>Ga0302325_10018204_pt1 | contig 14813 bp, 16 predicted proteins | sample Palsa_T0_2_FD_201948 | JGI IMG/M metagenome (GOLD analysis project Ga0302325, IMG submission 201948) | Peat permafrost microbial communities from Stordalen Mire near Abisko, Sweden - Palsa_T0_2 | ecosystem: Environmental > Terrestrial > Soil > Palsa > Peat permafrost | place: Sweden: Abisko... | reverse complement strand
TCCACCGCGTCGCCAAGAAGGGCTGCCGTTCCATCAGCTTTCTCGAAGCGCCGCACGCCCAGGGGTTCCCGAGCTTCCTGTCCGGTCACTGGGACCCGATGCTGCAGGCCCTCTGTGAGGAGAACATGGTCCTCTCCCTTCATATCGGCGCCGGCTTCGATCTGATCAAGAAACCGCCTGAGGCGCCTATCGACCACCTCATCGTGCTCACCTGTCAGATCTCCGCCCTCATCGCACAGGACCTGCTCTTCGGGCCCACGCTGCGACGGTTCCCGGACCTCAAGGTCGCCCTCTCCGAGGGCGGGATCGGGTGGATCCCCTTCTACCTGGACCGGGCCGACCGTCACTTAGAGAACCAGGCGTGGCTCGAGAACGACTTCGGTGGCAAGCGACCCTCGGAGGTCTTTCGCGAGCACATCCTCGCCTGCTTCATCACCGACCCGTCCGGGCTGTTGCTGCGCAACCGGATCGGCATCGACATCATCGCCTGGGAGTGCGACTACCCCCACACCGACACGACGTGGCCCGAATCGCCCGAGTTCGCCTGGAAGGAGTTCCAGGACGCGGGATGCACCGACCAGGAGATCCACAAGATGACCTGGGAGAACGCCTGCCGCTTCTTCGGCTGGGACCCCTTCAAGCACACGCCGAAGGAGCAGGCGAACGTGGCCGCCCTACGCTCTCTCGCCCTTGACGTCGACACCACCCGCATGCCCCGCGAGGAGTGGAAGAAGCGAAACGAATCCGCCGGCATCGGCGTCTTCTAACTCAGGCCTCACTCAGGCCTCACTCAGGCCGAAGATCCCTTTTCCTTCATTGATGACAGCCCGGCAAGCGACGGCATGCCGCCCGTCACCAGTGCGGCGCGGGTGTGGCCGTAGTGGTGCATGTCGAAGCACGCGTCGATAGCGGACTTGAACCCCTGAATGTCCAATGTGTGGTTGACCGCCTGCTTCGCCATGCGCAGCGCAAAGCTGTCTTGCTGGGCGATCCGGCCGGCGAGCTCGAGCGTGGCGGGGATGAGATCGTCGAGCGGCACGACCTTGTTCACCATGCCGATCCGCTCCGCCTCTCGCGCCGTGATCGAACCGCCGGTGAACAGCAGCTCCTTGGCCTTTCGGGCGCCGAACTCCCAGGTATGAGCGTGATACTCGACGCCGCAGATCCCCATGTAGAGGACGGGGTCAGAGAACTCGGCGTTCTCGGCAGCCACGATCAGATCGCACGGCCAGCACAGCATGAGTCCTGCTGCGATGCACTTCCCCTGCACGGCAGCGATCGAAGGCTTCGGAACCTCACGCCATGCTTTTGCGTAGTGCAGGTAGCCCCGAGTCTCCCAGTCGTAGAGCGCGTCCGGTAGCGGGATTTCGAAGTTGAGGGAGGTGGACTGACCCCCCGACATGTCGTGCCCGGCCGAGAAGTGCTTTCCCGTCGCGCGCAACACGATCACCTTGACCTCGGAATTTTCATCGGCCGCCTTCCAGGCCTGGTCCAGCTCCACCAGGACCTTCTCGCTCTGGGCGTTGGCAGCCTCGGGCCGGTTGAGCGTGATGATCCCGACGTGGTCCTCGACCTCGAACTGGACGTGCTCCAAGTACATGTTCCCTCCTAAGGCGGCAGTCGGGCACACTCTACCTCCGAGCCGGCTCGAATGGTTGGGCGATGAGCATCGTGAATGCGGTACCACCCCGTCGTTCCGTGAAAGGCTTGAGACATGGTCGTAGGCCGTGATCTGGCGGCGGCGCTTGGTGTGTTCCTGATCGTCGCCGCAGGCTGGAGTGTGATCGGTACCGTCGTGATCCCCCGGCGGATCCGCAGCCGGCTCACCCGGGCTGTTGCCGTCGTTGTCAATGCAGCCTTCCATTTCGCCGCCGACAGCTTTGACACCTACGAGGCGCGCGATCGAGTACTGGCCGCCCAGGCGCCGATTCAACTCATACTGCAGATCGTCGTCTGGCTGGCGGTCTTCGAACTCGGCTTCGCGCTGCTGCTGTGGCCGTCCATGGGCAGCGCCGGGCTGGCCGGCGCCTTCACACTGGCCGGCTCCTCGCTGTGCACCCTGGGATACCTCGCTCCCCCCAGTGGTGGTCCGACAGGATTGGCCGACATCGCGGCCCTGGTGGGTCTGGGCACGGTGGCCCTGCAGATCGGCTACCTGCCCACGCTCTACGGCGCCTTCAACCGGCGCGAAGCGCTCGTGACAATGCTGGACTCCCGAGCCGGGGTTCCTTCATGGGGTCCCGAACTGCTCGCCCGTACCCACTACGGCTTGGGCTCCGGGGTCTCGGCCACGGGGCAGCTGCCGGAGTTGTTCCAGGACTGGGAGCGCTGGTCGGCTGACGTGTCCGAGAGCCATGCGACGTACCTTTCGCTCATCAACTTCCGCTCCCCACGAGCCCTCTCCTCGTGGCTCACTGCGCAACTGGCCGTGCTCGATGCCGCGGCGCTCTATCTGTCACTCCTACCCGACGCCCCTGGAGCGGTGTCGGCTCGACTGTGCCTGCGCGGCGGCTTCAGCTGCCTCGGGACCATCGCCCGGGCGCGGGGCTTCGCCATACCTGAGGAGGCGGATCCAAACGACGGCATCTCCCTCACCTACGAGCAGTTCGCCGACGCCATCGATCGCTTGGCGAGCGTGGATTTTCCCCTCGAGCGCTCGAGCGAGGAGGCGTGGCTCGACTTTGTGGGTTGGCGGGTCAACTACGAGGCGGCCGCCTACGCCATCGCCAGCGCCATCGATGCTCCGCCTGCCTTGTGGTCGGGTCCTCGTCGACACCCCATCCCTGCGATTCCGCCCCTGCGGCCACCAACCCGCCGGGCCGACAAACCGCCACTGGAAGCAACCTAGCGGCGGCCCCCCATTGGGACGGGCGGGCGGTCCGGGGGGTCAGGTCTCCAGGCGCTGTACGAGCCCACGCACGTAGGCCGCCTGACCCACGTGCTGCAGGTCATCCGCGATCACGCCCACCAGTTGGATGCCGACAGTCACCGGCGGATCCAACGAGCCATCGATCACCTGCTCGATGTCGGCGTCGGAGAGGGTGGGTAGGTACGCCACCGTGTGCTCGTGGACGTCCTCAAAGTAGCCGAGAAGCAGTGCGGCGTCGGCGGTGACTTTGGCCACATCCTCGGGCCCATGACCGTAGCCGGTGTCGGACGGATCGAGAGGGAGCGCGAACCGTTCGTACCAACCTCCCTCCGTCCAGGCCTGGCCCGCTCCGCGCACCTCGGCGACATGGTCATCTTGGATGCGGGTGAGGTGCCATACCAACCAGGCGATCGAGTTGGACTCGCCGTCGGGACGGTACGCCAGCTGTTGGGCGGAGAGGCCATTGACCGCGGGATACACCGCATCGCGGATCCTCTCAAAAGCATCGGCCAGGACATCCGAGCTCGCCATGGGTGCGCTCCTTTCTGATTCTCGGCATCCTACGGCCGGGTCCCGGTCCGTCACACGGCCCATGTCTGCGTTATACAGATGGCACGTCCGCGCGGTGCGCGGAGGCACGCATCGCGGAGACAGTAGGAAAGGGGCCGAGCGCGCGCACAGGTGAGTCCCGAGAGAGACGGCGATGGATCTAATGTTCAGAGAAGCAGACGGCCTCAAGATCCGGTTCGCCGAGGCTGGACAAGGCGAGAGCGAAACCGTCGTCTTGACGAGCCCATGGCCGGAGAGCGTCTTCGCCTTCCGAAAGGTATGGGACCGCTTGGCCGAACGGTTCCACGTCCTCGCGATCGACCTTCCCGGTTATGGTCGGTCGGAGCGCCAGTTCGAGCTGTATTCGACGATCGCCATGGGGGGATTTCTCGTGCAGCTCGTGAAGGAGTGGGACTTGGGCCCGGTGCACTTCGTCGCCCCTGACGTTGGTACGCCGGCCACCCTGTGGGCTGCTGCGAACGAGCCGGCGCTCGTCCGCAGCCTGGTGATCGGCGGGGGCGCCACGACTGTCCCGTTGCAGGTCGAGGGAGCACTGAAGGACCTGATTGAGGCGCCCGACCTGGAGGGGATACGCCAGATTGATTCTAAGGACATCCTCGGGCCCATATACGACGCCATACCCGGTGGTGAGACGCCCCCAGAAGTGCGCGCCGACTACTTGGAATCCTACGCAGGCGACAGGTTCGTGGAGTCAGCCCGATACGTGCGCACCTATCCGACCGATTCCCCGAGCTGGCGGAGAAGCTGGCTGGCATTGCGACGCCCACCCAGATTGTCTCCGGACGCGATGACCCCATCGTGCCCAAGGTCAACTCGGAGTTCTTGCACGACAGGCTGCCGAACAACAGGATGGATCTTTTTCCTGCCGCGCACTACGCGTGGGAGGAAGTGCCGGATCTGTATGGGGACGTGCTGATCAACTGGCTGAGCCGAAAATACCGGGAGCCACTCGGCGCCTAGTCAATGGGCCGGCCGTGCGTGCGTGCGCGCCCTCTCTCCGCCGTGTACGTGGTCAGCTACCTGGCGTTCCGCCTTCCGGCTCTCGCAGCACAGTGGTGATCACCCAGGTCGGACTCCCGACAGATCCTTCGGGTACGGTGGCTTTGTTGCGTCGGTCGCTGTCACCATGTAGGTGGCGGAACAGTCGACTGTCCGCCGAAGGAAAGGCAGGGAGAAGCGATGCCAGCAAAGGGAAGCGCGGAATGGAAAGGGGATGTTCCCACCGGCACCGGTACCTTCACCGCAGGCGACACCATCAGCGGGGGATACACCTACAAGTCCCGCTTTGAGGACGGTCCGGGCTCGAACCCAGAGCAGTTGATCGCAGCTGCACACGCAGCCTGCTTTTCCATGGCCCTCTCCAACATCCTGGCCCAAGCCGGCAGCCCGCCGGACTCGGTGCACACCGACGCAACGGTCACGTTGAGACCCATCGATGGCGTACCGACGATTACCAAGATCGCCCTTGTCACCGTCGGAAAGGTGCCCGGACTCGACGAGGTCTCATTCGTCGAGCACGCCAATACCGCAAAGGCCGGCTGTCCGGTGAGCAGAGCACTGGCTGGAGTGCCCGAGATCACCCTCGCAGCCACTCTGGCCCCATGACCTCGAATGGCCGAGTCGACTGTCGCCCGTGCGGTGGTCGGTGGTGCATCCCGCCTGTCCAGCCCGGATCGGGGTCATCGCTCGGCCTCCGGCCGGTGGAATAGGAGGGCCGCACGGACTCGAGCACTCACCACCCTCCCGCCGATCCCATGCGCATCCTCCTCGTCTCCGATCTTCACTACTCCCTGCCCCAGCTCGACTGGGTCATCCGAGCCGCACCGGAGTTCGACCTGGTCGTAGTGGCCGGCGACCTTCTCAACATCGGTTCGCCGGTTCCGCTCGACGCGCAAAGTGTGGCGGTCCTCCGCTACCTCTCGGCCCTGCATTCGGTCAGCCCGGTTGCCGTCAGTTCCGGTAACCACGATCTCACGGGGCCAGACGCCCACGGTGAGCAGTCGGCGCTGTGGCTCGCCGAAGCAAGAGCTGAGGGGATAGCGACGGATGGGGACTCGCTGACTGTCGGTGACACGCTGATCACGGTCTGCCCCTGGTGGGACGGTCCGGTCGGGCGGACCACCCTCGAAGCACAGCTCGCGGCCGATGCGGCGCGTCGCCCGGCGCGTTGGGCCTGGGTGTACCACTGGCCCCCGCTCGGCTCGACGACCTGCTGGACCGGTCGGCGCGACTACGGGGACCCCGACCTGGGCGGTTGGATCGATGCGTACCGGCCCGATCTCGTACTGGCCGGCCACGTCCACCAATCGCCCTTCCAACCCGACGGCTCGTGGATCGATCGGGTCGGCGACACATGGGTGTTCAATCCCGGCCATCAGATCGGTCATGCGCCGACCTACATCGAGATCGACCTGACTGCGAACAGGGCCACGTGGGTATCGACTCTCGGAACCGAGGAGTTCGACCTGACCGGAACCGAGCCGCTGGCGCGGACCCTGTTCTGACCGCTCGCCGTCCGGGTGCCTCGCGCTACCCGGACGACAACGCCGTCACGACGACAACGCCGTCACTCAGTACTCGGGATCCGGGTCGCGCGCCGATCCAGGTTGGGCCGACGGCGCCTGTCGCTGAGCCAGGCGACTCAAGACGTCAGAGATCATCGCCAGACCGGGCACCTCCTCGTACTGGAGCTTCAGATCGACCAGATATGTATTGACGAAGTTCAGCCGCTCCGCCAAGCCGACGGCGACGAGACCGGCGATGATCGGATCGCCCAGCAAGAGAGATTGGCCGTCCGCCGCGATCCGGAGGCGGCTCGGCTCGGTTGCCGCGACCGTCGCAGTGTGGTCGGCGCCGAGTAGGACGGAAACCTCTCCCACGAGGGCTCCGGGCTGGTTGATGGTGTTGATCGACACGTCGCCCTTCCGCACTTCGAGTTCTCCGGACATCAGGATCCAGATCGCCCTGCTGGGCTCCCCCTCGACGAAGATCGCCTGGCCGGGGGCGTACTCGACCACGGGGAGGTGCGTCGACAGCGCCAGCATGTCCGTCATGACGCGCGCGTGCCCTATCGGGTGACCGCGTCACTCCGGTGGGGCAGCACCCAGCCCGGGCGCGGGAAGTGGCAGGTGTACCCGTTCGGGTAGCGCTCGAGATAGTCCTGGTGCTCGGGCTCTGCCTCCCAGAACGGCCCGGCCGGCGCCACCTCGGTGACGACCTTTCCCGGCCACAGCCCGGACGCCTCGACGTCGGCAATGGTGTCCTCGGCCACCCGTCGCTGCTCGTCGTCGAGATAGAAGATGGCCGATCGGTAGCTCGTACCGACGTCGTTGCCCTGGCGATTCAGCGTCGTCGGGTCGTGGATCTGGAAGAAGAACTCGAGCAGCTCACGATAGGAGGTCTGCGCCGGATCGAACGTAATCTCGATCGCCTCGGCGTGGCCCTTGTGGTTGCGGTACGTGGCGTTGGCAACGTCGCCCCCGGTGTACCCCACCCGGGTCGAAAGGACCCCTGGGCGCTTGCGGATGAGGTCTTCCATTCCCCAGAAGCACCCGCCGGCCAGGACCGCCTTCTGTGTGGTGGAGCTCACTGTACGACCTCCTCGGGCGCGCCCTCGAAGAGCTTCTTGTACTCGCCGTAGCCTTGGGCCTCGAGGTCGTCGTAAGGAACGAACCGCAGGGAGGCCGAGTTGATGCAGTACCGCAGGCCTCCCTCTTCGCGGGGGCCGTCGGTAAAGACGTGGCCGAGGTGGCTGTCCCCGTGGGTCGAGCGAACCTCGGTCCTGATCATCCCGTGCGTCCGGTCCTGGTTCTCCACGACGTTTCCCGATTCGAGCGGTACCGTGAAGCTGGGCCAGCCGCACCCGCTGTCGAACTTCTTGGTGGACGCGAACAACGGCTCGCCCGACACCACGTCGACGTAGATGCCCGCCTCTTTGCTGTCCCAGAACTCGTTGTCGAACGGCGGTTCGGTGGCGCTCTCCTGGGTCACCGCGAACTGTCGGGGGGTGAGCTGGGCAATCGCCTCAGGCTCCTTGCTGTATCGGTCTGTCATATCCACTCCTTCGTCGCCTGTATATCCCCTCTAGCTCCTTACCAACGTCTCGGTGATGTGACATGTTCCTCGTCGTGCAGTGGAGCGTCTGAGTTTCGGCGGTTTCGGCCACCGATCCGCCCCCGTCGGCGGAATCGAGCGGCCGTGAACCGTGGGATCGACTATAGGCTTCGGACCGTGTCATCGGGGACGACAACGCTATCGAGAGGCCCCGGCCATGACGGCCCCTCCGATCGGCGACCTATCCCCGAGCAGGCCCTGCTGCAGTCGGGCGAATCTGCCGAGCGGGGCCGAGCGGCCCGCCGGACGTCACCGCGGTCCGCGCACGGGGACTGGGCGCCCGCGGCCGGCCGGCCCGATCCGATCGCCGTTCTCAAGGCCCAGGCGGCGACGCGAGTGGCCGAACTGGTGCCAATCCGCTACGGGCGGATGCTGGTCTCCCCTTTTACGTTCTACCGGGGCGCCGCGGCCGTGATGGCCGGGGATCTCGCACCCACCCCCGTCTCGGGCGTCATGGTGCAGGCCTGCGGAGACGCCCACATATCGAACTTCGGGGGGTTCGGGGCCCCCGACCGCAGGATGGTCTTCGGCCCGAACGACTTCGACGAGACACTGCCCGGGCCCTGGGAGTGGGACGTCAAGCGGATGGCGGCCAGCGTCGAGATCGCCGGCCGCGACGTCGGGCTACCGGCCGGTAGGCGCCGCCGCCTCGTGACGGCCTGCGTACGGGAGTACCGCGAGGGTATGCGGGGTTTCGCCGCCGAGAGCCACCTCAATGTCTGGTACGACCGGCTGAACGCCAGTGAGCTGGTCGACCGATTCGGTGGCAGGCTCGGCCGAAAGGGCAGGATCCTCTTCTCGCAGCCCTTCGCCAAAGGCCGGCGCAAGACCAGCCTGCGGGCGGTCACGAAGCTGACCGAGCGGGTCGACGGCCAGCTCCGCTTTCGGAGCGTCCCCCCGCTGCTCGTTCCCTTGCGCGACGCGCTCGATGAGGGCCACCCTCAGGGCGAGGAGGAGTACGTACGGGAGCTCATGGACGAGTACGCCGAGGGTCTCGACGAGGACCGCCGTTACCTCTTCGGGACCTACCGGTTCGTGGACATGGCGCGCAAGGTCGTCGGCGTCGGCAGCGTGGGCACGCGGGCCACGGTGTTCCTCCTCGTCGGGCGGGACGGGAAGGACCCTCTCGTGCTCCAGGCCAAGGAGGCACAGGCATCCGTGCTCGAGCCCTACCTGGGGGCGAGTGTCTTCGCCAACCACGGCGAACGCGTGGTCCACGGGCAACGAATCTCTCACGCCGCAAGCGACATCTTCCTCAGTTGGACCCGGAGCATGGGCCTCGACGGCAAGGAGCACGACTTCTACGTCCGACAGCTCTGGGACTGGAAGGCGTCCATCGACCTCTCGACCATGAGCGAATCAGGGCTGCACGCGTACACCCGGGCGTGCGGTTGGTCCCTGGCCCGCGCCCATGCCCGTTCGGGCGACCGGCTGGCCATCGCCGCGTACCTGGGCAGCGGTCCGAGCTTCGACGAGGCGATCGCCCGTTTCTCGGTCGCCTATGCCGACCAGAACGAACTCGACCATCAACGCCTGGCCGTGGCCATCGCCGACGGCGAGGTCCCAGCGCAGATGGGGGTCTGACGAACGTCCGGCTCGACGATGGTGCGCTGCATCACCCCATCATCACGCCACCGGCATCGACCGCGATCGACTGACCGGTGATCGTGCGAGCGTGATCGGAGGCCAGGAACAGGGCCAGGTGCGCGACGTCCTCGGTGGCGCTGAATGTCCGCAACGGCACATCCTGCGTGAGCCCGGCCCGCTTCTCCTCCAGGCTGATGCCTTCCTCCGCGGCGACTCGCTCCATCCAGTCACGCAGCAGATCGGTCTCGATGAACCCGGGCACGACGCAGTTGCAGCGGATGCCGTAGGGCCCGACCTCGGTGGCGATGACCTTGGTCAGGACGTGCAGACCCGACTTGCCGACCGAGTAGTGGCTCTTCCTCGGCAGTCCGGTCCAGCCGGCCGTCGAGGAGAAGTTCACGATGACGCCGGTGCGGCGCTCGAGCATCGAGCGCCGCAGCACCTCGCGGCTGCACAGCATGGCCGCCGTGACATCGGTGGCGATCGTCGCGTTCCAGTTCTCGAGCGTCTGCTCCCAGATGAACTTGTCCGTGCCGGGCGCGGCGGCGTTGTTCATCATGATGTCGACCTTGCCCCAGCGGCTCATCGCCACCTCGACCAAGGCAGCCACGTCCTCCTCGTCGGTCACATCCGCCCGCACGGCGACCGCCGCCTCGCCGATCTCGCCCGCCACCGCCTCGAGCAGTTCGAGCCGCCGGGCGGCCACGACGACGCCGGCACCCTCGGCTGCCATCATCTTGGCCATCACCGGGCCCAACCCCGTGCTCGCGCCGGTGATGATGGCGACTTTGTCCGCGAAACGTGCCGTCACGTCGGCCCCAGCCAACTACAGCCCCTCGTCACATGCCCGCCGCTTTCTGGGAGTGTCCGACGTACGCGACGACGGTCTCGGTCCAGTCGAGGGTGCCGGTGTCCGTGTACCACCCGTCGAGCGACTGACGGCGCAGACGGCGGACGGGAAGTCCCAGCTCCGCCGGGCGGCAGTGATGGAGTGCGAAGTTGTCCCAGACGATCATGTCGTTCGTCTGCCAGTGATGGGCGTAGACATTGTCGTCCGCGTAAATCAGTGAGAACAGTTCCTGAATCAGCGCCTCGCCCTCGTCGAGTGGGAGCTCGACCACGTGGCTGGTCATCAACTGGTTCACCAGGATCGTCTTCTGGTCGGTATGGGGCATCTGGTAGACGATCGGGTGCTCGTGACGGAGGAACCGACCAGGTTCGGCATCGGGGGGGACGTTCTCCTCTCGCCAGCGATAGTCGGTCCGCTCTTCCTGGGTGTCTCGCAAATGCAGTGCATGCAGCGGCTCAATGCGTGCCCGGAGGTCCGCGGGCATGCGCTCGAGGGCCCGCACGGCGTTGGCGTACAAGGTGGGAACGGAGTCCGGCGCGACGTCCTGTGCCCACAGCGACGTCGCGATCCCGGGCCGGAGCCCGTAGGTGCCGTCCTGGTGCCAGATGAGCCGCGCCGTGCCCGTCCGGGGCGCCGGCTCCCCCGTCGCGGTCACGTTGGTGACGTAGGTCTCCTTCATCCCGTCCGCTCTCGTGTGGAGTGGGCCGAAGTACCCGACGAACCTGGTCTGGTCGTCGGCCGTCAGGTCCTGGCCCCGTACGAGGAGCAGGTGGTGCTCACAGAGAAGCTCGCGCAACTCCGACTGCTCCGCGGCGCCGCTCGGCCGTGTGATGTCGAAGTCCAGTAGTTCGACCCCGAGCGCCTCTGACACCGGCACTGCACGCATCAGCATCCTCCCATCCCTCTCCGGCGCAGCCTACGACATCGCAGGACCGTCGTCCCCGGCTCTCGCTCAGGCGGACTCGCCGAGTGCTCTGCCGAGCAGCTCGCGTGCCTGCGGACTGCCATCCAACACGTGGGAGGTCCGACGCGCCGCCCGCCAGCCGTCCGCCGTCCGAAGGAACTCCCAGTTGTTCGCCGTGACGCGCCAGGTTTCGAAGCCGTCGTCGTCGGTGTGCAGGAACACCTGCGAGTAGTTGGTGGCGAGGGCGTGATTCCCCTTGACCCTGACCACGGGAAGACCCTGCACGTGCGCACACCCTTGCCGGACCAGCGACTGCTGATGGTCGCTGTCGATCATCGCCGAGATCTCCGACCGCCCCTCGACCCGCGTCGCCTCGAACTCCAGCACGGCGTCGTCGGTCCACAGGGCCGCCACCGCCTCGCCGCTCCCGATGTCCGCCCCCACCCCCCAGCTGCAGATCAGCCGGTAGACCGCGACGTGGTCCTCCAGCAGCCGGACCCGCTCCTCGAGGGCAGCCAGACGGTCGTGCGGCTCATTCGTCTCCATGTGGTTTCTCCCAACTCTCGTTTCCCGGACAGTGAATGTGCAACGTGCACCGCAGGCTCCGCACCGTTGCGATGAGGACGGATCAGCCCTGCCGGCTCTGTGCGATCGCCGTTCGGAGGGCGTCGACCGTTTCCAGGCGCGGTTCGCTGCCCGGGGCCGTCACGACCGTCGAGGCGTCGGCACGGTAGTTGAGAAAGGAAAAGGCGCCGTTCGTTCGGAAGCCGTAGCGCTCTCCACCCGAAATGGCGATGCTCATGCCAGCCTCCACGCGGCGCGGGCCGACCTGCAGGGCGCCGGAGAGGACGTGGATGATCTCGTCCTCGGAGTGCAAGTGGGAACCGACGACGTACGGAGCATCGGCGCCGTCCACTCGGAATAGGGTGAGACGACAGGTCGGGCAGGTCGAGTCGGCGAAGGATACCTGTGCGAAGGCACCGAATTCCATGGTGTCGGCGTCCTCGTTCCCGATGACGTGCACCCGGTGGCCGACGGGTTCGGCCGCACCGAGCAGGCCGCCGGTGGGGGGCGAGCCGACCCCGGGCCCCACGTGAACCAGCTCCGTCGGCTTGTCGGCCCGAAGCACGGCGGCGACTCCCGACTCGACGATCAGCGCTCCACCTGTCTCGCACATGTCGTCCTCGACGCTAATGGCACCGTCGACGACGTAGACACCCTCGTCGCCATGGGCACCCTCCCAACGGAGGGTCGATCCGGATTCCAGCCGGGCGACGACCACCCACAGACTGAACCCGCCGGGGGAGAACCGGGCGCTGCGGGTCGAGCCGGTCGAGGCGTAACCCGGTGCGGCGTACCCCGAGGTGAGGTGGGTGGCCATGCTCATCAGCTCCACGTCCACTACCCCCGCCGGCCGCCCCGGAAGCCGGCGGGGGTATGACCGCCGCCGGCCACCCACTCTGCCGGAGGATCGAAGTTGCCGGCCTCGAGCACCTCGAACCACTGGGCCCAGCTCTCCTCGTCACGATGACCCTGCAGGGCGACGATCTTCCCCTCGCGCACTTCAATCAGGACGTCATTGTCGACCTTGATCGGCTTTCCGGTTGCCAGACTTCCCCGAAAGCTCGACCGGATACGAATGGAGGACCCCTCGACGGTGATCGTGGCCTTCTCGGCCACCGGGTCGAGCAGGCCTCCGCTCACTGCCGTCATGTCGGCGGCCGAGATCGCCCGCAGTAGGTCTGCGGTGATCGGCCCGTCCGCAGGGAGTGGCGGCACATGACTGAGCTCGATCGTGTCCGCGAATAGCGACGACATCACCGACGGTCCCCCTGCCCGGGGAGCCTCGGCCTCTGCCCGAAGCTGCTCGGCGACCCGTTCCGCATCTGCTGCACTCATAGCCCTTCCCCTCCCACCGTCCGCTCGCGATACGACTCCGGAACTTCCTCCACCAAGGAAAACGGTGCAGTGATGTGGCGGTCCGACGTCACCAACCGACGCTCCACGACTCCCTCCCCTGCCACCGGTGACACGTGTCGACCCAAATTGCGTCGAGGACCGTAGCGCCTGCCCCCATCGCGGTCAACCGCACCGACGCCCGAGCGGTGGTCCGTGCATCACCCGGCCGCCGTCTCGGCACGGCGCGCCAGGGCCTTCGCATAGTTCGGCCCGTGGACCGACGCGCCCCCGTCCACGACCAGGATCTGACCGGTCATGAATCCCGAGCTCTCGGACACGAGGAACAGGACGGCGTTGGCGATATCGGCCGGAGCACCAAAGCGAGACACCAGGTTCTGCTCGATAATCTCGTGGGAGTGCTGCGCCGCGCCGGCGCGGTTCGGGTCATCGCTGGCGATGAAGCCCGGAGACACGGCGTTGCACCGGATGCCGTCGATGCCGTGCTGGGTCGCGATCGCTCGCGTCAGCTGCATGAGCCCCGCCTTGGTCACGCCGTAGGCCGTATGACGGAAGTCGCCGATGTTCCCTGCGCCCGAGACCGTATTGATGATGCAGCCCTCTCCGGCCGCTTTCATGTGCGGAATGGCCATCTTCGATGCCAGCATCGGGCCTCTCAGGTTGATCCGCAGGGATGTGTCCCACACCTCGAGGTCCATGTCGGCCACGCCGAGATCTCTGCTCCTGGCCAGCACCGTCGCCGCGGCGTTGTTGTGGAGGATGTCCAACCGACCGAACGCGTCGACCGTCGTGTCGATCAGACTGCGGATGGACTCCTCGTCGCCGAGATCCACCCCGATCGCCATCCCGGTTCCACCGGCAGCGGTGATCCGATCGGCGCACTCCTTCGCCCCCGCCTCGTCCACGTCGGCGACCACGACCTTCGCCCCTGATCGGGCGAGTGCGGTTGCACATGCCCGGCCGATGTTGCCGGCACCACCGGTCACGACGGCGACCTTTCCGTCAAGCTCTCCCATCATCTGCCTCCCTCTACCCCACCACTCGCCGCATCTTGAGGTCGGCGATGCGGTCAGCGCCCATCCCGAGCTCGCCAAGGATCGATTCCGTGTGCTGACCGGCCAGGCATCCGGGCCGCGCCACGGTGTGCGACCTCGAGAAACGAAGGATCGGAGCCAACCGCGGGTGTTCATTGAAGGTCGGATGGATGACGTCGGACAGGTAGCCCGACGCGCCGCCCACCTCGCTGCTGAAGAACATCCCCTCGGTGGGTGTCTCCGACGACACCGTGCAGGCGATGTTGCGCCGGGTCAGGTCCTTCTCCCACTCGGCTCCGCTCCGTGAGCGGAACACCTGCCCGAGGACCCGGGCAAGCTCGGCATCGTGCGCAGCCCGGCCGCTCGACGTGCGGAACCGATCATCTCCTCCAAGCGAGCCGTAAGGCTCCACCGCCTCGAGCAGCGCTTCCCACTCGCGCTCCGTGACGACGGCGAGGAAGATCCAGCCGTCCGCCGCCTCGTACAGGCGGTACAGGGCACCGAGCCCCAACAACTCGGGGTCCGGAGCGGACGGGACGATTCCGCTGCCTTCGATGAGGGCTTCGAAGTTGACCGACGCAGTGGTGGAGAGCATCGTCGTCTCGAGGTGCGGCGGTACCTGTCCGCGGGCCGCGGACAGGAGCCCGAGCAAGAGTGCGTTGGCCGTTCCGAGGGCCGATAGCCCATCCGCGTTGACGGGTGGCGCGGAGGTGCCGGCCGAGAGGCGTATCGCCCGCTCCTCGCGGGCCGGGAGGCTCGTGGCCGGCTCCTGGCCCAGATGCCGTTCCACATTGCGCAGGGTGATCCCCGCCGCGACGGCAATCGACGGAGCGTACGAGGGACGTTTGGCGTAGGGGCCCCGCATGCCGTATCCGGTGGCATCGACGTACACGAGACGGGGGTTCAGGGTCCTCAGGGTGTCGGCGTCCAGCCCGAGCTTCTCGGCGACTCCGGCACGGAAGCCATGCA
>Ga0302325_10018203_pt1 | contig 14814 bp, 13 predicted proteins | sample Palsa_T0_2_FD_201948 | JGI IMG/M metagenome (GOLD analysis project Ga0302325, IMG submission 201948) | Peat permafrost microbial communities from Stordalen Mire near Abisko, Sweden - Palsa_T0_2 | ecosystem: Environmental > Terrestrial > Soil > Palsa > Peat permafrost | place: Sweden: Abisko... | reverse complement strand
AAGCCATTTCACAACCGCCTTCCGCAGGCTTACTGGGATCTCGCCCCACCGCTACCGCTTGCAGATTTCTGGTAAGGCCTCCGCGCGAAACGCTAAGCGGGTTCGGGCGAGCGTCGCCTGGAGGTAGATTTTTTTGCGATCAATCGGTGCGGGTGTACACTGGGCGCCGTGCTGGAAGGTGGAAAAACCTTCGAATTTGGTTGGACTTGGTTTTTGTCCCTATTCCTGTCCCTAACGATCGCATGAAGATTAGCGCTTTCATTTTGGGCTGCGCCTTGGTGCTGGCTCTGTTTCTATTCGGGCAGCATCGTCACGAGTCGGCCAAGTCATCGGAATTTCGCACTGTCATCGACCTCACCCACGCTCTCAGCCCGCAGGGGCCGAATTATGAAGTGACCGAGAAGCCCGCGTTTCAGGCAAGAACCGTTGCATCGATCGAAAAAGACGGTTATTTTGCGCGCGAGATTTCGTTGCCCGAGCACTTTGGGACTCACCTTGACGCACCGGCCCACTTTGTGGCTGGATTGTGGACGGTTGATCAGATTCCCGTCGAGCGCCTGCTCGAGCCGCTGGTTGTCATCGATGTAAGAGCCAACGTGAAAAGCAATCCGGATTATCAGTTTTCAGTCGAAGACATTGCCAAATGGGAGCAGGGCCATGGCCAGATTCCCGTGGGCGCCGTGGTCATCGCCTACAGCGGATGGGATTCACGCTGGAATTCGGGTAAAGACTACCGCAATGCCGACGGCAACGGGGTCATGCATTTCCCGGGATATTCGCAGGAAGCAGCGAAATTTCTGGTGGAAGCGCGCAATATTGTAGGGCTCGGTATTGATACGCTTAGCATCGACTATGGACCCTCGAGGGATTTTCCCGTGCATCACTACACGCTCGGTCACAGTCTCTACCATTTGGAAAATGTAGCGAACCTGGAGCACGCCCCGGCCTCCGGAGCGTTGGTAGTAGTAGCCCCGATGAAACTGGAAGGTGGTTCCGGCGGCCCTGTACGTATCCTGGCGCTACTGCGCTAGCTGTTCTGCCAGCCTTGCCGAGCCTCCGATCGCCGGCCACTCCTTCGCAGCAAGCGTTGCCTGCAATCGATAGTTTCAGTCAGAGTTAGCTATGTTTCCTTGTTTCATCATGGGAGCTAGACGCCGCCGCTCCACCGTCGCGAACAGAAATGTGAGAAACCCTGCGAGCAGAAAAAGGTCCCCAATGCTGAAACGGTACAGTGCTCCCTGGTCGGCAAGGATCAGCCATTGCCCTTTGCCGCTAACGTTCCAAATTGGCGCCGCCGGCTGAAAGGTCGGAGAGATCCCAACTGACGGCATAATCCCGCCGTTCAGCAGTGTAACCAGAGCGTTGCACGTGACTCCCAACAAGATCAGGAATCCGCCTTTCACCTTGGCGCCGACGATATAGCGCACTACCCACGCCAGTGTTGTGATCCATAGCAAATAACAGAAAGCCATATTTGCCGTCGCCTTCCAGAGAGCCCATATGCACAAGATGCATCCGAGTTTGATATAACCCTTCACGGTTGACTCCTTCACGAACCCTGGGAGCGGGTTCCGACGAATGACGGAATTACTTCGCGTCGTGACATTGGAATTTTTCGGGGGGCACCCACACGAAGTCGGCTGGTGGCTGGACTCTATGGAGGTACGGGTCGCCGGGGGGAGGAATGCGAGGAGTAGTTTAACACTTTATGTCAAATTCCGAATGCCTCCTGATTGAGGGTTACTATTGCCTTGATTTCCAGTAAGTTACGAATCCAGCAACGTACCTTCGATGAGAAGCGCTGAGAAGTGAGAAGCGCTGAGAAGTTTGTCAAGGTTCGACGTGGAACGCGTGCCGGAACGACGGGCCGCTGGCAGATTTCGAGTTGAACTCATTGTCTCGGTGCACGTCTCGTTCGATGAGCAAGATTTAAGCCTCGACCGAGCGCGGATGGAAGTTGAAAAGTTAAACCTAAAGAAGTCCTACATCCACACCGGGAAATCAATTCGGCGGAATTCCACGCTTTGTGACTAGATAAACGGCAAAGCTACCCAGCCAATGACCGCCTTCATAATGTTTGCCGGTCACAGCGGCGAGGCCAGCCCGGCGATGCTCCTCGGCTGCCGTTCCGATTGCCGGCAGGCGCTTGTCGCCTTTCGGCAAGCCCGCGGCGATGCCTTCCAGCATCCAGGCTCGACTGAGATTGAGTCCATCCAAATGTGCGAGCTTGGGATCGCTCGGATCGGGCGAGACCACCGGTTGCAGCCACGCGACTCTTCTTGGGAAAGAAATCTGCGGCAGAAATGTTTGGAGCCAGCGCCCAAATTCGAGACTTGGCAGCACCCGGCGCATGAGGTCGGCTTCGCCGAGACAGGGCGAGAGAAAATCCTCGCCCGAAGGCTCATACGACAATGGACAATCTTTGTCTCCGAGATAAAACTGCCGAGCTTTCGATGCCAGCAGGTCGGCAAACTTCGTGTCCTTCACCGTGCGGGCGTAGTCGAGCATCAATCCCAGAGCGAAGGCGGTCTGCGCGTGCTCCCCGATTCGCACGGGATAGGAGAGCTTGGGAAGCCAGTCATTCAGGCGCAGTAGCGCAGCCTCTTGTAACGGGCGCAGGTTTGCCGCCATGGCGCGTGCTTCTGGATCGTCCCACTCGCGCAATTCCGCAGCCAGTTGCAGCAGCCAAGCCAATCCGTAGGGGCGTTCGAAGCTGGCGCGGCCTTCGGCGCGCAGATAGGCCGCTTCCTCGACAAGATTATCCGCGGTCAGGCTTTGCCGCAGAGCGGCGCGGGCGGACGGCGCGAAACTGGCTTCGGGAAAAGTTCTGACCAGCCGAACCAGCAGCCAGTGACCGTGCACAGACGAATGCCAGTCGTAGCAACCGTAGAACGCGGGCGTCAGCTTTCGTGGCGGGGCTACGTCAGCGTCGCTCGTCAGGGAGTGACTGAGCTTGTTCGGATATTCCTTGTGAACGCAGGCGAGCGCAAGTTTGGCAAACCGTTCGGCCGTGCTCATGTCAAAAGTAGAGCCATCAGCGTTGGGATCGGCGTTGATGCCGGTGTTGATGCTAACGACGGCTGAAGTTCGCGCGCTGTGTGCTTTTGTTTTGCCCATGGCAAGCAGCATAAAAACCGCGACGATAATATATTTCATTGATCGATACTGTAGACGAATATATCTAGCCCGGAAAATGCCTTGGCCAGCGACGCAGCTGACGTCGTCAGGTTCGGAGACTAGCAGTCCGCTTCCGGGCAAGCTGGCGCGCTTCATTCCGCTTTTAGAGACACGGTCACACGGTCACTGTTGATTGGTCGCCCGTTACTCTGCGATAAATACCAGATACACTGTATCGAAAAAAAGATTCTGGATTTCATAGAATCCAACGAGTTTCTGGTGCGGCCATCGAAAAGAAAGATCGAAAAGAAAGTAGAGAGGAGATAATCTTGAATCGAAGATTCGGAACGACAGCAGTGGCAGCCGTAGTGGCGGTGGCGCTTCTGTTATTTGTAGCGGCACCGCTGGTGCACGCCGACAACAAAGAGAAGTGCCAACACGCAATCGAAAAGGCGGAGGCAAGGCTTGACAAAGCGATCCATGACAAGGGCGATCACAGCCCCGACGCCGATGCTCGGCGGCGGGATTTGAACGCCGAACGGGAGCGTTGCTGGAATGAGAATCATCAGTGGTGGAACGGAAAAGAACATCGATGGGAAACCGAACACAACTGGGAACAGGATCACTGAGCGACGTTAGCAGCTGACAGACCTTCGTCCCATCGGCGCCCTACGACTTATGCAGGATGAGTCGGGGGCGCTTTTCGGTTATGCGTGGACGCTTTGAACTTTGAACCTGCCATGTCGGAATGGCTCCTCGGTGCCGCCAAGGGGGCACGCGGGAGCCATTCCCGAAGTTACAGATGCGGGGTAAGTTGAATTTGAGCAGCCTTGGGGAGGGCGGTTCGAACGAGCGTCTTCTGACTTTGTTGTCGGAGACGCTTTTTGTTTTTAGTGGTTTCGGTCCGGGTTCCAATCCAATCCAATCGTCGGCCTCTGTGGTCCAATTGTTCAGCAAAGGTTCATCTCGGAAATGCTAATATTTCCCGCATGCCACTGCGCGGAGGACTCAACAAGGCGGCCCAAGCTGCGGAGAAGGCCTCTGCGGTAAAAGCCCGGGGGCGCAAGGGCGAACCCCACGCGTCGGCGGAGCTCGTCATTATTACCGGCATGAGCGGATCAGGGAAGGCTTCGGCGTTAAAGGCCTTCGAAGACCTCGGCTATTACTGTGTCGACAATCTGCCGGTGGATCTGATTCCGCGCTTTGCCGAACTGGCATTGCAGTCGGGAGAGATTCCGCGCACCGCGCTCGTCGTCGATGTGCGCGAGGGGTCGCAACTGGAGAAGTTGCCGGCGATCCTGAAGTCGGTGAAGCGCACGATTCCGACTCGCGTCATTTATCTCGAAGCGAGCGATGCGGCGTTGCTGCGCCGTTTCAGCGAGACACGGCGGCCGCATCCGTTGGGAACGGGCACAACCGTGCGGGCCTCGCTCGGAGCCGAGCGCCGGCATCTGCGGGCGCTGCGCAAGCTTGCCGACCTGGTCATTGATACCTCCAGATTCAATGTTCACGAACTGCGGGCGCACCTCACCGACCGCTTCAAACAGCAGTCGGAAAGCACGCAGACGATTCTTGTTTCCTGCGTGAGTTTTGGATACAAACACGGCTTGCCGGACGATGCCGACCTGGTGTTTGACGTGCGTTTTCTGCCCAACCCTCATTTCGTGCCGGAGTTTCGCGGGCTCACCGGGCGCCATCCGCGGGTCGCCAACTACATTCGCTCGTTTCCGCAGACGCAGGAATTCATTAACCGCATCTCTGAATTACTGATTTATTTGCTGCCACACTACATTCGCGAGGGCAAGAGCTACCTCACCATCAGCTTCGGATGCACGGGCGGGCAGCACCGCTCGGTAATGATCGCGGAGGATGTACAAAAGCGGCTGCGGAAAGCGGGATACAAAGTGAAGGTCGTGCATCGGGACAGTCCCAAGTAAAGCGAGTGGGCTACTGAACTCAGGAGTCGTTTCCCTCGATCGCTGAACGCATCGGAACGCCTCTCGCATAGCCGGCTTCTCGCCGGCTATGCAGGAGCTGAAGGCGACCCACTACCCAAAGTAACCGCGCTTGGGTCCCCACGTGCAATCGCATGTAGAATTGAGCCTAATACGCATGGCAACTTCCACCGCAGCCGACGCGAACCTCACGGGACACCCGGCCGGAACCTTGCCGGCCACTTCGGTGAACCCCCGCCCGCTCCTGCGCCTGCTGCGTTACGTCTTGCCTTACTGGGGGCAGTTTCTGGCTTCCGTGGCGCTGATGGCACTGGTAGGGCTGCTGGATGCGGGAAGGGTGCTACTTATCGGCCCGATTTTTGATCGTGTATTGAATCCCGGAGCGCAGGGCAAAGCCATTCAGCTATTCAGGATGCCCGGCACAGGACGCTTTCTGGATCTCGACCAGCTCATTCCGTCGCACTTTCAGAATCCGTGGACGATGGTGGCCTTCGCGCTGGTGGCCGCCACAGTGTTGAAAGGGATCTTTGATTACGTCGGGACCTACCTCGTAAATTACGCGGGTTTTGGCATGATCACGGACCTGCGGGACAACTTGTACCACGGCATACTGCGGAACTCGGCGGCATTTTTTACCAAGCACACCACGGGCACCCTGCTTTCGACCATCGTCAACGATATCGAAAAAGTCCAGTTCGCCATGTCGAGCGTGCTGTCAGAATTCCTGCAGCAATTTTTTACATTTGTGTTTACCGCAGGGGTGGTGATTTTGCTGGGGGGGAAGCTGGCGTGGGTACTGTTGCTGTTCGTTCCCGTGATTTTGTATTCGTCGAGAAAAATCGGACGGCAGGTGCGCAGCAAAACGCGAGGCGGGCAAGACAAGCTGGCTGAAATCCAGAACATTCTGCACGAGACCATTACCGGCAACCGCATTGTCAAGGCATTCGGGATGGAGCGGTGGGAGATGGAGCGCTTTCGCGCCGCCGCGCGGCGGTTGTTCCGGGCGAATCTTCGCCTGGTGGCGGCGTTCGCGATCAGCTCTCCCTTGATGGACATTCTCGGCGCGGTTGCGATCGCTCTACTGTTGCTGATGGGCCGGGACCAGATCAACAAACACGTTTTTACAGCGGGAACGTTTCTCGCCTTCATCGTCGCGGTTTTCAAGCTCTATGACCCGGTGCGCAAGTTCGCGTTGTTCAACAACAATTTTCAGCAGGCGGTAGGAGCTTCGTCGGAAATTTTCCGTTTCATGGATATCGAGGATGCGGTACGCGAAAAGCCGGGCGCGAAACGTATGGGCAAGTTTGCTCGGGCGATACGGTTTGCGGACGTGTCTTTTTCCTATGAGAACGTAGCGGACGCACCGGTCGTGCTGCACGACGTTAATCTTGAAGTGAAGGCGGGCGAGATGCTGGCGGTGGTGGGATCGAGCGGCGCGGGCAAGAGCACGCTGGTGCACCTGATTCCACGCTTCTTCGACGTCAGCGGCGGTCGAATTCTTATCGATGACCACGATGTTCGCGAGGTGACGCTCGAATCGCTGCGCTCGCAAATCGGAATCGTGACGCAGGAGACAGTGTTGTTCAACGACACGGTGCGAAACAATATCGCTTATGGACAGCCGCATGTCACCCAGAAGCATGTGGAGGAGGCGGCGCGGACAGCGCGAGCGCATGAATTCATCTGTGGACTTCCGGAAGGCTATCACACCATGATCGGGGAGCGCGGAGTGCGGCTTTCGGGCGGCGAGCGGCAGCGCATTGCCATTGCGCGGGCCCTCCTGAAAAATGCACCGATTCTGATTCTTGATGAAGCCACCTCTGCGCTCGACAGCGAGTCAGAATCGCTGGTGCAGGCGGCGCTGCAAAATCTAATGAGTGGGCGTACTGTGTTTGTGATTGCCCATCGGCTCTCCACCGTGCGGCGTGCGGACCGCATTGTGGTGCTCGAGAACGGCACAATCAGCGACATCGGCGCTCACGAAGAGCTTATGCAAAAAGTGGGCACGTACCGGCGGCTCTACGAGTTGCAGTTTGCGGAGATGCCGACGTAGGGACGGCCGCCCTCGGGGCTGTCGAGCGGAGCGAGGCTCCGCGAAGTTGCGATCTGCCGGGGCGGCCGCGCTACGCGTGGCTGAACAGCCGAGGGCGGCTGTCGTGTTGGAAGAACCTTATGACACTTCGCTCCATGACGGGGTTCGCCCAGGTGAGAGGGCAGGTCAATGCTCATCTGGCGTTTTCGCTGTCGCTGAAATCGGTGAATCATCGTTTTCTGGATCTGCATTTCCGTTTGCCCTCCGATACCGATTCGCTGGAGATGAGGCTGCGCCGCATTCTGAAAGAGAAGCTGGCTCGCGGCCACGTGGAAGTGATCCTGAGTCTGGATCGCTCGGGCACGAATGGGGTTGCGCTCAACCGGCAATTGATGGCCAGCTACATTCAGGCGTTCCGCGCTGCGGCAGACGAATTTGGAGTTGACGGGGAGCCCGATCTGAACGTGGTTCTGAGGATGCCGGGCGCGATGGAGGCAGGAGCCGAGAAAGCTGGCGACGAGATGGAGACAGCGGTCATGGCGCGAGCTGAAGAAGCGCTCTCCAAGCTGAATGAGATGCGCGAAGAAGAAGGCCGCAGCATCAACACCGAACTGCGCGCCCGCCTGGCCAATCTGCAAAAGGCCGCCGCTGCCGTTGACGCCCACCGCAATACCATTTTGCGCAGCTATTCGGAGCGACTGCAGTCGCGCATGCAGGAATTGCTGGGCGCGCAAATTGACAAGGAAAGAATACTGCAGGAAGTTGCGGTGCTCGTCGATCGCAGCGACATTCAGGAAGAGTTGGTGCGGCTGAACGCGCATGTATTGCATTTTTTGGGTTTGCTCGATCAAGGCGGCGAGGTGGGCAAGAAGCTCGACTTCCTGCTGCAGGAAATGAACCGCGAAGCGAACACCCTGCTGTCAAAAACCTCGGGCCTGGCGGGCGAAGCTTTGAAGATTACAGAGATGGGACTGCTGATGAAGTCGGAGATCGAAAAATCGCGCGAACAGGTGCAGAACCTCGAATGAGTATTGTCTATATCGTTTCCGCGCCCTCGGGGTCGGGCAAGTCTACATTAGTCGCCGAACTGCTGAAGATGGTCCCCAACCTGTACTTCTCCGTCTCCTACACCACGCGCCCGCCGCGCCGAACCGAACAGAATCGCAAGGAATATTTTTTCGTCTCCCGGGAAGAATTTGAAGCGATGATCAAAGCCGGAGAATTTCTGGAGCACGCCGATGTCTTCGGAAACTACTACGGCACGGCAGAGCGATTTTTGCGCGACGCTGAAGCGCGTGGCCATGACCTGCTACTCGATATCGATGTGCAAGGCGCGAGCCAGATCATGCAGAGAATTCCCGATGCGGTGAGCATCTTTATCCTTCCCCCTGACTGGCAAACTCTGGAGAGCCGCCTGCGCAAGCGGGGCTCGGATTCGGAGGAAGTTATCCGTCGCCGGTTGGACACGGCCCGACGAGAGATTGAGAATTACTCGAAATACGACTACATTTTAGTTAACAACCTGCTTGAGCAATCTATCGACCAACTGAGAGAGATTGTACTGGCGGAACGGTTCGAGCGAAGCGGGAAGGCACTTTCCGAAGAACAAGACAGGCTGGTAAAGGCCGCGCAGGCGTGCCAACTGGAACATGCACGCGAGCGGGTACAGCCAATCTTGGCTTCCTTTAAACTGCAGATGGCGAAAAGCACGTAAAGTTCGGGGGAGAGAGTATGAAATTGGTAGAAGGGTTCGACAGCAATTACCGTTACATTCTGGTGGCGGCACGGCGGGCACGGCAACTACAAGGCGGTGCGCCTCCGGTCATCGATACCGGATCGCGCAAGCCCTGCCGCATCGCCCAGGATGAAATCAAGGCTGGCAAGGTGAAATGGCTGATACCGGAGATTCCAAAATTGCCGGTAGTGGCCGCGAGCGAGACTCTAAGCAAGGTGTTCGCGGAAGACGCGTAGACCGAACTTGCGCAGACCGAACTTGCGCAGATTTTAGGTGGCGCAGCGCTTCAGCGCTGCGCTTGCCGGCTGGTTTCGCGGATCGGCTTGAGCCGCTACTGCCTGGTGACAAAATCGTGCACTGCATCTCGTGCTGACTGGCGGCATCAATACCGGTAGGCGACGCCCCTGTCTTCGGCTCGACGCCGCCTGCTTCATGCCATGAAAATAGCCCTGGGTGTCTCCGGTGGGATCGCAGCTTATAAAGCGGCGGAAATCGTCCGCCTGCTGCAAGACCGCGGCATCCGCGTGCAGGTCGTGATGACGGCTGCGGCCCAGGAATTTGTTCGTCCCCTTACCTTCGCCGCGCTTTCCGGAGAAAAGGTGATCACCGACCTCTTCGGCTCTGAAGGATCCCAGGCCAACCTCGAGGCGGCGATCGAGCACATTGCCATTGCGCAGGCGATTGACGCGTTGCTGGTAGCTCCCGCCACGGCCGATGTGCTGGCCCGTTTCGCGCAGGGAATTGCCAATGACTTCCTCAGCACTCTTTATCTGGCGACGACGGCGCCGGTGGTGGTTGCCCCGGCGATGAACGTCAACATGTGGAATCATGCGGCGACGCAGGCGAATCTGGCAATCCTCCGCCAACGCGGCGTTCGCATTGTTGACCCGGGCCAGGGCTATCTGGCATGTGGCATGACTGGAGCGGGGCGGCTGGCCGAGAACGAAACCATCGTGGCAGCCGTGATGGAGGCGCTCGGCGTCGCAGAGCATCTGGCGGGCGAAACCGTGCTGGTAACTGCGGGGCCCACGCGCGAGAAGATCGATCCGGTGCGGTATTTGACCAACCGCTCGAGCGGCCGCATGGGCTATGCGATTGCAGAAGCGGCTCTCCGCCGGGGAGCCCGCGTGCTCCTGATCACCGGCCCCACCGCGATCGCCGCTCCGGACGCGGCGGAAGTGACGCGTGTGGATACGGCGGAAGAGATGCAAGCGGCAGTCTTGAAATCGCTGCCTGAGAGTACCGTGGTAATCATGACGGCTGCTGTGGCGGATTTCCGGCCGAAAGCCGCGGCGGAGCAGAAGATTAAGCGCACAGGTGCGATGACGCTCGAACTGGAGCCGACCGCGGATATTCTGGCGGAGGTGGCGCGCTACCGAACTTCGCAGGTCGTCGTTGGATTTGCGGCGGAGACGGAGAACGTCCTCGAAAATGGGCGCAAGAAACTGGTGTCGAAGTCGCTGGACGCTATCGTGGTGAATGATGTTTCCCGCGAGGGCATCGGCTTCGATTCCGACCGCAACGCCGTCACGATCATCTCCCACCATGAAGTGGTCGAGGTTCCCGAGACCTCGAAGTGGGAAGTCGCGCACCGCATCCTGGACCAGGTTGTGAAGATGCGGAAGCGCACGGCGACTTCCACGTCATAGCACCCCGCAGCCCCCTCGACGAGGCTATCCCGTTGAGCATCGTCGTCGCTTTCACGCGGGCGAAGGCGCCCGCGCCACACGTTTGTTATTCTTATCCGCAATGCCTCGCACCATGGATCCTGAACTTCGTCGCGCGCTTGCGGCGCGCATCCGCTACTACAACGAGATGGGGATCTACGATTTTTACCGGCGTCCTCTGCCGGCGGCAGATTCGATCCCGCCGAAGGAAAAGAAATTCGATGATTCCAAGCAAGCATTTGAATCTGGAGAAGAGATGAGTCCGAGGAAAGCGGTTGCGGTCGCGGTGCCGGTTGTCGAAGAAAATATCTTTGCGGTGACCGCAGAGGCGATCGCGCGGCAGCCCGAGCAGAGGGTCAGCGATCCCGTGAAGGCGCTGAAGATCATCCGCGAAGACCTGGGCGACTGTACGCGCTGCCCGCTCCATAAACAGGGACGGAAACAGATTGTCTTCGGCGTGGGAAATCCGAAGGCGGAGTTGATGTTTGTCGGCGAAGGACCGGGTGCCGATGAAGATACGCAGGGCGAGCCCTTCGTGGGGCGAGCCGGCCAACTGCTCAACAACATGATCAAAGCGATGGGGATTGAGCGCGAGCAGGTTTACATCGCGAATATCGTGAAGTGCCGCCCGCCGGGGAATCGCCAGCCGGAGCGCGAAGAGTGCGAAACTTGCTCGCCCTTTCTCATGCGGCAGATTGCGGTGGTCAAGCCGAAAGTGATCGTGGCCCTGGGCGCCACCGCCGCCAAGACGCTGCTGGCGATGAATTCCTCGATGATGCAGCTGCGTGGACGCTTCTACGATTTCAAACCGTCAGGCGTTCGCAGCAACGATCCCGACTGGGATGGCTGCAAGCTGGCAGTCACCTATCATCCAGCATTTCTGCTGCGCGATCCGCGGCAGAAGGGCGAGGCATGGAAGGACTTGCAGATGGTGATGAAGGAATTAGGGATGAAGGCGCCGGCAAAGACGACTGAGTAGCGTTAGCGGTAATAACTCTTATGGACATGGGCCGAATCAGCAAAGCAACCGCCGAGCATTACGTCTGGGGCAGCCAATGTGACGGCTGGCATCTGGTAAAGAATCCTCAACTGAGCGTAATTCAGGAGCGCATGCCAGCGGGCACGGCCGAAGCTCGGCACTTTCACCATCGCGCGCAACAGTTCTTCTACGTGCTGGCGGGAGAGGCCGTCATGGAAATCAACGGCCAGCGAATGATACTCACCGCGGGAGAAGGAGTCTGGATTCCGGCGGGCACATCGCATCAAATAAGGAATGGCTCTGCTGACGATGTTCATTTCCTCGTGGTTTCGCAGCCACCATCACACAGCGATAGGGAGAACGCTTAGAGACGGCTGTTCTCGGCTCTCTAGCGGACGTGAGTCCGCCGTCTGCGAAATCGCCGTTATATCCTTCAATTTGCATGTCTCTTTTCTGCGACGTCGCCCTCGCTGTGCCGCTGGACATGGTATTCACCTACGCTCTTGCTCCGGGCATTGAGCCGGTCGTGGGCGGGCGTGTGCTGGTGCCGTTCCGGCAGCAACGGTTGTCGGGCATTGTGGTGGAGTTGCATGACCGTCCGCCGCAACTTAAGACCAAGAAAGTGATCGAGGTGCTCGACCTCTCTCCGGTTCTCGATGGACATCTGCTGAAACTTGGGAAATGGATTGCCGATTATTATCTCGCGCCGTTGGGCGAAGTGTTTCGCACCATGCTTCCGCTTTCCGCGGAGTTTAAACGTGCGGTTGCGTACCGCATCACGGATCAAGGACGGATGGCGCTGCATCTGGCGGGGATATCGGGATCTCCGGCTCGGTCGCAGCGCACGCCGGAACAGCAGTGGATTGAATTTCGCGTGCTCGATTATCTGGCAGAACGAGAAAGCGTGCGTGACGCGAGCTTGCGGGGAACGGTGCGAGTATCGAAAGCGCTGCTGGCCGGTATGGTGCGAAAGAAGTGGATAACGCGCGAGGATGTCTCGGGAGCGCGGGATGCGTCGCGGCTGGTGAAAGTAGCGATACTGCGGTTGGCAGAGGAGCCCGATCCCGTAGAGACGGGGCTTGCCCCGTCTCCGCTGGCGGCCGCGGCTCCGCCGGACGGGGGAGACGCCCGTCCCTCCACGGACAGAGCCTCCACGGACAAAGCGAAGAAGCTCAATGAGAATCAGCGAAAGCTAATTGCGACCCTCGCGGCCGCTGGCGGCAGGGCGCCCGTCGAGGCCTTGCGCGAGCTTGATGTGCCCCGCACTACGCTCGGCACTCTGGTCCGGCGCGGGTTCATTGCATTGGTGGACGAGCCGCAAGACTTTACAGCGTCGAAGCTCAAGCCGCGGCGGTCTCCTTTTGAATTCGAGTTCAGCCTAGCGCAGAAAGAAGCGCTCGCAAAAATCGGCGCCGCCGTGGGCTCGCGGAAATTCTCCGGCCTGCTTTTGCATGGCATTACGGGCTCGGGAAAGACGGCCGTGTATCTGGCCTGCATGCGCGAGGTGCTCGATCAGGGACGGTCCTCGATCCTGCTGGTTCCTGAGATCGGGCTGACTCCGGCGGTTGCGGCCGATCTGCATCAGGTGTTCGGCGATGAAGTTGCCATCCTGCATTCCGGCTTGTCGGATGCGGAGCGCGCCGAGCAGTGGCATCGCATACGGCGTGGCGAGGCGCGCGTGGTGGCAGGAACGCGGTCGGCGGTGTTTGCGCCGGTCGGCGACTTGGCGCTCGTCATAGTCGACGAGGAGCAGGATTCGTCCTACAAGCAAGAGGAAACGCCGCGCTATCACGCGCGCGATGTGGCCGTTATGCGCGCGAAGATGGCGGGAGCGGTGGTGGTGCTGGGCTCGGCGACGCCCTCGCTCGAGTCCTATTACAACGCCAAGAAGAATAAATACGCGCTGGTGGAATTGCCTGACCGGGTAGAGCGGCGTCCCCTGCCGGAAGTTGAGATTGTCGATATGCGGCAGGAGTTTCAGGAGACCGGCCAGGAGCAGGTCATCTCGCGCAAGCTGGCGGAGGAGATTCGCGAGCGGCTGGAGAAAAAAGAACAGGTCATGGTGCTGCTCAACCGCCGCGGATATTCTCCCGTGGCGCTATGCCGCGCCTGCGGAAAGACGCTGCAGTGCAAGAATTGCGCTGTCTCCATGACTCACCACAAGCGCGAGCACAAGATGGAATGCCATTATTGCGGGCAAGTCGAGCGCATTCCCGACAAGTGCGCGCATTGCAGCAGTGAGTACGTATATTTTGTCGGGACGGGATCGGAGAAGCTGGAAGAACTATTGCACGGTATGTTTCCTCAAGCAAGAATCGGACGGCTCGATCGCGACACAGTGCGCGGGCGTGAGGACTTCGAGCGCGCGCTGAACGCTTTGAATGAGGGCGCGCTCGATATGCTGGTTGGCACCCAGATGATCGCCAAGGGACACGATATCCACGGCGTAACGCTGGTGGGCGTGGTCGGCGCGGACATGGCGCTCGGGCTACCGGACTTTCGGGCGGCGGAGCGAACTTTTCAACTGCTGACGCAAGTGGCGGGGCGCGCCGGGCGCGGACAGTCTCCTGGGAAAGTTGTGCTGCAGACTTATTTTCAGGATCACTACGCGGTGCAATTTGCGGCGCGGCATGACTTTGCCGGCTTCTACGACAAGGAGCTGCAATTCCGCGCCTGGATGCACTATCCGCCCTACAGCGCGATTGCGAACGTGCTCATCCGCAGCGAGAAGTTCGACGAAGCGTTGACCTGGTCGGGCGAGCTCGGACGCTGGTTTGAAAAGACGCGGCACGAAGGGATACGCGTGCTTGGCCCGGCTGCGGCTCCGATCACGCGCTTGAAACGCGATTACCGGTATCACTTTATTCTGAAGTCTCCCAGCCGGGAGAAGATGAATGCGCTTTTGCGAGCGATGCTGGCGGAAGCGGCCGCAAGAAAAATTCCGCGAACGCAGGTGATTGTGGATGTGGACGCGGTCTGGCTGATGTAGGCGCGAAAAAGATCTCACCGGGCTTCCGCCTTCAGCCGTGAGCTGTAGCAGATCACTTCCGATGCAGCAGCCGCCGAACCTCGTCGTGGAGGAAGTGTACTCCCGGAATGCCATCGTCTCGAAGAGAGTGAGCCTTTTGCATGCCCCAATCGCGCAGGCTCGGCCATCCTTCTCGCCAAAAATCTCTTCCGGAACCGTTCTTCAGGGGTGCCGGAGCAAACGTCAGCGCCAGCACAAGCAGCGCACAGATTGCCAGGATGCGGCGGCGACCGGAGACATCGGGATAGCGGGGAACGCGCGGATGCCGAAGGGTCAAGGCAAGCAGCACCGCCCAGATGAA
>Ga0302325_10018200_pt1 | contig 14814 bp, 12 predicted proteins | sample Palsa_T0_2_FD_201948 | JGI IMG/M metagenome (GOLD analysis project Ga0302325, IMG submission 201948) | Peat permafrost microbial communities from Stordalen Mire near Abisko, Sweden - Palsa_T0_2 | ecosystem: Environmental > Terrestrial > Soil > Palsa > Peat permafrost | place: Sweden: Abisko... | reverse complement strand
GGCGCCCTTGGGCCGCCCGGTGGTCCCCGAGGTGTAAAGGATGACCGCGTCGTCGTCCTCACCCCGGCCGGACACCGATGGCGCGGCGCTGACGTCGGCGAGCAGGCCGCTCAGGTCGGGCGTCTCGGCGACGATCATCTGGGCGCCCGCGTCGGCGGCGCCCTTGGCCGCCTCCCCGGCCACCGCGTGCCACGCGACCACCGCCTTGGCCCCGGAGTCCCCCAGGTAGTAGCCGACCTCGCGGCTCTTCAGCAGCGGGTTCATCGGCACCACCACGGCGCCGGCGGCCAGCGCCCCGTAGAACGCGATCGGGAACGCCGGGACGTTGGGCAGCATGAGCCCGACCCGGTCTCCGGGCTCGACGCCATTGGCGGTCAAAAACGCGCTCATCCGCCCGGCCGCCTCGCGCAGCTGCGCGTAGCTCAGCACCAGGTCGTCCATGCGGACCGCGGCGTGGTCGGGGTACTCGGCCGCTGACCGTTCCAGCAACGAACTCAAACTCGTCATGGCGTCCTCCCAGCGCGTGTCCCGCAGCCGTAACGGGCCTCCCGCCAGCATGCCTTAGCGCGAGATGCCACGCTAGCCCCGCCCGATATATGGCATTGCGGTCGCCATTATCGTCATGAACTGGACGTTCGCGTCCAGCGGCAGCGAGGCCATGTACAGCACGGCGTCGGCCACGTGCCGGGCGTCGAAGACCGGCTCGACCGCGATCGACCCGTCGGCCTGCGGCACGCCGCGCGACATCGCCTGGGTCATCTCGGTGGCCGCGTTGCCGATGTCGATCTGCCCGCACGCGATGTCGAACGCCCGCCCGTCCAGCGACAGGGACTTGGTGAGCCCGGTGATCGCGTGCTTGGTGGCGGTGTAGCAGATGCTGCCGGGCCGCGGCGTGTGCGCCGAGATCGAGCCGTTGTTGATGATCCGGCCGCCCTGCGGGGTCTGGGCCTTCATCATCCGCACCGCGTGCTGCGCGCACAGGAAGGAACCGGTCAGGTTGGTGTCGACCACCGCCTGCCAGCCGGCCAGGTCGATCTCGTCCGGCTGCCCCGCCGGACCGAACACCCCCGCGTTATTCACCAGCAGGTCCAGCCGCCCCCAGCGGTCGCGGATCCGATGAAACAAAGCGGCCACCGACGGCGCCGAGGTCACGTCCGCCGGAACGGCCAGCACCGCGTCCGCCGCCCCGGTCCAGGCCCGCGCCGTCTGGTCCAGCGCGTCGGCCCGCCGCCCGGCCAGCGCGACCTGCCAGCCCCCGGTTAGCAAAGCCAGCGCGATACTCCGCCCCAGCCCGGACCCGGCCCCGGTGACCACCGCGACACCCACAGTGCACTCCTAACCTCAGGGAACAACGGTGACCGGCCACCGCCCGGCCTTGACCAGTCGCACCGCCAGCGACCCCACCAGCCGGTGCCCCGCCTTGGTGGACGCGCCGACCACCACCGCGTCCGCGCGGACCTCGTCCGCTATCCGCCGCAGCTCGTGGTACGGGTCCCCCGCCGCGGTGATGAACGTAACCGGCACGCCCCGGTCGGCGGTCCCTTCTTCGACCCGCCGCCGCAGGTTCGCCGCGGTCTCGTGGTACGCCCGCTCCTGCTCGGCGACGGCGCCCGCCCCCGCGCCGACCCCGGCGCCGTACAACGCCGACGTCTGCTCCACGTACACGCACACCAGGCGGGCGCCCTGCCGCCGGGCCAGCCCGACCGCGTACGCCCCGGCCCGCAGCGAGGTGACCGAATCGTCGATCCCCACCAGGATGACCTTGGGCCCGTCGGTACCCAGCTCGAAGGCACTGCCTTCCGCATCGGTCACAACAAAATTCTTTCATACCGAACGGCCCTGGTGCGTCCTCCCGGACAGACGCGAAGCCGGGGGGCCCGGACGGACCCCCCGGCTTCGGGCAGCTCACCCTAGGGCAGCGCGAGCATCCCGTCGGTGTTGCCGGCCGAGTCGGTGTAGAACCCGACCAGGTCGCCGGCGTTGTTCACGCCGTTGATGGTGGTCGTGCCCTTACCGCGCGGGTCGTCCACGGTGCGGAACCCGTAGCCGGGCCGCCAGGTGAAGCCGTGCGTGACCGCGCTGCTGCCGCTGCCGACGGTGTACGCCCCCACCACCTCATCGTGGTCGTTGACGCCGAACGCCTGGGTCATCGACGCCCCCGGCACGGCCAGCGTGACGAACCGGCCGCTGTGCAGCCGCAGGAACGCGTCGGTCAGCGAGGAGCTCTTGGCGTAGAACCCGGCCACGTCGCCGTCATTGTTGATCGCGGTAGCGGTCAGGCTCGGGCCAGCCTCGCCGACCGGGGCGCCCGGCACCAGGATCCGGGTGAACGCGTGAGTCAGGATGTTGTAGGTGTAGCCGCGGTTGTTGCCCTGCGCGTTGGTGTAGAAACCGACCGCCACGTCGTGGTCGTTGACGCCCAGCAGCTGGTCGACCTGCGGGCTGGCGTTGTTGCCGGTCGGGAAGTTCACGTTGTAGTAGCGGCCGTCAGCGGAGTAGAACCCGAAGTTGTTGTTGACCATGTTGGCGTTGTTCTGCGTGGACCAGAACCCGACCGTGACCCCGAGGTCGTTCAGCCCGGTGACCTGGGTCTGCACCGAGCCGGGGAAGTTCTCGTTGATGTAGTTGTCCTGCCCGTAGGCCGGGAACAGCCGGTAACCCTGGTTCGGGTGTCCTTGCGCGCCCGAGCCGAAGTAGCCGGCGATCACGCCCTCGTTGTTAATGCCGAGCAACTGGTTGAAGGTCAGGTCCCGGGTGTTGTTCAGGGTGCGGAACTGGTATCCGCTCGAGCTGTGGGTGCTCGCGGAGGCCGGTCCGGCCAGCGTCAGCGCGAGCGCACCCGAGGCGACGGCGGCCATTCCGAGCTGGCGCAAGGAGATCTTCATCATCGTGTCCCGTTCCGGCGGGCATTAGGGCTTTAGTGGTGAGGCTGCCCGCCTTGTCCCTCACCCGGAACAGGATCACCATCGGTCACCAGGGGAATCTCGGGAGGATCCAGGGGAAGCTCTGCGACGCTCCAGGCGTCGGCCGCGATCCGCCACGCGCCGTCCGGCTGCGGCCGGAGCACAGCGCAGCCGAGACCGCTGAGCTGGACCGGCTCGCCGTCGGGCCCGGTCCCGGCGACGCGCCGCTCGCAGATCACCAGGGCCAGTTCGGAGCCTTCCAGCACGGTGGTGATCCGGAGCGACAGCGGCAGCCGCAGCGTCATGAAGCAGGTCAGCGTGCTGCGCATATCGCCGCGGCCGTCGGTCGCCTCCCGTCGCCACTGCGGCCAGTACGCGAGCATCGCCGAGCTCTCGTACTGCGCGAGCGCCGCCTCGAGATCCCCGTCGCTGAGCGCCTGGGACACCAGCTCTAGGGCTTCCGCTGGCCGCTTGGCCGCGGGGGGCTCGATCGGATCAGGCATCCGTGGTCACCTCCGGTACCGGGTCGGGATCTGACGTGCCCCGAGTGTGGCAGGGTGCCACCAGGGGAACGGGGCAGCACCGGGGGAAACACCGGGGGCGGCGGTGACCGCGGGCCGCCCCCGGACCCGACGGTCAGGAAGCTGGCCGTCAGCCGCCGGTACTCAGCCGTTGGTAGAGGGCCGTGGTCTCCGGGGCCGGGGGCACGCCGACCCGGACGCGCAGCAGCTCGGTCAGCTCCTCGTAGTGCCGGACCGCGCGGGCCGTCTCGCCCAGCCTGACCCAGCAGCTCATCAGCTCCCGGTGCGCCGTCTCGTTGAGCGGCTCGTGGGCGACGGCCCGGCGGAACAGGGCCGCGGCGGCCTGGTACCGGCCGGCCGCGTTCTGCAGCCGGCCAGCGGCGAGCAGCGCGGACTCGAAGGCCCGCCGCAGCTCGTCCCGGCGGACCAGGGCCCACTCGCCGGCCGACATGCCGTCCAGGAAGTCGCCGCCGTAGGCCCCGATCGCGCGCTGCAGGTCGGGCAGGGCCGCCTCGGACGGGCGGGCCCGGCGCGCGGCCCGTAGCGCATCCTCGAACCCGGTCACGTCGCATTCGTGCGGCCGGGACCGATCGAACCGGTAGTGGCCGTTCGCGTAGACCACCCAGCCCGGATCGCCGAGCGCCCGGCGCAGCTCGCGCAGCGCGGTGTGTAGCGCGTTGCCGAGCTGCTGGCGGGACAGGTCCGGCCACAGGGCGGCCGCGATCTGGTCCTTGGTCATGGGCGGCGACGAGACGAGCAGGAACATCAGCTCCCGCGGCTTGGCGTAACCCCAGTCGGCGGCGGTCAGCGCCACGTCGCCGAACTCCACCACCGCGCCGCCCAGCACCCGGACCCGCAACGGCCCGGTGGCCGCGGTCCCATCCCGGGTTCCCTGCCGCGCGGCCCGTGACCCTCCGGCCCCAGGCTTCGCGGCCGGGGCTTCCGCCGGAGCGGGCGGGCCCGGCACCGCATCCTCGGCCGTCGGCAGGTCGGCGGTCAGCTCGTCCATGGTGGCCAGCAGGCCCTGCTGCCGGGCGACGGCGAAGGCCTCCTCGCCCAGGGCGGCCTGGACCGCCGCCGCGGTCTGCACGTGCTGGGGCCGCTCGCACGGGGCGATCACGGTGCCGATCGCGTCCCGCATGGCCTCGGCCGCGCCGAGCAGCCGGGCCGCGACCGGCGCCCGGTCCAGGACCAGCGCGATCGCCGCGAGGTCCTCCAGCACGCTGGACATCCGCCACCGGTCGCGCAACTCACCGTGCAACTCCAGGCTGCGGCGCAGCAGCGTGATGGCCGCCGGGTCACCGTCGACCGCGGCCAGCAGGCCGAGCTGCTCGCAGCACCAGGCGATGCCCTCCCGGAAGCCGATGCTCTCGGCCAGCGCCCGGCTCTCGGCCAGCAGCGCGGTCGCGCGTTCCACCTCTCCCTGGTAGCGGGCCACCGTACCCAGGCTGATCAGCGACCAGGCGGCCCCTTCCGCGTCGCCGAGCTCGCGGAACATGGCGAGCGCGGTGACGGCCTCCGCGTGAGCATGACCGAAGTCGCGCTGCAGCCAGGAGGTGAAGGCCAGGTAACCGTGCGCGCTGGCCATCGCCCAGCGGTCCCCGGCCGCTTCCGCGACGGCCAGGCTCTCTGTGTGCAGCTCCACCGCCCGGGCGTACCGGCCCTGCTCCCGGGCCACGCTGCCGAGCACCTGCAGCCCGCTGGCGATGCCCCGGGCGTCGCCCAGCTCGCGGTACAGCCGCAGCGCGGCCTCCAGCCGCCGCACGGCCGGCGCGTAGTCGCACTGCAGCAGGGCCAGCCGGCCGCTGCCGAGCAGCGCCTTGGCCCGCAGCCCGGCGGGCGCGTCGGGGTACGAGGTCACCGCGACGTCCATCCACTGCCGGATCTCGTGATAGCGGCCGCGCAGGTAGGCGTACCGGTCCAGCGGGCCCGCGATCCGCAGCGCCGCCACCGCGTCGCCCGATTCAGCGGCGAAGTCATACGCCTTGCGCAGGTTGGGCAGCTCGGTGTCCAGGCGGTCGAGCTCGAGCTCGAGACCATTGCCGCCCGCCTCGTCACCCTCGATGCGGGCCGCGGCCGCCTCGGCCAGCTCAGTGAAGTAGCCCAGGTGGGCCTGCCGCACCGTGTCGCCTTCGCTCGCCTCGGCCAGCCGGTCCCGCGCGTAATCCCGGATCGTGACCAGCAGGTGGTACCGCGAGTCGCCACGGGCGTGCTCCACCCGCAGCAGCGACTTGTCCGCCAGCCTGGTCAGCAGTTCCAGCATCGAGGCCGGCTTAAGATCGCCGCCCGTCGCCACCCGTTCGGCCGCCTCCAGCGTGAAACCGCCCGCGAACACGGCCAGCCGCCGGAACGCCGTCCGCTCCTCGGCGTCGAGCAGGTCGTGGCTCCAGTCCAGGGTGGCCCGCAGCGCCTGATGGCGCGGCGGCGCGGACCGCGCGCCGCCGATCAGAAGGCCGAAGATGTCGTCCAGCCGCTCGGCCAGCTGGGCCGAGGACAAGATCCGCATCCGCGCCGCGGCCAGCTCGATGGCCAGCGGCAGGCCGTCGAGCCGCTGGCAGATGGACGCCACCTGGGCGGCGTTCGCGTCGGTGACCTTGAAGGACGGCCGCACCAGCTGCGCCCGCTGCTCGAACAGCTTGACCGCGTCCGAGGCGGACAGGGTCGACGCGGTCAGGCCCGGGCCGGCCTTCGGCAGCGAGAGCGGCGGCACCCGCCAGTTGAGCTCGCCCTCCACGCCCAGAGCCTCGCGGCTGGTGGCCAGCACGGTCAGCGCCGGGCAGGCGGCCAGCAGGTTCTCCGTGAGGCTGGCCGTCGCTCCGGCCAGGTGCTCGCAGTTGTCCAGCACGACGAGCACCTGATGGTCGGCGAGGTACGCGGCCACTGCCTCGGCGGCGTCCTGCCCCGGGGTATCGGGCACGCCCAGCCTGCTGGCCACGGCCTGCCCGACGATCCCGGGGTCCTCGATCTGGGCCAGCTCCACCCAGCACACCCCGGCCGGGAAGGATTCGCGGGCTGATCGCGCGGCGGCCAGGGCCAGCCGCGTCTTCCCCGTGCCGCCCGGGCCGGTCAGAGTGAGCAAGCGGGCACGGCTCACCGCCTGCACGATGTCGTTGAGCTCGCTCTCGCGGCCCACCAGCGGAGTGAGCCGCACCGGGAGCTGCGCTGTGGTCAGCGACATGATGCGTCCGCCCGCTTCGTCACCGGAAACGCCCTACACCCAGCAATTTAGCTCAGCACAAGCAATTGCCACGAGAGGTATCTGTGCCCGGTTGCCGGCAGCCCGGGCCGCGATCCGGCCGCAGCCCGGCCGCGATCCGGCCGCAGCCCGGCCGCGATCCGGCCGCAGCCCGGCCGCGATCCGGCGGCAGTCCCGCCGCGGAACGGCCGGTACCCTGACCGTCATGGACGAGAACCGTGCTCGTCGGGTGACCGACGCGCTGCGCGACCGCGGAATTGCGGCGCACCTGAGGAAGTCCGGCATCGACGCCTACTCGGTGCAGGTGCCCGCCGGTCAGGGGCGTGAGGCCGTCTGGGGGGCCGAGGGCACGACCGGTCTGGAGGCCGAGGTCCTGCTGGACGGCGACCTGGTGGGCTTCGTGCCCCAGATCCCCGGGTCGGAGGACTTCGACGAGGCCCAGATCGTCGACGCGATCGCCCGCGCCGACTACGACCAGCCCGTCGGCCGGGAACGCGCCGAGGCCCCGCCGGACGCCCCGCCGCTAGCCCACGAGGGCGGCCTCTTCCGCCGCTTCCTCGATGGCTTCCGCTACGACTCGGAGTGAACCCGCCGATCAGACGGGATAGACAGTCGGTGTCGTACCGTAGCTCCGGCCCGCCGGCGTGCGCCACACCATGACACCTGGGCTAGGTTGTTCGAGTTTCCAGCCCTGGCTCTGCTTACACCGGTGATGATGACGGCATAGCGGAGCCAGATCACACTCACAGGTGAGGCCGCCCTGGTCCCAGGGGACGGTGTGGTCCAGGTCGCAGCGGGCCGCGGGCCGGCCGCAGCCGGGCGCGGTGCACCGGGCGTTGCGGGCCCGGACCAGGTGCCGGAGTTTCCGGCTCGGCTGATATCCCGGCTCGGCCTGAGCGTGATCACAGGAGCCGCGGGCGACCGGGGTCATGGTGAGGCGCAGGCCGGCGATCCAGTCCTGCGGGCGGGTGCCGGGCGGCGGGTCAGGGCCGGGACCGGGGCCGGGGCCGGGCGGGGGGTGGCGGTGATCCGGCGGCCCGGCGCCCGGCGGGGGATGCCGGCCGGGCAGGCACCCGTGGGCGGCGGCGGTGCCGTCGGGGTTCAAGGCGGTGACGCACCACCGGGTGCGGGGATGCCGGGCCGCGGCGGCGGCCAGGTCCCGGGCGGCGTCGCCGTCGAGCACCCCGAACCCGCCGGCCTCCCCGGGGACATCAGACCGGCGTTGCCAGGTGTCCAGCGGGACGGTGATGGTGACCAGCGCCGCCAGGCTGGGCCCGGTGTCGGGGCGGGGAGCAGGACCGCGACCGCCCGGGCCGCCGCGACCGGGCGGGCCGCCGGGACCGTTGCCCGGTCCGCCGGGACCCTCGGGGCTGCCAGGTCCGCCGGGACCGTCGGTGGTACCGGGCGAGCCGGGTGGCTCGGTGTCCGGGGACTGCTGGCCCGCGAGCGGCTGGTCCGAGGCGTCGGCACCGGTCTCGCCAGGCTCCCCGGTTTCCCCGGTGCCGGCGGGGTCGGCGGGGTCGGCGGGCAGGAGGCGGCTGTCGCGTTCTTGCAGCAGGTCCAGGTAGGCGCGGACGCGGAGGTCTTGCAGGGTGCCGGGCAGGCCGGCGGCGCGCAGGTCCAGGGCCCGCTGCTCGACATGCTGCCAGGACGCCAGCACCTCATCGGAGGGCAGCTCCCGGGCGACCATCCCGGCGTTGCCGGAGTCCTCCCGGAACCGGCGCACATGCGCCTCGCGGCGGGCGGCTTCCTTCCGCTTGCGGACCGCTTCAGGGTCCAGCTTCAGCACCAGCTTGTGCGCGGCGGACCGCAGCTCCCCGAACGTCATGCCCGGCGCCGCCGCGGCCAGGACAGCGTCGGCCCGGGCGGCGTCCGCGTCGGTGAGGATGCTGGTCTCGTCCTCGATGATCCGCAGGTGGACCGGGTGGATCCGGCCGGCGGCCAGCGCGGCGAAAGCCTGAGGCAGGCGGCGGGCCACGGTGGTGGCGTAGTCCATCTGCCCGGCGGCCGACAGCGGGGTCAGGTGCAGCTCGGCGGCCAGCTCATCAGCGGCGAACGCGTCCTCGGGGGTTCCCGCGGCGTGCCGGGCGGCGAACTCCCCCATCGCGGCCAGCAGCGTCCACGCCGACCGGGCCTGCTGGCGGCGGGCCGCGGAGATGATCCCCATCAGCTGGTCATCCGAGCAGCCTGGCAGCCCGGCGCCGTCTTCGCCGGTGACCGCCTCTACGACGGTGCCCAGCAGCGCGCCGGGGGCCATCGTGTCGGCGGCGCCGCCCTGCGCGAACCCGGCCAGGGTCAGGTGCTCGGCGGGCAGGCACACGTACAGGCCCTGCTCCGGCCCGGGGCCGTCCTCCTCCTCCGCGGCGGGCGGCAGCGGGGAGCCGTCCGGCTCACCGTCGTCCGGGCCGGGGTCGGGGAACGGGTGCAGGGGCATGAACCACCGTCCGTTCGGAAGAAGGATGAAAGAAAGACGGGAAGTACCCTGTACGAACATGATATCATGTAAACGACATTCTGCATACCACATACGAACACCCGTTCATACGTTTTAGTCGGGAGGACGCGATGGCTTGACCCCGGAGGTGGCAGCGCACGGGTCGTGGCGGCCGCGGGGCTGACGGCCACGGCGCTGTACGGCTACGGGGTGCTGACGGCCACGAGTGCTGGCGGCCACGGGCGGCGGTGGCGACGGGCGGCGGCGGGGCTGCCGTGGGCCTGCGAGAGGCCGGTCCGGAGTGGCATCGTCGGGCGGACGGTGGCAGGCTATCGACGTGCGGTTGGCGACGTGGAACGTGAACTCGGTCAAGGCGCGGCTGCCCCGGTTGCTCGAGTGGCTGGACGAGGCCAAGCCGGACATCGTGTGCCTGCAGGAGATCAAGACCACCACGGCCCTGTTCCCCGCGGCCGAGGTCGAGGAGTTGGGCTACGAGGTGGCGGCGCACGGCGAGGGGCGCTGGAACGGCGTGGCCCTGCTGTCCACCGTCGGCCTGGAGCACGTCAGCCTGGGCTTTGCCGGCGAACCCAGTTACGAGGGCGAAGAAGCCGAGCCGACCCTGCTCGACGAGCCGGGCCTGCGCAAGCCGGAAGCCCGCGCGGTCGGGGCCACCTGCGGCGGGATCCGGGTCTGGTCGCTGTACGCGCCCAACGGGCGCACCCCGGAGTCGGCCCACTACCAGTACAAGCTGGCCTGGTACGCGGCGCTGCGCACCGTGCTGAAGGAGGAGCTGAGCCAAGCAGACCAGCTGGTTGCGGCGGGCGACTTCAACGTGGCGCCGACCGACGCGGACGTGTGGGATCCGGCGGTGTTCGTCGGGTCGACGCACGTCACCCCGCCGGAGCGGCAGGCGCTGGCCGACCTGCGCGCCCTCGGGCTGCGCGACATCGTGCCCAAGCCGATGAAGGGGCCGCACCCGTTCACCTACTGGGACTACCGGGCCGGGGCCTTTCCCAAGGACATGGGCATGCGCATCGATCTGGTCTACGCCAGCCAGGCCGTCACAGAAAGGGTGGTCGGCGCGTACGTGGACCGGGACGCGCGCAAGGGCCACGCCCCGTCCGACCACGCGCCGGTCGTCGTCGACCTGGAGGACTGAGGCCGGGCCCGGCTAGATCCAGGCTAGAGCCGCAGGATGCGCGCGGCGTTGTCGTGCAGCACGGTGCGCGTCACGTCTTCGGACAGGCCGAGCTCGGCGAACTCGGCCAGCCCGCGCTCCGGGGTGAGGAACGGATAGTCACTGCCCCACAGGAACTGCCCGGCCAGCCGGCCCCGCAGCTCCCGGATCACCTCGGGCGGGATCCGGCGCGGCGACCAGCCGGAGATGTCGATGTAGACGTTGGTCTTGTGCAGCGCGATGGCGATCAGGTCCATGTGCCAGGGCCAGCCGAAGTGCGCCGCCACCACGGTCAGGTCCGGGTGCGCCGCGGCGACCGGGTCCAGCTTGAGCGGGTGCGCGTAGTCGATACGGATGCCCTGGCCGCCGGGCTGGCGCGCGCCGATCCCGCTGGTCCCGGTGTGGAACAGGGCCAGCAGGCCGTGCTCCTGGCAGGCCGCGAAGATCGGCCAGTATCGCGGATCGTCGGGCGCGAAGGCCTGCAGGGACGGGTGGAACTTGACCCCGCGCAGCCCCAGGGCCGCGATGGAAGCCACCTCAGCGACGGCCGAGTCCTTGTGCGGGTCGACCGACCCCAGCCCGGTGAACACGTCCGGGTAGTCGCGGCACGCGGCGGCCACGGTTTCGTTCGGCACCCGGGGCCGCCCGGTGGCCGTCTCGGCGTCCCAGGCGAGCAGGACAGCGCGAAGCTCCAGGCCGCGGTACCGCTCGGCGAGTTCGTCCAGCGACTGACGCTGGGCGGGCGAGCGGAAGTACGCCTCGGCCGCCTCCACGTAGCCCGCCATGCTGCCGTCCAGCCAGTCCGGGGTGGGCAGGTGGACATGGAAGTCGATCGCGCGCAACGGCATCGGCCTATCGTAGGCCCTGGCTCTCCAGGTAGCGGGCCGCGATCGTCTTGGGCACCACCATGCACCAGGCGTCGGTGAGCAGCTCGCGCAGTTCCTTGGTATCGAGGGCCGCCAGCCGGGCCCGGACCCACTGATACCGCTCGTCGCCGCGCAGCGGCATCATGAACTTGGCCGGCTCGCTGGCCACCAGCGCGGCGCGCTCTTCCTTGGGGAAGCCGAACCCGAGCCGCTCCTCGTCCCCCGAGACCGAGGCGTACACCAGCCGGCCCACCCGGAACTTGGTGTTGTCGCCGATCAGGTGCTCGGTGGTACGCGGCAGCGACAGCGCGATGCGCCGTACGTCATCGATGGTCGCCATCGCGGGTGCTAACAGTCCGAGGACGCGTTCCGCGTTGGCATGGAAGACGAGGTCCATGACGCTCTGATCGTAGCCCAGTTCGTCCCATTCTCGCAGGATGCGGTCATAAGGCAGGCTCGGGTGGTCGCTGCCGAACATGATCTTCTCGCGCAGCCGGCCCCGGATATCGGTGCGCAGCGAGGCCGGGAAGTACTTGGGCGCCCAGCCGGACAGCTCCCAGAACACGTTGCCCTTGTGCAGCGCCACCGCGGTCATCTCGTCGGTCCAGGGCCAGCCGGGGTGGGCCGCGATGATGGTCAGCGCCGGGAAGCGGGCGGCCAGGTTGTCGATGGCCAGCGGGCGGGCGTGCTCGAGCCGGGCCCCCAGCCCGCCGGGTAGCCCGGCGCCCATCCCGGTCGTCCCGACGTCGACCATGACCGGCACCCCCAGCCCGGCGATCGTCTCGAACAGCGGATCCAAAGCGGGGTCGTCCACCGCGAAGTGCCCCATGATCGGGTGGAAGTGGAACCCGAGCACGTGGTGCTCGCGGACCGCGGCGATGGCCTCGGCGACCGCCGCGGAACCCTTGAGCGGGTCCACCGCCCCCCAGGCCTGGATGAACGTGCCCGGATGCCGGTCGCGCAGCGCTGCCACGTAGTCGTTCCCGCACGGCGGCGCGCCGGTCAGCGACTCGATGTCGAACGCGACCAGGACCGCTTCCACCCCGGCTGCGGTCACGTCGGCTACCACCTCGTCCTCGGCCTTACCCACCCACGCCTTCCCCCAGTACTGCCCGAGCGCCGCGGCGTACGGCCCCTGCGACGCAACCCACACGTCGGTCCCCGGGTAACAATGCAAGTCGACGCGCCTCATGAGCCAGCAAGCCTAGCGGCCAGGTCCTTTTTGGACACCTTGCCGAAGCCGGACAGCGGCAGCGCGTCGAACACCTCGAGGCGCTCCGGCAGCTTGAACCGGGCGATGTCGAAGCCGGCCAAGAACTCCACTAGCTCCGGAAAAGACAGCGACAAACCGGGCCGCAGCACTACACAGGCGCACATCCGCTCGCCGAGCACCGGATCCGGGTAGGGCACGCAGGCTACGTTAAGCACGGCCGGATGGGCCAGGATCAGGTTCTCCACCTCCTCGGCGCTGATCTTCTCCCCGCCCCGGTTGATCAGGTCCTTGACCCGGCCCTCGACCACGTAGTTCCCGGACGGCAGCTTGCGCAGCAGGTCACCAGACCGGTAGAACCCGTCCGCAGTGAACGCCCGGGCGTTGTGCTCCGGCGACCGGAAATAGCCGCGCAGCGTGTACGGGCCGCGGACGATGAGCTCGCCCGGCGAGCCGTCCGGGACGACCTGCCCTTCCTCGTTAACGAGGTAGACCTCGTCGGCGGGCGAGGCCGGCCGGCCGCAGGTCTCACGGCGGACTTCCAACGGGTCCGACGACCGGACGAACATGATCAGCCCCTCGGCCATGCCGAAGTTCTCCTGGATGAAGCAGCCGGGCAGGGCGCGCTCGGCGCGCAACCGGACCTCGGGCTGCAGGCGCTGCCCGCCGCTCTGGATCACCCGCAGCGAGGACAGGTCGTATTCGGCGAGCGACGGTTCGTCGATCCACCGGATCAGCAGCGCGGGCACCAGGTGGATGTGCGTGACCCGGTGCCGCTGGATCAGCTCGAAGACGTCCCGCGGCCGGGTGCTGGTGCCGAGCACCACCGTCCCGCCGGACAGCAGGAAGCCCTGCAGGCCGGGGCAGCCGAGCGGCAGGTTGTGCTCGATCGGCAGCACGTCAAGCAGCACGTCGCCCGCGCCGATCTCGCAGACCGCTGCCGCGACACGCGAGTTGTACAGGTAGTCGTTGTGCGTGCGCGGGATCAGCTTGGGAATCCCGGTCGTCCCCCCGGACAGCAGGAACAGCGCCGGGTCGGCCGGGTCGATGCTGATCTGCGCCAGGGCCTCGCGGCCGGCCCGCGGTTCGCGAGCAAGCAGGTCCTCCAGGCGCACGAAGCGCGGGTCGTTCGGCGGATCGTGAAGGCCCTGCACCAGGCAGAGGCGCAGGTCCGGGCGGTCGGTCATGACGTCGGCGGCCATGGCCAGGAAGTCGAAGCCGCGCGCGGCGGCCGGGCCGGCCAGGGCCGTGGCCGCCGAGATCTCGGCGAACTGGGTGATCTCCCGCTTGCGGTGCCCGGGCAAGGCAAGCACCGGAACGGCCCCTATCTGCTGCAACGCGAAGTACAGATAAACGAACACCGCGGTGTTCGGCAGCTGGACGATCACCCGGTCCAGCGGGCGCAGACCCAAATCGAAGAGCACCCGGGCCAGCCGCTCGGACCGCTCGTCCAGCTGCCGGTAGGTCACCGGGCCCGTCTGGTCCACCACCGCTACCCGGTCCGCGTAGGCGGCCAGCGCGGCGGTGAACCCGTCGAACAGCGGCCGGTCCTCCCAGTAGCCCAGCTCCCGGTAGCGCGCCGCGAACTCGGCCGGGAACGGCGTCACCCCGTCCAGCATGTCTTACCGAATCACCCGGGGCACGGACACGCGGCCAGCTTAACGCTGGATTAATCCGCGCACCGGTACCAGGACTAGGCTGGAGACCGGCACTTCCGGGTAAAGGGGGCTGTCGGTGGCGAGGGACGAGTCCTCGATCGGCTGCGTCGGCCGCCTCAGCGTGGCAACACGCGGCGACGGCGGGCCCGGTGAAGTGCTGATCAAGATCCGCGGCGGTTCCGAGGCCTTCCTGGCCTGGTCGGATAAGCCGCTACCTAAAGGCTCGACCGTCCTGGTTATTGACTCACGCGGAGAGCGGGCGGTCGACGTCATCGAGTGGGAGGACGCACTCGGCGAGAGTCCGCGCGTTCCCGGCTAAGCTCTGTTCAGGAGATGAATGATGTTCGGTTACCGAGTTCCAGCGCCCGACGAGGCCATGCTGATTTCCGGCGGTAAGCACGGCATGAAGGGCTCGCCGTTCCGCGTGGTGATCGGCCACGGCGCCTTCGTCACGCCCATTACCCGCAAGGTCCGCTATCTCACGCTGTCCATGCAGGAGGCCGAGGTCGCCGAGCAATGCGTGACGAAGCAGGGCATTTCGCTGAACGTGCGCTCGGTGATCGCGTTCAAGGTCGGCAATGACGAAGAGTCCATCGTCAACGCCGGGCAGCGCTTCCTGTCCGACCAGGACCAGATGTCGGTGCTGACCGGGCGGATCTTCGCCGGTCACCTGCGCTCGATCATCGGCTCGATGACCGTCGAGGAAATCGTCACCGAGCGGCAGAAGCTGGCCAGCGAGGTGCTGGACGGGTCCAAGGCCGAGATGGCCACGATCGGGCTGATCGTGGACTCGCTGCAGATCCAGTCGATCGACGACATGGGCGCCGGCTACATCGCCGCCATGGCCGC
>Ga0302325_10018199_pt1 | contig 14815 bp, 12 predicted proteins | sample Palsa_T0_2_FD_201948 | JGI IMG/M metagenome (GOLD analysis project Ga0302325, IMG submission 201948) | Peat permafrost microbial communities from Stordalen Mire near Abisko, Sweden - Palsa_T0_2 | ecosystem: Environmental > Terrestrial > Soil > Palsa > Peat permafrost | place: Sweden: Abisko... | reverse complement strand
TTCAGTTTTCGCGATTGAGCTGCGGTCCGGTGCCGGGGATATCGCTGCCTCGGCCCTCTTCTAGTTCGCTGCAAATTTTGGCCAGCACGTCAGAGACGGACTTGGCATATTCGCCGGCTACGGCCTTTAGGTTGGCGAGGTTTTGCGGGTCCACGTCGTCCATCTCGCTCGAAGCGTCCTGCAAGTGAGGGATCTGGAGGCGGTAGTAGACGCATCCCGGCAGAGCCGCGAGTTCGTAATCGACTGCCTCTGAAACGCTATCCATTAGAACTGGTACGATCTGCTTCGCCCATCCGAGCAAGCCCCAGCCTTTTGCCTGCGCGTATGTGATTTGGTCCTGCCGGTCGCCTGTGCCGACCGAAACCACCACGATCCGCTGTGCTTCAGGGTACAAGTATCTCGCCTCGGCGTAAGCAGCCATCGAGGGATTGTTGACAAAGACTCCGCCGTCCACCAGGGCGTAGTCCTGATTGCCTCTGACCAGATGCAGAGGCGGGAAGAAGGTGGGCGCCGCGGACGTGGCTCGGGCGACGTCGGCTACCTTCCAGTTGTAGGAGGCATCTCCGGCGATGCGGTGGCTCTTGAAGAAAAAAGGAAGCTGGCTTTGCAAGTCATAGCTGGAAATCAACAGAGGCGTGAGAGCGGACTGAAACTCGGTATCCTGAAAAAACCGGGCGAGGGTTGCTTCCAAGGCATCCGGCGAATATTTGGGCCCGACGACCTGCAGTTCGGTCGTAAGAGGATTTTTCTTGAAAATCGCCGGGCCATTCTCCACATACATATCCACGAGATCAGAGGGGGAATACGGGCCGCCATCTTTGCAGCGCGTGCCTATCCCCAACGCGATAATGCCGCCGGTGGAGGTGCCCGCGATCAGGTCGAACGCGGTATAGAGAGGAGCGGCCAGCCGGCTTTGCAATTCACCGAGGATTACCGCGGGAATGATGCCGCGGATGCCGCCGCCGTCGATGGCGAGAACCTTGATGCTTTTCACGTGCCGACCTCCGTGTGCCGCGCCGGGAATGGCGCGCTACCGTCAGGCAGTGGCGGGCGGATGCGCCTGGCGAATGAAGGCGAGCGTGTTGCGGACGCATTCGTCCGCATTCGCGACGGCGATGTGGTAGGCGTCGCTGGTGAGCACGAGCAATCGTGAATTGGGAATTCTCGGCTGGTAGCGCAGCACGGTTTCGACCGATTGCAGGACGCTGCGGTCGCTGGTCATCACCAGCGTGGGCGCTTTGATGTTGGGCAGAACATTGTCCAGATCGATCTTGGCCAGCACTTTCTGGATATTGACTCGGGTGTCCTTGCTTACGGCCGCCGTCAAATTGTTGAAGTATTCGATCTCCTCGGGGCTGGCGTTGGAACCCAGCCGCTGACTCTGCGGCGCGTGTTCGAATTTGGGATCCACCGGCGCGAACGGGCCGCTCGCGAGCACGAGAGAGCGGGTCTTCTGTGGATAGGACGCTGCGAACTGCATCGCGATGACGCCTCCGGTTTTCGCGCCGACGATATGCGCGGAGGGAACTCCCACTTTGTCGAGGAAATTTGCGAGTACCGTAGCGAGATTCTCGAGCGTCCAGTCGAAGTCGGCGGGCGCGGTGGACTTGCCGAATCCCGGCAGGTCCGGGCGGAAGACGCGATAGTGCCGCGCCATTCCCGGCACCCATCCGAACCAGACTTCCCCCGATTCGAGATTCCCGTGAATGAGAAGCGCCGCTTCCGGGTTGACCCATGGCGCACCCAGCCAATCCTCCCTGTAATGCAATTGCAAGCCGGGGCTCAACGCAACAGTGGGCGCAGCGCTTTGCTCGCGGCTGTCGGAATCCGAGGCGGACCGCGCGTCCTGTGCGCTCGCCATGCCGGAAATGCCCAACGCGGCGGCCGTGCGATAGCTGAGCTGCAGCAACCCTCTGCGTGAAATTGGTTCGGCCATTGCTGTTCCTCCTGAAACCTTTCTCCTTGGCCCATTCAGCGAACAATCAGAGAAAACCGCAACATTCGCCATGCGTCCCAAGGACAGGCGCAGGCCACGATCCCGCGTATGGTGCCGTTTCGGCGCCCATCGTCGCACACTCGGCGCACGAATTTCAAAAAAATCCACGCCAACTTTGCCGCGGTTACTTTCGGTGAGGGAACGCGTGTGTTAGACTCCGCGAAGCAGTCCTGCAAGAAAACTTTTTGCCGCGCGACTGCCGATTGGTGGAACTTCGGGCTCTGTGCAACGATTCCCCGCGAACCCCGCCAGGCCCGGAAGGGAGCAACGGTAACGGGTCAGTCTCGTGTGCCGCGGAGTACCCGAAGTTCCTCTTATCGTTTGCTCGGCACATACAACGAAAGACAAATGCGAAAAGAGAAGCAGAAAATGACGGGCGCGAGCGGAAGCAGAGCCGGGCGCGTCGCGACGCGGGCTATTTCCCGATGAGCTACAAGGTGATCGCGCGGAAATACCGGCCGCAGACGTTTGCCGATCTCGTCGGGCAGCAGCACGTAACCAAAACGCTGGCCAACGCGATCAACTCGAATCGCGTGGCGCACGCGTACATTTTCTCGGGCGTTCGCGGCGTGGGCAAGACCACGACGGCGAGAATTCTCGCCAAAGCGCTTAATTGCGTGAAGGGACCAACGGCCGAGCCGGACAACACCTGCGACGCGTGCCGGGAAATTGCCGCCGGAACTTCGCTCGACGTGCTCGAGATCGACGCGGCATCGAATCGCGGAATCGACCAGATCCGCGAATTGCGCGAGATGGTGCGCTATGCACCCGCGTCGAGCCGCTACAAAGTGGTGATCCTCGACGAGGCGCACCAACTGACCGATGAAGCCTCGAACGCCCTGCTGAAAACCCTCGAAGAACCGCCCGAGCGGGTGGTGTTCATTCTGGCTACGACGCGTTCGGAAGACCTGGTCGAGACGATCAAATCCCGCGCGCAGCTTTTTCAGTTTCGCGCGCTGACGTTCCAGGAAATTGCCGGCGAGATCGAACGCGTGTCGAAGGCGGAAAGCCTGCCGATCGATTCAGGCGCGGTCGCGGTGCTCGCCCGCGCGGCGGAAGGCAGCCTGCGAGACGGGCTCTCGCTGCTCGAACAAGCCATCGCCTACAGCGGCGACGCGATCACCGATACGCAAGTGCGGGAGCTTCTGGGCGTGGTCGCCGAAAGCGTGCTGGATGATCTGGTCGACGCCATTGCGGCGCAATCGGCGGAGCGGGCTCTTGGCCTCGTACACCGGCTGATTGCCGACGGCCAAAACCTGCAGCACTTCTGCCGCGAGGCGATCCGCCACTTTCGGAATTTGCTGGTGACGCGCGTGTGCGGGGCGAGCTCGAATCTGATTGCGGCGCCCGAAGAGGAGCGCCCGAGGCTTGCGGAACAGGCTGCGCAATTCGGGGAAGAAGACCTGACACGGTTCTTCAATATTCTGATGGCGACCGACGACGAACTGCGCCGGAAGCCCGATCCGCGGCTGCATCTGGAACTTGGCCTGCTGAAGCTCATCAATGCGCAGAGGCTTGCGCCGCTCGAGGAAATCGTCGCGGAGATGCGAGGCGGCGTGAGCGAAGCAACGCGAGCCGTGAGGCCAGCCGTGCCACCGGCGCGCGCGATTCCTGCGACACAACCTGTGACATCCACCACCGCGCCTTCCGTATCGCCATTTGGCGGCCCGCGCTCGACCTTCACTTCGTCCGTCGCGGAGACGTCAGGCAGCGGCGCGGCTGCGCGCATGGCGCCGGAGCCAAATGCATCTGTTGCTCCGGCAACCACAGCACCGCCGGCCGTCGCAGCCCCTGTTGCACCAAAGCAATCGCTCAGCAGTTCGGTAAATAATTCCGCGGCAGCAACGACAGCTCCTGTAAGAGAACTTTCCGCACCGATATCGTCAATGCCGGTGCCCGCTTCCCCGCCGCGGGTGGTGGCGCGCGTGGCGGAGGAATCGACGAACGGATTATTGGCCGTGCAAGTGGACGCGATCAAAGCAGCGCTACAGGGACAAAAATTCCTCTGGTCGATGGTGGAGCACGCGACCCGATGGGAAATCGAAGGCGGCGAGCTGCGTCTTTTTTTCCCGACCGAAAGCCGCGCGCTCGCGGAAATGCTGCAGGCGCGCGACCCGATGGAACGTTTGCGCACAGTTTTGAATCAAGTGGTGGGCCAGCCGCTGCGCGTATGTGTTAAACTTGACGCGAATAGTAAACCGGTTGGAATGGGACGGAATTCGGAGTTGCGTTCGCAGTTCGAGGAAGATCCGATCGTTAGGACCATGCTTGAGAAATTTGGCGGACAAATTTCACGGGTGAAGCGTCCGGGCGAGGAATAAGACTATGGAAGTCAAAGCGCTGCAGCAGATGCTTTCGCAGTTCCGGCAAGTGCAGGAGAAGCTGGAAAAGCAGATCGGCGAGATCTCGGTGGAAGCTTCGGCCGGCGGCGGAATGGTTTCGGTGAATATGAACGGCCAGAAGCAACTCGTCAGCGTGCGCATCGAGCCGGAAGTCTTCAAGAGCAAGGACCAGGAAATGCTGCAGGAACTTGTGCTGGCAGCGGTGAACGAAGCGACGCGTCGCGTGGACGAGGAAATGTCCAAACAGGTGAAAGACCTCACGGGCGGAATTCCCGGCCTCATGGGAAAGATTCCCGGACTCTTCTAGACCGGTGCAAGAATCCGGAATTCTTCGCAAACGCCGGACGTTTCCATTTAGCTTTCCTTCCCGCATGAATCCATCTTTGTTTGCTCCAGATACTCTTTTGCGGTTTGACATCGCCAGCGGGAGTGCCATTCCATGTCTGATTTTGCGCCGTCGGTAACACGGTTGATCGATGAATTGAAGCGGCTGCCTGGAATCGGGCAGAAGACGGCGCAGCGGCTCGCCTTCTACCTGCTGCGCGTTGACCGCGACCAGGCGCTCGCGCTTTCCGACGCCATTCGCGAAGCCAAGGAAAAAGTTCGCGAGTGCTCGATCTGCAACAACATTACGGACAGCGACCCGTGCCACTTCTGCGCGAGCTCCACGCGCAACCGCACGATGATCTGCGTCGTGGAAGAGGCGACGAACATACAGGCGGTGGAGAAAACCCGCCAGTTCAGCGGGCTCTATCACGTGCTGGGCGGGGCGCTATCTCCGTTGCAGGGAATCGGCCCGGATCAACTGAAGATCAAGAGCCTGGTCGAGCGGCTGAAGGGCGGCACGGTGGAAGAAATTATTATCGCGACCAATCCCACGGCGGAGGGCGAAGCAACGGCGGTGTATCTGTCGAAGCTGCTCAAGCCGCTCGGCGTACGAGTCACGCGAATTGCGATGGGCATTCCGGTGGGATCGGATCTCGAATATGCCGACGAAGTCACCATGTCGAAGGCGATGGAAGGCCGGCGGGACCTCTAATCCCTTAAGACTTTGCCTTCTTCGAAGATTTCGACTTGACGGAACTGTTGAGGTCGGCCGCCTGGCGAACGAGCGCCTTGAAGGCGGACTCGTCCACTTCTTCTCCTTCGTGGATGTCGATCGCGCGGCGCACGTTTCCGTCGAGACTCGAGTTGAAGAGACGGGCTGGGTCCTTCAGAGCCGCGCCCCTGGCAAAAGTAAGCTTCACGATATTCTTGTAGGATTCGCCCGTGCAGATGATGCCGTCGTGCGACCAAACCGGAACGCCCCTCCACTTCCACTCCTCGACGACGTTCGGCTCCGCTTCCTTGATGAGCCTGCGCATTCGGCCGAGGGTTTCCCCGCGCCAATCCCCGAGTTCGGCGATTCTTTCCGAGATGAGCTTCGATGCCGGCTGGCTCTGGCCCGCGCCCGACTTTTTCATGTACTCATTCTAGGAGTTCCGGATATATTTCACAGCTGAATTTTCGCAGTGCGCTCAGGTAGGTCTCAGCGCGCTGACGGATAAATAATTTTCGCTCCGGCAATCATTCGCGAGCGCTTCGGGCGGAGCCTTTGTCGTCGGGGCGAGTGTTCGCCTGGTCCTTGTCGCCGACTTTGTTGGCCTTGTCGCGAAAATCCAGGCCGAACGCGGGACGGTCTTTCGTTCCGGTAATTTTTATGGGGAGGACGGTGCCGGCTTTTTTACCGTTCTTCCCCTGGAAGAACGGATCGACGGCTTTCAGGAAAAATGACTTCACGCCGGTGACGGTCTGCGACAGCTTGGCCTGCAGCAGCAGCTTGCCGCGAAAGTCCAGCGCGCCCGAGTCCACACCGTAGCTGCCCGCAAGATCGATGCCCGCCCCCGGGACCGAGAAGCTCAAGCGCGAAAAGTTGATTGCGCCGCCGCCCATCTTGAAGGCGCCTTGCAGCTCGGAGACAGCGGTGAGGTCGGTGTCCTTCGGCCTTCCCTGCCCGCGGCGGCTGAGGGCGTTGATCTTCCCTTGTACCGACTCGCTTGCGAATTGCGCTTCGTCGACCCCGAACTGGCCGTCTATTTTCATGCGCTCGATCAGATCCTCATCCCCCTCGGGGATCAGAATTTTCGCCTGGAGGCTGGCTTTGCCGGTCATGACGGGCGGGTTCGATTTGACGGCCAGGAACAGCAGGTCCTCGATGCGGGCGGATTGGGAGAAGGTGTTCATCACGATCGTGCGGCCCTTCACGTTGGGGTACTCGTCGACGACTTCGCCCTTGGTCACGAGCGTGGTGTGCAAAAACTTCGCTGTGACGATGTTCAAGTAGGTGTTGCCGTTGGTGCCATCGACGACGGCCGAGAAATCGGTATGCAGGGCCATCGGGTGGTCGCTCGTGCGTAGCGCGAAATCGGGGATGTCGGTCTTCCCTTCCACGTTCAGGTAGTCGAGCGGGCCTGAAAAATTCCCCGTCGAAGATAAAATGCCCTTCAGACCCTTCAGCGTGCCCATATCGGCGTCATTGAATGTGTAGTTCGCGCTCACGGGCGTCTGGCTCGGATCGTCGGCCTGCCACGGGCCAAAGCGGCCATCGCAATGAATTTCACCCCTGGGCACGGGGTTGGTGAGGAGAGCGTGAAACGAGGCCGGATTATTAAAATCGAAATTGTCCATTTCAAGGCGATGGATTTCGAACTCGTGAGGGGGTTTCGTGTCGCGGCGAAGGATTACGAGGCGCGCATCATCCGCGGTGATCGTTGCGATGGTGACTGGAAATTTCGAGGAGAGGTCCACCTGAGTCCCGTGGATCACGGGCTTGCCGCCGGGCTGGTGCGGCGGCGTGTCGATGCGCAAGCCAGCCAGGGTGACGTGAGAGATTACCGGGCGCGCGGCAAAGAGACTGGCGAAATTGGCGTCGATAGTGATCGTGCTGATTTGGATCAGGGGCGGGATGTCCGTCCTGCCCTCGTGGCGCATGATCAGGCCGTCAATCACAAGATGGATCCGCGGATATATGGATACGTGAAAATCCGCGAATTCGACGCTGCTTTTGAACCGCGCCTGCAAGTAATCCTCGGTGCGTGTTCGGGCGATGCCGTGAAGCTTCGGGGCCAACGCGTAGAATCCAACGATTGCGCCCACGGCCAGCAATAAACCAACAATTACGATGGACGCGACAATCCACTTCCGAACGGCGGAGTAATTCATTCGCATAGCTGTGAGGTTACTCGGGTCGCAAACCGCTTGCGACGGGTGGGACTTCAGTATAGCACCGGAGAGTCCGTCACCAAGGCTTCTTGCAAACACCTTGCGGACAAACATTTCGAATTTGCAAATTGGCCTCAGGGGAGTAGAGTGCTCTCGGTTTGAACTGGGGTGAAGAAAGACGCCATGAGAAAGTTTTCGATTCGCTTCGTGCTGTGGGTACTGACGCTAGTGGCCCTCGGGGCTTCGTTTGCCGGGATACAGCAGACGACCGCAAGTAACCGTGCGGCGCGCCCTGAATCCCTGAGAGAAGGCGCGGCAGCTAGCGTGCCCCCGAGCCGGGTAGCGCTCTATGCCAGCGTGGGCGAGCAATTGACTCAATACGGCGTGGATATCGCTTCCGCTACGCTTGTGCCGCAGAGCTCCGTGATTCTTCCCGCCTATGTGCAGGAGGGATGGCTTCATCCTTCCGGGCGCTACCTCTACGTGGCCTGGAGCAACCGCGGCACGGCCGAAGCAAAAACGAGCGGCGAAAAAAGTGGCGTGACAACATTCGCTGTCGATTCAACCGGCGCACTCCACCCACATGGCGCGGATATCGCGCTCATCTCCCGCCCGATCTTTATAACCGGCGATATCACCGGCACGCACATCCTGGTGGGCTATAACATTCCCAGCGGGATTGCCGTCTATTCGATCGCACCGGACGGAATGCTCTCGGCGGAAGTGAAGCCGCAGGGTGCACTCGACGCGGGAGTCTACGGGCACCAGGTGCGCGTGATGCCTTCTAATAGGGGCGTAATATTCGTTACTCGCGGCAATAAGCCCGCCAACGGAAAATCGGAAGATCCCGGCGCGCTGAAAATCATGGGCTATCACGATGGGGTACTCAGCATGAGATCGTCCGTGGCGCCCGGAGGGGGCTTCGGTTTTCAGCCGAGGCATCTGGATTTCCATCCATCGAAGCCGTGGGTTTTCCTTTCGCTCGAGGCGCAGAACAAGCTGGAGGTCTACCAGCTATCGAATGGCGACTCGCTGAGCGCGAATCCCTTGTTTGTGAAGGACACCGTCGCCGATCCCGCGAATATTCATTCGACGCAGGCGGCGAGCACCGTTCACGTGCATCCCAACGGACGGTTCGTGTACGTCGGGAACCGCGCGGAAGACACCGAGGATTTTCAAGGCACGCCCGTCTCGAGTGGCGGGGAGAACACGATTGCCGTCTTTCGAATCGATCCGGCTACCGGTGAGCCAACGCTGATTCAGAATGCCCCGACGCAGGGGTTTCATCCGCGAACGTTTTCGATCGATCCATCCGGGCGGCTGCTGGTCGTGGGAAATCAGGACCCCCTTCACGTGCGCGACGGCAATACCGTTCGCACGGTTCTGCCGGGGCTCACCGTCTTCCGCGTGCAGGACGATGGCAAGCTAGCGTTCGTCTCGAAGAGCGATGTGGATACGAAGGGGAAGCTCTTGTACTGGGTCATGTTCGTAAAGCTGCGCTGAGGCGTGGGCAATCGAGCGGACGAAGTGTTGAGGAAAGGGAGAAACGAAAAATGCGCTTTCTAACGAAGGGAACATTTTTGACGATAGCGGCACTGTTCAGCGCGGGGGTAATTTCTTTCGGGAGCGGCGTCCCGGCGGCGGTTCATTATATCGACCACGATAAAGTCGCAGCGGTTATGGCGAAGGGCGGCTCCATCGTGAGCGATCCGGGGTTGGTTGTGCTGGCCCAGCGCAGGAAAGCGGGCCAGGTGGAATATCACGAACGCACTAACCACGTTTTCATCATCGTCGAAGGCGAGGCAACTCTGGTCGTGGGAGGAACGATGGTGAATGCCCAACAGACCGCCGCGGATCAGAAGCGGGCGGACTCAGTGGAAGGCGGGGTGACCTACCATTTGAGCAAAGGCGACGTGATTACGATTCCGGCAAAAACATCGCACTGGTTCAAGGAACTCTCGACACCAACGATCGCCTACTATGCCGTAAACATCGAGAGCGACTAACAGAAGGCGCGTAGTTTGGCCCCTGATATCATCGATATCATCCCGGACGCGCGTCGATGCCCGGCACAAAAGCGGCGTCAGTGTTTCATTCTGAGTCGAATTGTCTGAAAGGTATAGCCAACCGCGATGGTGTATTCCGGCACGAACGAACTACCGAAGTCCGTGAAATTGTGGATATAGCGAACATCCACTTGTGGCCGCACGAAGATGCCCTTCCAGATGGAAATTCGCACCCCGCCGGAGAAGTGCAGTTGAAGGCGGTTTTGTGTTTCTATTTGAGCGTTCGTAGACCGGCATCCCTGGGGCGCAATCACACAAAACTGCGGTGTATCGTAAAAGGTCAACTCGCTCCGGCCCACGCCGCCTTGAATCTCCGGCGTGAAACGACGGCCGACATTGGTAAGAGGATAATAGACGGCGTTCACGTCGTAGAACGCCTGACGGTACTGCAGGCCGGCGTAGGCCCCCCGGTCCTTGCGAAAAGAGTACTCGGCGCCCACTCCGAGCCGGTGGCGGTAGAAGATCAGGTCTCCTCCGACCGTGCCAAAGAGGCCGCCCATGCTCGGCGTGTTAAAAGTCACTCCAGCGCCAAGGGTGTTCAGCGGACCCGTAGAGGAATCCGTAGCGGTGCCAGCCGCCAGATAGCCGCTGGCGCTCTGAGCCCGGGCCATGCAGGCTAAAGCAAGAAGCGAAAAAACGGACAGCGCCACTCTTCGGGCCATGTGATTCAAGACTAAGTAACCTCGCTTGTGATGTTTACCCCACGCATGAGACGTTGAAGGGGCCGACTTGGTTGTCCGTGAATGGCCCCGCGATCCTTGCAGGGGCGAACAACGGCGACCGAGTGGGTAACAATGTACCCTTTAGCACAAGCCCGAAGCAACGCCCGCTCGACCATCGGAAGCCGGGGTGCTACGCTTTAGTTTCACCTGGTGGAGGAGTCAGTTGAGCGAGTCTACTTTGCCATCGAGCGATCCCGGCACACAAAAGCGCCGGAGCACGCGGATCGTACAAGCTGTTCCCATTACGGTATCGGGAGTCGACGCGCTTGGCCAGCCGTTCAAGGAACGCACGACCACGGTGATGGTGAACTGCCACGGCTGCAAGTATCAGTCGAAGCATTACGTTCCGAAGAACTCGATCGTCACGCTGGAAATTCCGCGCATGGAGCCGGGCGTGCCTCCGCGAATCGTGCCGGGACATGTGGTCTGGGTGCAAAGACCGCGTACCGTGCGTGAACTGTTTCAAATCGGGCTTGAATTCGAAGCAGCAGGCAACGTGTGGGGCATCGCATTCCCGCCTGAGGATTGGGTTCCCAGTGCCGAAGATGAAGCTGTTGCAAACGCAGCGGCCTCCGAAATTGAAGTAATCGTGGAGACAAAACCAGTCGCGGCACCGCCTAAGGCTGCAGTCCCTCTTGCCGTGACACCGGAAAAACCAGCCGCCGCGTCCGGACCTATTCCTCCGCCACCGGCAATGCGGACGGCGCCGCCACCAGCACCTGCCGCACCATCGGCCATTCCACCGAACATTCCAGCGGGCACCCAGGCGGCCACTCCAGCGACTGGCACTACCACACCCGCTGCACCGCCGAAACCGGCAGCGCCGCCGGCTCCGGTTGCTCCTGCTGCCGCGGTTCCCCCCGCCACGACGACCGCCGACGCGAAGATTCACGTGATGCCCTCGCCGGCCGCCGGAGGTCAGGACGCGCAGATCGTGATCGCGCGGCAAATGGCGAAAATCGTGGCCGAGGCGAAGGACACTCTGGACAAAACGCTGCGCCGGGGCGCGCAGACCGCCATCAACGAAGAAATGACCATCGTGCGCCAGCAGCTCGACGCGCAGATGCACGAGACCGTGGAGCATGCGATCAAGTCTTCGATGGAACGCGTGTCGGAGGCGGAGGTCAAGAAGGTCGTGCTTCAGGCGACGAACAAGACCGCAGCCATCGTCGAAGAAGCGCGCTTAGCGAGCCAGGCAAATATTGAGCAGATCGACGCGAAAGTTCGCGACGCTGTGCAGCAGGCCGTGAGCCAGGCGACATCGCAGGCAGCTGCTCAGGCGGGGGCCATCGCGGAAGAGGCACGCAAAGCCGCGCAGGAAGCCGCGAGCCAAGCCGCCGAACAGGCCGCCCACCGTGCGAGCGCCATCGTCGAGGAGACGCGGCGAGCGAATCAGGCGAGCGCGCAACTCCTCGAGGAACAGGTTCGCCAGTCGGCCCACGAAGCCGCCACTCAGGTGGCGAAAGAAGTGGTGCAGCAAACTGTCGCGCAGGACCTGAAGCAAAGCGTCGAAGAGATGGTGGGGCGCGCGATTGCAGAGCGTGAGGTGAGCGCTCCGTCGCTCCAGGTGCTCACGTCGCCGGAAGCGGCCAGTCAGCATCTCGACGAATGGAAGAAAAATCTGGAAGAGACCGCTCACGGCGTTCACAGCCAGATAGTGGCGCAGACCGAAGCCGAAGCGGAAGCCGCCAGCCGGCGCTGGCATCAGGAACTCGAAGCGATGCTGGCAGGGACGTCCCAGAAACTGGGCGAGAAGCTCAGCGAAGTCTCGCAGGCGGCGCTTGCGAATAGCGAACAGCAGATGGCCGACCGCAGTTCCAGTCTTCGCGGGCTGATCGACGAGGTGGTCTCAGGGGCTGAGGCGGCCGTTCTGTCCCTCGGTACGGAACTCGCGCAACAACTCGCGCAAGAACGCGCTCAGACGGACGAAGCGAAAGCGGAGCTCCAGGAAGCGGCAAAGGCGGCGGTCGAGCAAACGCGCCGGCAAATGGACGAGATGGTCGCCGCACAGCACGATTCGATCGCTCAGCGCGCCGATCAAGTGATTACAGAACGCATCCAGCATATCGACCCAATTCTTCAGAATTCCGCGCGAAAGACGCTGGAGCATTTTTCGGGCGAGCTGGACCAGAAGATTGCACCGAAAATCGAGGAAGTGCGGCGCGCCGCCGCGGAACTAACCAACGTCCAGCAGCAAGCATCAGAACTTCAGAACGACATCCGCAGGGAAATCCGGCAAGCCTCCGAGCAAGTGAGCCATCTGGGTAACAGCACCGTGGAACGATTGCAGGCCGCTTCTTCGGAAGCCGCGCAGCTCGTGACATCAGAGGTCGAGAACGCCAGACAAGTGGCCGCGCAGCTTCAAAAGACCCTTCGCGACCAAGCGCAGCAGGCCTCCGAACACGCCGCCGAGCTCCAGATGCTCGCGCGCGAGCGCGTGCAGCAAGCGTCGGAGGAGGCGGTACACGAAGCCCTGGGGCGCATGAAGCAGGAAACGGCAAAGTTCCCCGCGGAGATCGAGCAAACCAGCCGCGCGACGGTCAAGAAGATCGAGGAGGAGCTCGACCAGAAGAGTTCGGAGATGCAGCACGCGTCCCACGAAGCCCTTCTGAAGACTTCGGAGTGGTACCAGAAGAAGGCGCAGACGACGATGCATTCGACGATGGAGCGGCTGGTCGAGCAATCGGCCAACGCGATGCACGCGAAGGCCGGCGAAGTCTCCAGCATGGTCGCCTCCGAACTCGATCATTACCGGCGCAGCTATGTGGAACACAGCCGGGCGGAGATCGAAGAAGCAGGCAACGAAGTGACCGAGCGCGAAAGGCTCAAGCTCAACGAAACTGCCGAGATTGCCAACGCCACGTTTTCCGACCGCGTCCAGCGCGTTACCCAGGAATCGCTGCAGCGCTTTCAGGATTCGTCCCGCGAGGCTCTCGAAAAATCCCGCTCGGACATGGAGTTCAATCGCGAGTGTTCGCTGGCGGAATTCCAGAAGACGCTCGACGAGAAAATGACGCATGGCGTCGAGCAGGCGAGCACCTATCTGCAGTCACAGCTGATCCCGCTGCTGGAATCCTGGGAAGCCAAGCGCGAAGCAGAAAAGAAGGAATGGATGGCTCAGGTCAAGCAATCCTCCGAGGAATCTCTCGAAGCGTATAAGGCCCGGCTTGAGAATGCCACCAACGCATGGCTGCTCGCGTCGGCGGCCACGCTGGGGCAGAATTCGCAGGCCGTTCTCGATAATCTCGCCAAAACCGCCGAGAAAAGAATGCGCGATACCTGCTCGCAGGTGCTGTCCGGAATGGGCGACCTTCTAAGGAACCGGATGATGGACATCTCCACCGACTTCTCCGAAGAAGACGAGTCCGGCAAGAAGTAACCCCTCCTGGCGAAACGTTGGTCCTAGCGTGACCTCGGTCGCGTAACTTCGATGGAATAGCCTCGATGTCGTAACCTCGATCCAAGAGCGCCGGTTTTGGCCCCTTCCCGCTGGAATCCCGTGGCATTTTCGTCGCGAGGCGGCATCCCGGTATAATGCTGCCTATGGCGAATCGGGCCTATCTCAGCGTGTGGTGCAAGAATTTTGCCGAAGAGCGGGTGCTCGAGGATTTCGCGAAGTTTCTCGGGACGGTTCCCTTTTCGGCCGCCAAGCCCGGCTTCGAGTATCTGATCGTCCGCGCGGTAGATGCCCGCGAGTCTCCGATGCTCGAACAGAATTTGCGGGCGCTCCCTCTCGACGGGTCAGGAATTATCGAGCTGGCCAAAGACTACCTGTACCCTGATTCCGCCTACGAAGTACATTGCAACTGGGATTTGTGGTTGTTTGATACGGAAGGCCGGTCGAAACTCGAGCCGCAACCTCTTGAAATTTTCTGCCATGGCGAAGAATACGACGACGGCTTCTTCCGGGAAAGCGGGCACATCCAAGTGGACCTGGGATTCGAGCATTTCTTCACCGGGCATGCCGGTTTGCTGGGCATGCGTCGTGGCGAGCGAACGCCGGCGCAAAGCCCCGAAGAAGCGCGGTTCCTGGAATTGATGGCCTGGCCGGAAAATCTGCAGAGGTACCAGGAAAAAACGAGAGAAAATATTCGCCAGCTCCTCGATTGGATACGGAAGATCGAGAAAGCCGTGCCGGTTGAACGGGTGCGCTTGTGGTCCGAGGGCGAGGAGAATTTCGAGGCTCGCGTCGAAGAAATTCTCGTGGCCCATTGACCAAGTATTAATTGACCAATGCCAATATTCAGAGGATCAAAAGCGGTGAACCAGGCTTCCGTCCACCCGGATGACGCGCTAGAATCACGGTACCACGTCCAATTGAGCGAGTTGGGGACTTTCCCGCGCGGTGGTTGGCAGCTGCAAAGCCAGCGCGGGGTCGCCAGGATCACGCTCGGGGCGTACGCAACTTCGCACGCAACTTAGCACGCTACTTATTGATGAGCGCTATCGCACAATCCGTGGCCGGAACCACCCGCGAAAAAGACAAGC
>Ga0302325_10018196_pt1 | contig 14816 bp, 14 predicted proteins | sample Palsa_T0_2_FD_201948 | JGI IMG/M metagenome (GOLD analysis project Ga0302325, IMG submission 201948) | Peat permafrost microbial communities from Stordalen Mire near Abisko, Sweden - Palsa_T0_2 | ecosystem: Environmental > Terrestrial > Soil > Palsa > Peat permafrost | place: Sweden: Abisko... | reverse complement strand
CAGCGTGACAGTGGCAAGCTCAGCGGTAGTGGGGCTAAGGCAGAAGCAGTAGCTTGCCGGTCGTGCGGCGGGCCTCGAGGTCTTCGTGGGCGTGGGCGGCGTCGGCTAGCGGGTATGTGTGCTCGACTCGTAGCGACAGCGTGCCGTCTAAGACTGCGGCGAACAGTTCGCGCGCACGCCAATCGAGTTCTTCGCGCGTTGCGGCGTACCACACGATCGACGGGCGGGTCATGAACAGGCCGCCTTTTTGGTTCAGTAATTGAGGATCGATGGGAGGGACCTGGCCGCTCGAGCCTCCGAAGAGGACGAAGTAGCCGCGCGGCCGGAGCGAATCGATGCTCTTCTCCCACGTCGTCTTGCCGACCGAATCGTACACGACGTCTACGCCTTTGCCCCCGGTCGCCTCGCGCGCGACCTTGGCGAAATCCTCGCGCGTATAGTCGATCGCCACGTCCGCGCCGGCACGTTTCGAAAGCTCGGCCTTCTCGGCGGTCGAGACGGTCGTCAACACCGTCGCTCCCTTCGCTTTCGCCAGCTGCGTCAGCAGAAGACCGACGCCGCCCGCACCCGCATGCACGAGCGCCGTTTGGCCGCGCTTGAGTTCGAACGTGCTGTTGACCAGATAGTGCGCCGTGATTCCCTGCAGCAGCAGCGCGGCCGCATCTTGCGACGACACGCCGTCGGGAACGTGGACCAGCCGTGCCGCCGGAACCGCGGCGAATTGTGCGTAGGCGCCCGACACCCCGGCGTATGCGACCCGATCGCCCACGGCGAAGGTCGTCACGCCCTCGCCGAGCGACTCGACGACGCCCGCCGCTTCCTGACCGATCACGAGCGGAAAACTCGGCGCCTTGTACACGCCCGTGCGGTAGTAGACGTCGATGAAGTTGATCCCGCTGGCCTCGATTCGCACGAGCGCTTCACCCGCCTTGGGCTCGGGGACCGGCAGGTCGTGAAGCTTGAGGACCTCGGGGCCGCCGGGGGCGTCGATTGCGATGGCTTGCATGCAGCCTACAAACCGCTCAGCGCGACGAGGGTTGTCGCAGAAAATCGATCAGCTCGTCCCCGTCGAGCGCGCGCGCGAAGAAGTAGCCCTGGAGCTGGGTGCAACCGAGCATCCGCAGGTAATCGGCCTGGTCCGAGGTCTCGACGCCCTCGGCGATGACGATCAGCCCCAGGCTCTTGGCCACCGCAATGATCGCACGGATGATCGCTTGATCCGCGCCGTCGGTGAGGACGTCGGAAACGAACGAACGGTCGATCTTGATCGAGTCGACGGGTAAGCGCTTGAGGTAGCCGAGCGACGAGTAGCCCGTTCCGAAGTCGTCGATCGAAAGGTGCACGCCCAGCTCTTCGAGCGCTTCCACGTTCCGAACGCCGGAGTCTGCGCTGATGTACGCGCTTTCCGTGATCTCGAGGCCGAGCGCGCTCGGAGGCAATTCCGCCGCCTGGAGCGCGGAGTGCACGCGCCACGCGAAATCGAATTCTTTGAACTGGCGGGCCGAGATGTTGACGCACATGACCACGTCGACGAAGCCGGCGTCGCGCAGCTTGCGCGCTTCCGCGCACGCGGCGTGCAGCACGTACGTTCCGAGCCGCACGATCAAGCCCGTCGCTTCGGCGAGGGGGATAAAGTCGTTCGGTTCGATCACGCGGCCGTTTTCGGTCCAGCGTGCGAGCGCTTCGAAGGCGGCGACGCGCCCGGTTTGTGCATCCACGATCGGCTGATAGACGACCGTGATGTCGTTGCGTTCGAGCGCGCCGCGCAGCGCCCGCTCGAGCTCGAGTTCGGCGACCGCGGCGAGGTGCAGCGAGGGGCGGAAGACGTCGACGGAGTTTCCGCCGCGGCCTTTGGCGGCGTACATCGCGCTGTCGGCGCCGCGCAGCAGTTCGTCCGACGTCGTGCCGTCCCGCGGAAACAGCGCGATCCCGATGCTCGCGGTGACGACGAGCGACGAATCCTCGTAGACGAACGGTTCGGCGATCGCGGCCAGCATTTCGTACGCGATCGCGACGGCGGCCGTTTCGTCGAGCAACCCTTCGAGCAGGATCATGAATTCGTCGCCGCCGGGCCGCCCGACGTCGCCGCGACCTTCGAGCGTGGTCGTGAGCCGCAGTGAAATCTCGGCCAACAGCTGGTCGCCTGCGGCGTGGGCGATCGTGTCGTTGATCGACTTGAAGCGATCGAGATCGACGAAGAGCACGCCGAGCAGCGTGCCGTCGCGTTCCGCCCGGTCGATCGCAGCGCTCAGGTGCGCGCGAATGAGGGCCCGGTTCGGGAGGCCGGTGAGCGAATCGTGCTCGGCCAAGCGCCGCAACCGTTCTTCGGCGAGTTTGCGGTCGGTGATGTCGAGAATCGCGCCGACGATGCGTTTGGGCTTGCCGTTTTCGTAAGAATAGCGGCCGCGCTCGAAGACGTGACGCTCGCGTCCGTCGCGCGTGAGGATGCGGTGTTCGAGCGTGAACGAACCGCCTTCGGAGCGGGCCCGATCGACTTCGCGCCGCACCGCTTCGGAATCGTCGGGGTGATCGAACTCGTACAACAGCATCGGGCGCTCGCGCGCCGGGTCGACGCCGAAGATGCGAAAGAGTTCGGCCGACCAGCGCATCTCGCCCGACTCGATGTCGGTTTCGAAGCTGCCCAAGTGCGCGAGCTCTTGCGCTTCCGTGAGCGCCGCGCGGCTTTCGGAAAGCGCGCGCGAGACGGCGAGTCGCGACGTCGCGTCGATCGCGAGCACGATGCGTGCCGGAATCTTTCCGAATTCGAACGGGCTCGACATGACGTCGACGTAGAAGATGCTGCCGTCCGAGCGACGGTGCCGGCCGAGCGTCGTGCTCGACTCGTCGCCGTGGTTCGCAGCGAGTTCGACGACGCGTTCCCGGTCGGCTTCCGGTCGAATATCGTCGACCGTCATGCGCAGGAAGTCCGCGCGCGAATAACCGTACGAAGCGCACGCCGCATCGTTGACGTCCAAGAAGCGCAACGTGGCGGTCTCGAAGACCCACATCGGCTGGGGGTTGCGGAGGAAGAGCTCGCGATAGACGTCCGGTTTTCGGCGCGCCAGCATTAACGGGCCCTTCGCGCACGGACGAGCCGCGTCCCCGAGACGCGGTCGTGCGGGTGGATGCGCGTGAAGAGGCCGATGAATGCAACGGCAGTCAACGAACTGACAAACGCGAGGAAGTAGCGCCAGAGCGAGCGGACGATCGTCGGTCGCCGGTATGCGGTCGTGACGACACGGACGTCCATAACGGTCATCCCTAGAGTTTGCCCAACAAGTCCCACGAGTATCGCGCTATAGATGAAGAAAGCCAGCAGAACCGAGAAACCCTCGAGACCGAAATCGATGGTCGGCATGTGGCGAAGCAGCGCTTCGATGGACTTGGGCACGTCCGGATCCGCGACCGCCGTCTCTTTGACGTTAACGACGACCGGCGTCTGAAGGATTGCCGAAAGCACGGTGAAGTCGATGAACGCGGCACAGAGCCTGCGTACGAGCGGCGCCGAGTCCGCGCGTGTAACGGCCCCCGCGTCTTCACCGGCGGCCTCGACCGGAACCTCGGAGGCATGTTCGAGCCGCTCGCGCCACGTGGTCGCCAGCGGTTGCTCGGCAAAGATACGCAGCGCTTCGAGCCGGTTCGTCGCGTAGGGAACGCCCGCAATCCATTCCCCGACGCGCAAGGCGGGTTCGGCTTGAAGCTCGCTGCGCTGCTCGGCGAGCACGCTCATGTCGACGCGTCTGCCGATCGCATGAAAGGTCGTGATCGAAATCGCCCCGAGCGCGTCTTCGATCCCGTCGCAACACACGAAGCCGACGCGATCCGCGGTGAGTTCGGTGCGCCGCAGCCACGCGCCGAAAACGAGCGCCACCACTGGGTTCTCGCGCCCTGAGGCGCTCAAGAGCGAGGTGAGACGCGTGTGGCCGGCCGCGATGTGCCCGAGTTCGCGCGCGATCAAAAACGCGAGCTCGCCGCGCCGTAAGTGCTCGTAGTACTGGCTAGAAATCATCAGCGCGTACGGCTCGCCCACGCCGACCGCTGCGATCGGCACGAACGGATCGTCGCGCACGAACACCTGGGGTGCCGGAATGCCGATGCGCGCCGCGAGGTCCCTGGTGAGGTCCTCGATCTCGGGAAACTGCCGCCCCTCGATGCGAATGCTCGACCCGAGCAGCCGCCCGCGCCCGACCGAAACGAAGACGAGTCCGCCCGCGATCAACAACACGAATTCTGAGAGCGACACGCTGGGAAAAACCAAGCGCACGAGTCCGATGACCAGCGGCGCGCAGAGAATGCACACCCAAAGCGAGCGCCGCTCGCCGGGCACGCGCAGGCTCTGAGGGCCGGCAAACAATTCGGAGGCTGTTGCCCGAACGATCGTTGGTTCCATGGCGTTCGGAGCGCTCAGCACGCGGCCCATTCCCGCTTCTTTCTCCCGACCTAGCGGGCGCCTCATGCAGCCGGGCGGACACACTTGACATTCTCCGGGATCCTGCTATTATACTAGTACGTTAGTACAACAGTACAACGGTACAACCCCCACCAAGGAGAGACACACCATGGAATCCTACATCTCGCTTCCCAACCGCGCCGGCGAAAAGCCCGCCCAGCGTCCCACCGTCATCGCGACCCCGCGCTCGTCCGCCATGTTCCCCGGCTGGGGCGTCCGGTTCTAAGCCTGCAACAGTGCCGGCAGTCTTTTCGATCGACCCGCGCAGCGGAGTCCCGCTTTACCTCCAGCTCATCGAGCAGGTGAAGCGGGCGGTCGCCCTCGGCACCCTTGCGGCCGGAGAGCAGCTCCCCACCGTGAAGGCGCTCGCGGTCGACCTCACGGTAAATCCGAACACCGTGGCCCGCGCCTACCGCGAACTCGAACGCGACCGGGTCATCGAGACGAGCCCCGGCCGCGGATCGTTCGTTCGCTCGGATGAGGGCAACGCCGACGTGCGGCGTGCCGTCGAAGACGTCGGCGCGAGCGTGCTCGCCGGAGCGGTGCGCGAAGCGCGATCGCTCGGGCTCGAGCGCGATACCGTACGCGCACTTTTTGAACGCGCTCTCGAGCGCTGGTTTGCCGGCAACGACCGGGAGGACACGTGAACACCATCGCGATTCGCAACCTTACCAAACGTTACGGCGATCAACTCGCCGTCGACGACCTGACGCTCGAGGTCGAAGAAGGTTCGGTCTGCGGGCTCCTGGGGCCCAACGGCGCGGGCAAAACGACCGCATTCAAGAGTTTGCTCGGCCTGCTTCGTCCCACGAGCGGAACGCTCGAAGTGTTGGGCGCCCCGGTCACGCCCGCGACGTTTGAATCGCTCGCGTTCGTCCCCGAGCGCAACGACCTGTACGAATGGATGACGGTCGGCGAGCAGCTCGCGCTCGCTCGCCGCACCTATAAAACGTTCGATCCCAAACGCGCCGCGGAACTCGGTGCTCTGTTCAAGCTCGATTCGCGCAAGAAGATCAAGCGGCTTTCGAAGGGCCAGCAGAGCGCGGTCGCGCTGACGCTCGCGTTCGCCTTCCGGCCTCGCGTGCTCGTGCTCGACGAGCCCTCGAGCGGTCTCGATCCGATCTTCCAACGCGTCGCTCTCGACTTGATCATCGATGCGGCGGCGAGCGGAGCAACGGTCTTGTTTTCATCCCACCAAGTCGGTCAAGTCGAGCGGGCCGCCGATCGCGTCGCGATCCTCAAGGACGGAAAGCTCGTGCTCGACGGCAACATCGACACCCTCAAAGGTGAGGAAAAGATCGTCGAGGCCGTGTTCGAGCAGAACGCGATCGCGCCGAACGGCCTGGCGAGCGATCCCAGAGTACGCCGCATCGAAAGCAGTGGCCGCGTCTTACGTGCTTTCGTGCGCTCGGATTCCGCCGGCATCGTGCGACTGCTCGAGGCCCACAATCCGAAAGCCGTCAGCGTGTACGATCTCGCACTCGAAGATATTTTCCTCGGAGCCGTCGCCGGCCCGGCCAACGCCTACGGAGAAGCCTCATGAGTTACGTCGAACTGCTGCGTGCCCGCAACATCTTTCGCATTTTTGGTTCCGTGCTGACCGCGATCGTCGTCTTCGCCGTCGCGAGCATTCTCTTTGGGACCCACTTCGGCACTTCGGTGCATCATCACGTCGTCACCAATACGAACGGCCACGCGTTCCACATCAACCAAGAGGGGAGTTCAGCCCTCCAAGTGAGCGGCGGCCCGGACGATTCGCTCATGCGCGTCCCGCTCGAGTACCTTTTCGGCATCGCCGCCTACGCAGCGATCATCTTTGCGACGATCCTCGGCCCGAGCCTGAATAAAGAAAACGACGGCTACGGCTACGCGTTCACGAAGCCGGTGTCGCGCGAACGGCTCGCGCTCGAATACTTCGGCGTCGACCTTGCGGCCATCGTCGCGGTGTTTGCCTACACGCTCGGACTGCTTCTTCTCGCTATTTGGTGTCTAGGTTTCTTCTTCAAGGGGCAGGTCACGTTCGACGCCGGAGCGGCACTCGGGATTTCGGCTTCCGGGCTCGGGGCAGCGTTCATGTGGTACGGTCTCTTGCAAGCGCTAACATCCTGGAACCACGTCAGGGGCGGCCTGGTCATCGGCCTCAGTTGGGTTTACGTCACGGTGCTGGCGCCGATTGCGACGGCCCTCGATTTCGGACCGGGCTTCCACGCGGTCGCACTCGCCATGAACTACATCAATCCGCTCGCCTACTACGCATCGATCACGGAGAAAGGGCACGAGGCCGTAGTGGAATCGCTGCTCGGGTTTTCGACCGGCGCCGACATCGCGCTGACGTGGTCGATCGGCATCGTCGCCTGCGCCGTCGCAGCGTACGGCTGGAAGCGTCTGGAGGTGTAGGCCGTGAAGATTTTCGGAACCGCGTTTTCTCTCGTACTCGGCGCGTGGCGCTTGCGGATCGCGATCGATCTCGACGACGAGACCTTCGAGCCCCCGCCCCAGATCACTTCACGATATAGCTCGTCGCAACCGCGGAAACAACGTATCTCCATGCACCGCTCATAACGGCATTGACAAAAGGGGGGATCACTTCACGATGTAGCTCGTCGGAACGGCGGAAGCTACGTATTTCCATGCACCGCTCCTGACGCCGTAGAAATACACGTTGGGATCGACCGGATCGCCGTCGTTTTGGAACGCGAGCTGGCCGACGACCGTATCGAATGCGCTCGTGACGTTGAGCCCGCGAGCGACCGCGACGCGGTCGTTCGCGTTCGTACGGCGCACGACCGACACGACGATCTGCGCGGCCGCATACGCAAACGCGGAGAGCGGCGTCAGCGCTCCATACTTGTTCTCGAAATCGTTCTTGATGCGAAATGCTCCGGGCGCGATCGTGAGCGGCGGCATCGAGCTCGAAACCGTCAGCCCTTCGGAGGCCGTTGGATATTTCGCAAGGGTCTGCGCGTCGAAGAAACCTTGCGATGCGAAGATCGGCCCGGTATAGCCGCCGTCCGCAAGCGCCGGCAGCAGGCCGCCCATGTCGCCCGTTTCCCCGGCTAAGAACACCACGTCCGGTTTTGCGGCCAAGATCTGCTTCGTCACCGCAACGAAGTCGGGCTTCTGCCAGCTGAACGAAATCGGCAACGCACTTACCTTGTCGCCTTGCATCTCTTCCAAGAAACCGACCATCACGTCGGCTCCGTAGTCACCGTCCTGATAGAGCCCGACGACCTGCTTCGGCTTGAGCGTGCGATTGATGTAGCGAGCGGCGAGGTGGCCTTCGGTCGAGTCCTTGGTGACGAGGCGCAAGATGTTCCCGTAGCCGTGCGAGGTGAGCCGGTCGTAACTCGAGGCGGGACAGATGACCGGCATCTGGGCGTTCACGTAGGTCGGCAACGCGGCTTCGGTGATCCGGCCGCTGAGGTGGCCGATGACGGCGATGACTTCGGAATTGTCGCACGCGAACTGCGCGTTGACGAGTCCCGATGCGAGCAGGTTTTGGTCGTCGAACGTCTGCGAGGTAAACGCCTTGTCGAGGGTACCTTTCAACTGATTCGCGTCGTCGAGCGCGGCGCGAACGCCGTTTCCGATTTGCTCGCCGAGGCGGATTTGGTCGCCCGTAAACGGGCCGACGACGCCGATCGTGACCGTTCCCGCAATCGGGTTGTCGCCGGCCTGCAGATTGGCGCTTGCCGCGGTTCGCGACGCTCCAAGCGAGGTCGCGGCCGCGGCTCCGGCGACGAAATCGCGGCGACTTATCCGCGCCATGCAAACCCTGCGTATGCGGCGACGAGGAACGCTACCGAGAAGGCCATATTGCTCACGAAGACTTGTTCGTTGAGGACGAAGACGTTTTCTGCCGCGCCGAACTGGCGGTATTCGTAGAACGTCAACATCAGCGCGAAGAGCACGCCCGCATAGTACGGCAACCCGACCGAAGCGAACGCGCCGGCAGCTGCCAGCAGGACCGCCATCGCCAGATGCAAGGCGATCGGGAGCAGCCGTCCGCTTGCGACCCCAAACCGCGCGGGGATCGAGCGGATATTCTGCGCGACGTCCACGTCGCGATCCATCAGGGCATAGATCACGTCGAACCCGGCGACCCAAATCGTGACCGCGCCGAAGAGCAGAATTGCCGACGGCGACACCGTTCCGCTCACGGCGATGTACGCGCCCAGGGGTGCGAAGCCGTCGACCGCACCGAGCACGAAGTGCACGGCCCAGGTGAAGCGTTTGCAGAACGGATACGCGAAGATGCCGAGCGCCGCAAGCGGCAGCAGTTTGAGGCACAGCGGATTGAGCGCGGCCGCGGAAACCGCGAGCAGCACGATGCCTGCGACGGCGACGCCGAGCATCACGCCCGGCGCGAGCGCGCCGCTCGCAAGCGCGCGGCGAGCCGTGCGCGGGTTCTGCGCGTCGATGTCGCGATCGATATAGCGATTGGTCGCCATCGCCGCGGTGCGCGCGCCGAGCACGGCGAGCGTGATCCAGCAGAACTGGTAGAGCGTCGGCAGCCCGCGCGCGGCAAAGACCGCACCCACGTATGCGAAGGGCAACGCAAAGAGCGTGTGCTCCACGCGGATCTCGCGCAGAACGATCCGCACGATGCCCAGAGGATCGGTGACTTGCGGGGTGCGCCCGGCTGCTTGGGCTTCGGTGTCGTTTGCCATACTGTTAACTCCGCTCGCCGTCGGGAGACGTCCCGAGCAGCGGCAGGCCGCTCGCGCGTAAGCTCGCCGGATCGACGTTGCCCGGGGTGAGTGCGGTCGATGCCAGGAGCCGCTCGAGTGCGGTACGGCCTTGTCCCGACCACGGTTCGGTGTCGCCCGGGAAATAGCGGATGCCATACTCCGACCAACGCCGGCTCACGCGTTCGCGTGTCGCTTCGTCGCTGAGGAGTTCGGGCGGCCAGACGCGCGCGTAGCCTTCATCCGCGCCCTTGCGGGTCGCATCCACGCCGAGCTTGTGGCCGAGTGAGACCAGATAGGATCCGCTGTGGTCGAGATCATCGACGGGTCCCGGCATCACGACCAGATCGCGCGACGCGTCGACGTTGTTGAGCGCGTACCACGCAACGTTGCGTACGTCGTGCACGTCCACGTCCGAGTCGACGACGATCAGACAACGCGTCAGCATCATCATGTGACCGAGTCCCCACAAGGCATTCATCACCTTCTTCGCTTGGCCGGGATACGACTTCTTTATCGAGACGATACACAGATTGTGGAACCCGCCCTCGACCGGCAAGTTGTAGTCGACGATCTCGGGCACGACCATCTGCAGCAGCGGCAAGAACAGCCGCTCCGTGGCTTTGCCGAGCCACGCATCCTCCATCGGCGGCTTGCCGACGACGGTCGCGGCGTAAATCGGGTTGCGCCGGCGCGTGATGCACTGCACGTGAAACGTGGGGAACAGATCGGCGAGACTGTACACCCCCGTATGATCCCCGAACGGGCCTTCGAGCCGGACGTCTTCGTTGTCGACGTAGCCTTCGAGCACGAACTCCGCATCCGCCGGAACTTTCAGGTCGATCGTCTTGGCCTGCGTCATCCGCACGGAACGGCCGCGCAAGAAGCCCGCGAGCGAGACCTCATCGACGATCGGCGGCAACGGGGCCGTCGCCGCATACGTGAGCGCGGGGTCGGCCCCGACGGCAACCGCGACCGGGATCTTGCGACCCCACTTCGCGGCGTGCGCGCGTCCGTGCTTGTGCTTTTGCCAGTGCATGCCGGTCGTGGTCTTGTCGTAGACTTGCATGCGGTACATGCCGATGTTTTGCACGCCGCTTTCGGGATCGCGCGTGAACACCAGCGGCAGGGTGATGAACGGGCCGCCGTCGAGCGGCCACGTCGTGAGGACCGGCAGCTGCGTGAGATCGACGTCGTGTTCGACGATCTCGTGAACCGGCGCGTCGCGTACGATGTGCGGCACCGCGAACGCGGCCGAGCCGACCGCGACGAGCTTGGCGACTTTACCGGCCGCCGTCGCGGGGACGTTGAGGCGAATCGCGTTGCGGACCCGCTGCGCGACTTCGTCGAGCGAGCGCGCCCCAAAGGCCAGCGCCATGCGCTTTTCGGTGCCGAACGCGTTCGTCAGGACCGGGTACGCCGAGTCCTCGACGTCCGCGAACAACAGCGCCGGGCCGCCGGCTTTCACGACGCGGTCGGTGATCTCCGAGATTTCGAGATGCCTGCTGACGCGCGCGCGGATCTCGGTGAGTTCGCCCGCGCGCCGCAGCGCCGCGACAAACTGTCCTAGGGAATCGAAGGCCATGGGTTGCCCATACCCTACGCCCTCGGGTTCCTCGGGGCCCGTTTTCTCAGACTGCTAACCTCGGCGCTACCATCCGGTAGCCGAATCCTCCGGCCGGCCGGGTCGCGACCGCGAGCCACCCGCCGCGCCTGGCCAAGGGCAACGCCGGTCGCATCCGGTACTGAGCGGAAAAGCGGGTCGCGCAGAGAGGCGCGGCCCGTTTTTGTTTTCGCCCCCGCGTTAGATCGTCAGAACTTGCACGGCGTCGGTGAGCGTGATCGTCGCCGCGCCGGAGACGATGGGGACTTGCGAGGTCGAGCATTGGCCGGTGGTTTCGACGCTGCAGGTCGTCAGCGTTCCGGTCGCCGTCACCGATCCGTCGCTGAGCTGCACGCTCTGCGAGGGCACGGAAACCTCGGCGCCCAGGCCGCCGTTAGCGTTGGGGTTGTAAGATTCTGCTTCGAGCCACAGCGCGACGTGGAGATGGCCCGCGGAATCTTGCATCGTCACGTGCCGGACGGTTGCATCCCCGCCGGAAAGCGCGATCGGGTCGCTCGCCGGCGCGTCGCCGGCCATCGTGCTTTGCAACGATTGCAGCGTGTAGTACGCGGGATACGGCGTGCCGGTCGTGGCGACGAGGGCGAGCGTTCCGCCGTTGGTCGTCGCATCGGTCGCCTCGAGCGCGTAGAGATACGAGAACGGCACGCCGTCGAGCCAATGTTCGAGGATCAGGCGCGGGATGTATTTGGCTTGCACGTCGAGCGGCACGCAGCCCCCAACGGGCGCGACGCAATAACCGGACTCGGTCGATGCGGCGGGCTTGAACGGCACCGAGAGCTGGGCGTCGGCGATATTCCACAGGATCGAGCCGTAGCAGCACACGGGGTTCGGTGAGATGAGGCCGCCCCAGCCGCCGATACCGGGGAAGAAGCCCGGCGAATAGTCGTGCATGTTTCCGAGCGTGGACGCGAGGCCCAGGTCGCCGACGTTGACGTAGGCCGCCGTCGACGTCAGCGCGGGCGCGATGATCGGAAAATGCGGAAACGCCTTGTGCAGCGCCGCCATGAAGGCCGGCAGATCGATCGCGTAGTTCGGATCGTACTGCACGCCTTGCGAGTCGTTATCGTTTTCGTTCGGCCCTTCCAGCGTCGCGACACATGACGCGGGCAAGCTCGCAAGGACCGAACCGATTTGCGCCATGCTGTGGAAACGATCGGTGATCAAGTCGAGCGTGAGGCCGTGGCCGCACATGTCCTTCGCGTTCGCCGTGGCCTGCGCGTCGTTGTAGAGGTCTCCGATCGAATAGCGGTAGTGGAGGGCGCCCGAGCCGTACAGTAGCGATTTTTGATTAGCGAAGCTCGCGTCGGTGAAGGTGCCGTTCATTCCGACGGAGTCTACGAGCGAGCGCGCGTCCCAGCCCGAGCCTGACGCATTCGAGACGACGCCCGAAGCAGTCGGGGCCGCGGTCGGCGTGGCGGTCGGGGCAGCCGTCGGTGCTGCGGTTGGCGCTTTGGTCGGTCCGGCGGTGGGCGCCGTCGATGGGGTTGCCGTGGCACTCGGCGTCGCGCTCGTGGACGGGCTCTTGGTTGGGCCGCTCGCGGCACCGGTTGGTGTGGTTGCGGGAAGATTCGTGGCGGGGGAGAGGGACAGCCCGCCGCCGCCGCTGCACGCGGTCCACATGACGGTCGCCGAAGTGAGCCACACAAGCGTAGCTAGAGATCGACGCAGAGCTCGCGTGTGACCCATATAACAAAATTATCGTTCGTTCGGGATCAATTCCTTAACTGACAAATGTAAGAAATTTCACGAACCGCAGTCGAGCGTTTTCCGCGTACTACGCGGGCGTCTTTGCGAGACCCCGCAGACGGAACGCCAAACCAATGAGCGCGAAGCCCGCGATGATGCCGTAGGTCGCGATCACCCACACGGCCGCGAGCAGCCCACCGAGCGGAAAGAAGAAGATCGCGACGCCGAGCACGACCGAGAACAGGCCGGCGAAGATCATGAAGATTTCTCCCGGAACGTCCTTGCGCATGCGGAAACCTGCGCCGATTTCTAAGAAGCCCGTGACGATCGCCCAGGCAGAAATGAACCACCCAAGCGTGAGTGCGGTGATCGCCGGATACGCGAGGGTGATCAATCCGACGAGAATGCCGCAGACGCCCGCGAGGAGTTGCAGCCACCATCGGCCGGTCGACGGATGCGCGAAGCGCAGCGCTTGCACGATTCCGAGCACGCCGTCAATGAACGCGTACGCGCCGAACAGCAGCACGAACGCGGCGACGCTCGAGAGCGGAAAGACGAAGAGTACGATCCCAAAGACGACCGCGATGATTCCGCGCAACAGTGGAATCCACCAATGGGCGGCAATCGGCCCCTGGACCGCAGCAAGAACGGGAGCAGGTTGTGTAGCCATGCCCGCCTCTTACCCGCACCACCGTGACTGCCTCCTCTCCGCAGTCATGCTGAGCTTGTCGAAGCACAGCCGTGACGTCGCGGTAGGGCGGCCGTCACGGTTCGGAAACCCGGCGGTGGTATACTGCCCGCATGCAGGCCCAGATCCCGAGCCGCGTCGACGTCAATGACGATCGGGCGGTATTCGCGCTGATCCGCGCCAATCCAAATTGGCGGCTCGAATTTTCCCGGGACGGCGACGTCCTGGTCAGCCCGCTCGTGAGTCCGGGCATTACCCGTAAGGAGTTCGAGGCGGCCGTGCAACTCTTCGCTTGGGAGCGACAGGCCGGAGGCCAAGCGTTTGGCGCGTCGGCCGGCTTCCGGCTGCGTGACGGTTCGCTCTTCGGGCCCAACGCCGCCTGGATCTCGGCCGAACGCCTTGCATCGCTTCCACCAGAAGCGACCGAGCCGGCGTTTTGGTACGTTTGCCCGGACGTCGTCGTCGAAGTGATGTCCATGTGGGACGAATGGGGACCACTTCAAGCCAAGATCGACCGCTACATGACCAACGGCGCAACATACGCCGTCGCGATCGACCACGAACGCCGCTGCATATACGAATGCGGCGCGCCACCCGCCGGATTGCAATTCGACTTCGAACGCATCTTCGACGCCTAGCCGCGCTAGCGCATAAGATGAGGGCTCGCCGTTGCCGGCGAGCCCTCTGTTTTTCCGAACCTGCGAGTTACTCGCGTCTGCGGCGTCCGCCGCCCGGGCCGCCTGGACCGCCGCGGCCGGAGCCGCCGCCGTTGCCTCCGCCGAAGGCGCCGTTCCCGCGCGGTGGGCGCGGCACGTACTCTTCGTCGGTGCCGCCGCCGAGCACGGCCTTGCGGCTGAGGTTGATGCGGCCTTGCGAATCGATCTCGACGACCTTGACCATGATCTCGTCGCCGATCTTCACCGCGTCTTCAACGCGCTCGACGCGCCCCGGCGCGAGCTGGCTGATGTGGACGAGGCCTTCCTTGCCCGGAAGCACCGCGACGAACGCACCGAAGTTCATCAATCGCGTGACGGTTCCGAGATAGGTCTCGCCGACGACGACGTCCTTGGTGAGCGCTTCGACCATCTTTCTGGCCTTTTCCGCACCTTCGCCGTCGGGCGATGCGATGAAGACGCGGCCGTCGTTTTCGATGTCGATCTTGACGCCCGTATCGGCGATGATCTTGTTGATGATCTTGCCGCCGGGGCCGATGACGTCCTTGATCTTGTCGGGATTGATCTGGAGCACGATCATCCGCGGGGCGAACGGCGAAAGTTCCGTGCGCGCTTCGGCGATCGTTTCCTTGAGCTTGCCGATGATGAACAAGCGCGACTTCTTAGCTTCCGCCATCGCTTCGCGCATGATGTCGATCGTGATGCCTTGCACCTTGATGTCCATCTGGATCGCGGTGATGCCGTCGACGGTTCCCGCAACCTTGAAGTCCATCTCGCCGAGCGCGTCCTCGAGGCCCTGAATGTCGGTGAGGATCGCGTGCTTCTTGCCGTGCAGCACGAGGCCCATCGCGACGCCCGCGACGTGCTTCTTGATCGGCACGCCGGCGTCCATGAGCGCGAGGGTCGAGCCGCAGACCGACGCCATCGACGACGATCCGTTGGACTCGAGCACTTCGCTGATGAGGCGCAGCGTGTAGGGGAACTCCTCGACCGGCGGCAGGATCGG
>Ga0302325_10018193_pt1 | contig 14816 bp, 13 predicted proteins | sample Palsa_T0_2_FD_201948 | JGI IMG/M metagenome (GOLD analysis project Ga0302325, IMG submission 201948) | Peat permafrost microbial communities from Stordalen Mire near Abisko, Sweden - Palsa_T0_2 | ecosystem: Environmental > Terrestrial > Soil > Palsa > Peat permafrost | place: Sweden: Abisko... | reverse complement strand
CTTCGACAATACCTTGGTGATCGCCGCTGTCAGCGTCGTCTTGCCGTGATCAATGTGTCCAATCGTGCCCACGTTCACGTGCGGCTTGGACCGGTCAAACTTCTCCTTCGCCATTTCGTCCCTCTCTAGCTTGCCATAAACTCGTTTGTTTTCTTACGCGTCGCAGGAAAAACCGCCAATGCGCCGCTCCCACACCGTAAGCCCGGTAAAGCGCCGGTCCAGCACATCGTAGGCGGTTGCGTTGGCGGCCAAAAATTCATCCATCGCCGCCTGCGAACACCAGTGGTCCAAGGTGAAGAACCGGGCAGCGTTGCCGACACTGCCTAGCAGCTCTACCCCCACGAACTCCGAAGAGCGGCGGAAGAGCCGCGCCCATTCCCCATCCGGCCCGTAGGCCGCCACAAATTCCGCCTGACATTCCGCCTTTACCTGGTACTCCCACACCACGATGTAGGTGCTTTCGAGCACCGTGGGGAGCGCCATTTCAGTAGTAGGCATATATTTTCAAAAACCTGCTGCGCAACTCGAGAGGCACTCGTTCTACCAGGGACAGATAAAGCTCGCGCGCCTGTCCGCGGTCGGAATCACCCAGCGCCCGGTACGCCTCGGCCGTGCCGGCACCGAGTAGTCCATCTGCCAGCAGTCGCTCAAAATCCCGCACCCGGAGCTTCGCTCGCTGCACCCGCTTCAGATAGCCGGCAATATTGCTGGAGGCGAAAAGGGGCTCGAGCGATGCTTTGACGGTGGCGAAGTGCGCCTCGTCCTCAATTGGTAAGACTGTCTGCACAAACATTTCGCAGCTCTCAGGCACAAAAAAGTTTGGAGCGGGAGACGGGAATCGAACCCGCGACCAACAGCTTGGAAGGCTGTGACTCTACCACTGAGTTACTCCCGCCAATCATGAGCAAAACCACGTACCTCAGGGGCTAAAGCCCGTGTGTGCGGCTGACCTTGGCGGCACGGCTAAAGCCGTGCCCTTCCGGGTTAGCTTGAAACAAATTCTGAAGCTGATCCTGATTGCTTCAGGTACCCAGGGGCTAAAGCCCAGGATTTTTCTGCGCCGTTACGGCCCGGCTAAAGCCGTGCCCTAACAAGAAATAGAGTTTTTCCGCAGGCTGTAAAGTCCCTGCCAATGTCTACACTTCCAGTCCTCACCAGGGCTAAAGCCCGGTCATTGCAAGAAAAAGCATTCTCGCGGGTTTAAAAACCCGCTTCCCCGGACTGAAGTCCGGGGCTGGCACCAAGCCAGCGGCACGGCTGAAGCCGTGCCCTTCCGGTTAACCAAAACTGGAGCTGATGACCGGGATTGAACCGGTGACCTCTCCCTTACCAAGGGAGTGCTCTACCGACTGAGCTACATCAGCCCTAAAACTCCACTGCGGTCCATGCTATCGCGAAGCAAAGCCGGCGAGCACAATCCGAACCGCGAAAAACCCAAACAATAGCAATACCGCCGAGCGCAATTTGCCCGGGTCCATCGTTTTTGCTGCCAAACCACAGAGCATCACCAGCAACCCGAGCCCAATCCACATGCGTGCTCGCGATCCCGGCGCCAAATTCATACTTCCCAGCCCTGGTGCTTCCAATCCTTGGTGCACAGGGGAGGATTCGAACCTCCGTAGCTCCAAGGAGCGGCAGATTTACAGTCTGCTGCCATTAACCGCTCGGCCACCTGTGCACAACCAAAAACTGCAAAACGGCATGTCACACTGCAGCACTCCGCAGACGCTTTCCCGCGCAGACCAGCACAAAAAGAGCCAGAACAGTCGGTTTGGAATGATTGCGGCGGGACATTCCGGGCTAAAACTCTGGAGCTGGCGAAGGGACTTGAACCCCCGACCGTCTGATTACAAATCAGATGCTCTACCAGCTGAGCTACGCCAGCCCGAACAGCCGTGTTCCCTGCCCTCATCGCGCAGGATCACAATTGCCAAGGTTATCACAGATTCCTGCCCAATTGTGGGCCAGCCAGCGGCTTCCCGGATGCTATGATTCCCTCCTCGCATGCCCAGGCGCACCAAGGCGACCATCCTCATCGTTTTACTCGTTCTCCTGCTGCTTGCCCTGGCTGCGTACCTGCACCGCAAGGCGCCACCCGAAGTAGCCAGATTGCTGCCCGAAGCGGACTGCATTCTCTATTTCAATGTCCGCCCGCTGCGCGCGGCCACCCATTTCGACAGGAACCAACTGCCGCACGATCCCCAGTATCAGGCGTTCCTGGACGCCACCGGTTTCGAATTCGAACGGGACCTGGACGAGGTGGCGTTCGGCCTGCATCGCATGCCGAACCCGCTGGGGCCTAACGGGGCGGTCGCCTTTTCCGAGGTCTTTCTCGGCCACTTCGACGACCACCGGGTGGCGAGGTACCTGGGATCGATCGCCGCCCAGACGGAGGAGTATGCCGGACACACCATTTATGACATTCCCAGCCAGGGGCGGACGGTGCGGGTCGCGCTGCTCGGTTATGACATGGTGGCTGCTTCGAATACTCCCACAACGGAACAGATTCACTCCATGCTGGACCGCTATCGCACCTCAGCGCTGCCTTTTTCCGGCTCTTCGCTGCTCAGCGAGCATTATGCTGAGGTTCCTTTGCTTTCGGTGGCCTGGGGGATTGGGAAGGTCAGCGTGCCGCTCAAGAGCGATGGCATCCGGATCATGGGCTTTCATTTTCCCGTGGCCCTGGACACTACCTTTATCGGCTCCCTGCGCTGGGCGGGCGCGCTGCGCCTAAGGATCGAAGAGATCGCCCCCACGGAAATGGCCGCGACCGTTTCCTCAGACGCTTTGAATACCATGATCGCCATCGGCCGGGCGGCGGAAAATAATCTTCCTTCGGCCATGACCAACGCTGATATACGGGACTTGCTCAATTCCAGCGACGTCGAACATAAGAACGACCGGGCCGTGGTCACGGCGACGCTGCCAGTCGCGCTGCTGCAAAAATTGGTCACCGCACCCAATTCTCTGCGCTCGCTGCCTCAGCCGGGAGCAAAACCGGCGCCCTAGCGTAGCCGTGTTTGTTACTCGAGCAAGCCTTGCAAGAGCGGATGCCTGGGATGCGCACGTGCATTCTTCTTTCGCGGTGACCAACCGTTTGGTTTGTGGAAGTGGAATACAGAGCGCTGATCAGAGGCGAAGAAGTCTGGCAAAGATCAGCCGGAAGTAAGCGTCTGCGTCGAGACTGCGCAAGACAAGTGCGTTCGGAGGCTTTCCGCTTACGCTCCACCAGTCCACTACGCTGGCGCCTAAGGTCAAAGGACTGGCGCATTCGATGTCTACCCGCACCTTGCGGCCGGAAAAGAGTTCGGGCGCCAGGAGATAGGCAGTGACGGTAGGGTCGTGGAGCGGACCGCCCGGCCATCCGTATTTGGCGCGGTCGAAGCGCTTATTCCACTCCAGCAGATGGTAAAAGGCCGTTCCTACCGGCGTGGCCGCCCGGCGCAAAACCTGCAAACGTTCCTCGGTGGTCAGCGCCTGGTGAGTGCAATCGAGCGGGATCATGGTGATGGCTGCGCCACTCAAGAAGACCCTTGCGGCGGCGTCAGGGTCGACATAGAAATTAAACTCCGCGGCGGCGGTGATGTTGCCGCCTTCCGACATGGATCCGCCCATCAGCACGATTCCGGCCAGGTGGGTTGCCAATCGCGGCTCTCGCGCCAATGCAATTGCTACGTTGGTGAGCGGACCCGTGCAGCACAGGGTCACGGTGTTGGGCGGCCGCGACATGACCAGTTCGACGATGGCGCTGGGCGCAAACCCGGCCTGCAAGGGCATTTCCGGTTCGGGCAGTTCGTATCCGTCAAAACCCGAACGCCCGTGCACGTGCTCCGCCGTCACTAGGGACCGCACCAGCGGAGAGGCGGCCCCGGCATAGACAGGGATATCGGTCCACCGGGCAAGCTCGAGCGCTTTGCGCGCGTTCTTCGAGGTGAGCTCTACGGGAACATTGCCGGCGGCCGTGGTGATCGCCAGTACGTCGAGATCCTCGGGCGAAGCGATGGCTGCCAGAAAAGCTACCGCATCGTCCGGCGAGGGGTCACAGTCGAAGATGACTTCCCGTCTCAAGCCAGCGCCTTGAACAGGGCTTTCTTCCACCCGGGAATGTCCATCTCCCAGACGACGCTGTGCTTGCGCCCCCGGTCCACAACATCGCTCCAGGCGGCGCGGTTCCTGGGGTCGGCCGCTACGCCGAGTTTGTCGACCACGCTCATCCCCCGGGTGATCCCACTGTCGATCTGCACATCCATGGAATGCTCGGTGGAAACCAGGGATAAGGCCGGATCCAGCAGAATCGCCATCGCCGTAGGATCCGGCAGGGCGATCCCAACCTCCCCGGTCTGGGTCTGATAGGCCCTGGCGGCGGTGTCGTTGGCGTAGACGGCGAATTCCCCAAAGCTGGTTCCCAGGGCCAGAATTTCTTCGATCTCCCGACCGTTCACCACCGCCGATCCCCGCGAAAGTTGCCAGCCAACCAGTTCGATCGGTAGTTGCGAGCGGAGCACGACCCGGGCGGCTTCGGGATCTACCCAAAAGTTATATTCGGCCGCCGGAGACACGTTGCCTTCACAGCAGGGCGCTCCCCCCATGACCACGCAGCGGCTTACGTTGCTGGCGAGAGCTGAAGACTGGCGCAGAGCCAGCGCTAAATTGGTAAGCGGCCCCAGGGTGATGATCTCTATGCCCGGATTGGCTTCGATGACCCGCACCATCGCGTCTACCGCAAATTCCTTTTGCGCAGTGCGGGCCGATGGCGCATAGCCTCGATCGCCCAGCCCGTCCCGCCCGTGAAACCAGCTGGCGTCCTCCAGCGGACGGCTCAACGGCGCCGCTGCCCCAGAGAATACCGGCACCTGGGAGGCACACAATTCGACCGTGTAGAGGGCGTTTGCCGTCCCCTGCTGGACCCCGACATTGCCCGCGACCACGGTGATCGCAAGCACCCGCACCTGGGGTGAACGCAATGCCATGATGAGCGCCACGGCGTCGTCGGATGCGGTGTCCGTGTCGATGAGAATGTTTCGGGTGCTCACTCTAGCTAACTATATTGCCAGCGGCCACGCGCAAGAGTTTCGAAATAGAAACCAGCGAGGCTGGACAGAAAGCAATGGTCGGGCTCCGCCCGGTCGTTTTCGTCCCATGTACGCTGGTGCGAACATGGGGCACCCGGACAGGGTGGCGGCATGGGAAGCTGGAGTTATCATCTTTGAGACTTCAAACCGAGAGGAAACAGCCATGGCTACGATCGCCACCACGGAATTAAAGAAGGATCCCGCGCAAGCGCTCGAAAGTGTTCCCCACTGGATTGGCGGAAAGGCCGTCGCAGGCGAGGCAAAATCGTTCGCCGACGTGTTCAATCCGGCGACGGGGGAAGTCAAGCGGCGGGTTCCGCTGGACTCGACCGCAGAGCTGGAGCAGGCGGTGGCCGCCGCTAGCGCGGCATTTCCTGAATGGTCGAACCTGCCTCCTCTTCGCCGCGCTCGGGTGCTGTTTCGCTTCCGTGACCTGCTGGAAAAGAACACCGACCGGCTGGCCGCGATCATCACTTCCGAGCACGGCAAGGTACTCGACGACGCCCGCGGAGAAGTGACGCGCGGTCTGGAAGTGGTCGAGTTTTCGACCGGGATCCCGCATTTGCTCAAGGGTGAGTTCACCGAGCAGGTGGGCACCGGGATCGACAGTTGGTCGTTTCGCCAGCCGCTGGGCGTGGTGGCGGGCATCACTCCTTTCAACTTCCCCGCCATGGTTCCGCTGTGGATGCTGCCACTGGCCATAGCGACCGGAAACTGCTTCATTCTCAAGCCCAGCGAACGCGATCCTTCCGCCGCTCTGTTGCTGGCCGAGTTGCTGAAAGAAGCCGGCCTGCCGGACGGCGTCTTTAATGTGGTTCACGGGGATAAGCGGGTGGTGGATGCGATCCTCGACCACCCTGGCATCCGGGCGGTCAGTTTTGTGGGTTCGACGCCGATCGCCGAGTACGTCTACCGCCGCGGCACCCAGGCCGGTAAGCGGGTGCAAGCCCTGGGCGGGGCCAAGAACCACATGATCGTGATGCCCGATGCGGATATGGACCAGGCCGCCGACGCGCTCACCGGCGCGGCCTTCGGCTCAGCCGGGGAGCGGTGCATGGCCATCTCGGTTGCTGTGGCCGTGGGCGAGGGAACCGCCGAGGCACTGCTGGGGCGCATGAAGGAACGCATCGCACGGCTGAAGGTGGCCGACGGCAGCGCATCCGGCGCGGAGATGGGTCCCCTGGTCACTGCCGTACACCGGGACAAGGTTTCCGGTTACATCGAGCTGGGGGTGAAGGAAGGCGCCGAGCTCTTCGTCGATCCAAGGGCTCAGGACACGCTGCCCAAAGGCAATGGCTTTTTTGTCGCTCCTTGCCTGTTTGACCACGTCACCGCGGATATGCGTATTTATCGCGAAGAAATTTTTGGCCCCGTCCTTTCCGTGCTGCGGGTGGCCCGATTCGAGCAGGCGCTCGAGCTGGTCAACCAACACGAGTATGGCAACGGCGTAGCCATCTTTACCCGCGATGGAGACACGGCCCGCGCCTTCTCGAACCAGGTGCAGGCGGGCATGGTGGGCATCAATGTGCCCATTCCGGTGCCCATGGCCTTTCACAGCTTTGGCGGCTGGAAGCGCTCGCTGTTCGGCGACCATAACGTGCACGGCATGGAAGGGGTGCGCTTCTACACCCGGGTCAAGACCGTGACCGGCCGCTGGCCAACCGGAATCCGTGCCGGGGTCAATACCTCCATGCCCACGCATGGATAAAATCAGCGACGTCTGTTTTCTAGTCCAGGATCTGGACCGCGCGGTGCAGTTCTACCGCGATGTGGTGGGGTTCCGGCTGCGGCGGCTGGCCCCCGGCTTTGCCGATTTCTTTACCGTTGGGGCCACCCTGGCGTTGTGGCAGGTGGACCATATGCAGAGACATCTCAAGCTGCCGCCGGGACCGGCCCAGCGCGGCGGCTGGCGCGCCATGGCCGCGGTCCACGTGGATAGCAGTGATATGGTGCAGAGTATGCACCGGGAATTGGCTGCTCGAGGGGTGCCGTTTGTGGCCGAACCGCAAGCCTACCCGTGGAATGCTTACGCCTGCTACTTCACCGATCCGGAAGACAATCTTTGGGAGATTTACACCTGGCAGTCAGGCGGTCATGCCAACCTGATCTTCAGCGGCGAAGAAGACCCGCAGTAACCACGCATTTCCTTACCTCTTTGTATTTCCGAGGGCAGCAAAATGGAAGCCGCCGACGGCGTTGCCACTCCCGCAACTCATCATGCGATGGGGATTGAAGGCTTCGCCATTGAGCCGATTCCCGATGCGCTGAAGACGGTACGCTGGCCGGACCTCTTCCTGCTGGTCAGCAATTTCCTCATCAATCCTTCGACCATTCTGATTGGCGGCCTGGCGGTGGCCTCCGGTCTCTCTGTTTGGGCGACCATTCTCAGCAGCACCCTCGGTATCGTGTTTGCCTTTGCCGCTTATATCGTCATGGCGACGGTGGGAGTGGACTACGGCATTACCGGGCAGGTGGCTTGCCGTATGGTGTTCGGCATCCGCGGGGCCAAGTGGCTGCCATCGGTGATGCGCACCATTGCCTCTGCCTACTGGTTCTCGGTGCAGACGATTGTCGGGGCTACGGTCATTGTGGCCATCGCTCACCAGTGGACCGGGCGCAATTATTCCGTGGTGCGGACGGGGATGGTGTTGGCTGCGCTGCAGGTCTTGATTGCGCTGATTGGTTATGAGTGGTTGAAGCTGATCTCTCGCTTCAGCCTGCCGGTCAAGGTCCTGGGCATTGTGTATCTCTTCTGGGTGCTGGCGCATAGTCCCGGGGCCAGCTATCGAGAGCCGGCGGTAATGCATTTTCACACCCAACTTCATAGGTATCTGGGCGGCGGCTACCTGCTGGGAGCGGTGTGGCTCAACAGTCTAACCGGGGCATGGCTCACCATGATCACCGACGCCGCGGATTTCTGCCGCTATACCCGCAGCCGGGCCGATATGTGGTGGGGCACCATGCTGGCCGGGGTGCTGGCGACCGGGTTCTCGGTTTCGCTCGGCGCCTACGGAGCAGCGGCGTCGCTGGGCCGGCAGCCGAATCCGTTCTCGCTGGCGGCCGCGGTGCATCCGCAGTGGATTACGCTGCTGGTGCTGTTGATCGTGATCGCGCTGGACGAAATCACCATCAACGTCATGAATCTTTACACCGGTGGGCTTTCGCTTTCCAACCTGTTTGAGGGGCCGGGGAGATTTTGGAACACGCTTTTTGTGGGCATCGTCAGCACTATCCTTTCCGCGTTCCCGGTGCTGCTCGATCGGCTGATTCCGCTGACCACGGCCTTGGGCAACCTGTTCGCTCCGCTGGCGGGGGTGTTGCTCTCCCACTACCTGTTTGTCGCGCACATGCGGATCGATGTCCCGGCGCTGTTCGATGCCCAGGGCATTTACCACTATTGGCATGGGGTAAATGTAACTGCCGTTGTCTGGTGCTTCTTGGGTGGTGGCATCTATTACCTGCTGCCGATTGGCGCCCTTCCGGCGGTGATCGTGCCCCTGATCACGGGTGCGGGGTATCTGCTCACCATGCGGTGGCAAGGCCTTCACGAACTGCGGAAAAAGTCGAATTGGGCAGAAAAGACGTACCTGCGGGGCTAAAGCGGGTGGGGAAAGTCGCGAACCGCGGATAAGCAGCCACCAGGGCTAAACAGGCTGCGGAAAAACTCTCAAGCGGGCAAGAAAGACCGTACCTCAGGGGCTAAAGCCCGGCGTATTTTCGATCACTTGCGGCACGGCTGAAGCCGTGCCCTTCCAAGGACCGAGTTCTGACGCGGAAAAACTCGGTCCAGGTAAAATCCTAGCCCTCAGCGGCTAAAGCCGACTGATTCTAGATTGGTTACGTACGGCCTGAAGGCCGTACCCTTCAAAAGCTTGGGTTTTTCCGCAGCCTGTAAAGCCCTAGAATTCATGGACCGTAGCGTTCTCACGGGTTTAACAACCCGCTTCCCCGGACTAAAAGTCCGGGGCTACACCCCGACAGAAGTCGTGCCCTGATACAAACAGAGTTTTTCCGCAGCCCGTTCAGCCCAATGGCGGCCGGAGCACGGCAAGCCAATCCGCTTTAAACTACTCCTGGAGTTGTTACCCATGAAATTAACGGTTGTGCTGACAGCGATCTCGCTTTCTATTCTGTCTTTCTTGCCTGCTGACGGGCAGCAGACCCTGACCGGCCAGGCGGCCTTTACGGATTACACCCAGGAACATCCCGGTGTTCGCCGCAAGGTCACAGTGGCCGACCTTCCCCAGCCCTACGCCAGCGAATCAGCGAACAATTCCCCCGCGGTCTCGCCGCGGCCAGAGGGGGTGTGGCCACAGGCGCCGGCCGGGTTCAAGGTAGAGCAATTTGCCACCGGTTTAGAGAATCCTCGCTTGATGCGACTGGCACCCAATGGCGATATCTTCCTGGCCGAAAGCTCGCCGGGAAATATCCTGGTGATTCGCGGCATCGGCGCCGACGGTAAGCCCGGCCAGATGGAAACCTTTGCTACCGGCCAGAAGGGCGCGTTCGGCATCAACTTCTATCCCGCCGGCCCCCATCCGCAGTGGGTCTATGTCGGCAACACCACTTCGGTGGTTCGTTTTCCTTATCAGAGTGGAGACATGAAAGCCCGCGGCCCGGCGCAGACCCTGGCCGAGCTGCCCGGGCCCGGCGGCCACCGCACCCGGGACATCGTCTTTACCCCGGACGGAAAACATATGCTGGTTTCGGTCGGCTCGGGGTCCAACGTCTCTGATCCGGACACCAATCCTCAAGAATTTCATCGCGCGGATGTGCTCGAGTTCACCCCGGAAGGGAAATTCGAGAAGGTGTACGCCTACGGTATCCGTAACTGCGTGGGTGAAGCCATCCAACCGGGCACCGGGGAACTGTGGTGTTCGGTGAATGAACGCGACGCCCTGGGGAATAACCTGGTTCCCGACTACATCACCCATGTGCAGGAAGGTGGGTTTTACGGCTGGCCGTGGTTTTATATGGGTGGCCACCAGGATCCGCGGCTGATGGGCAAGCATCCCGAACTGCAGTCGAAAGTCCTCACACCGGATGTTCTGGTTAACCCGCACATGGCTTCTCTCGAGATGCAGTTTTATGAGGGCACGGAGTTCCCCGCTCAATACCATGGCTGGATCTTTGCCGCAGAGCATGGTTCCTGGAACCGGGAACCGCGCGGCGGGTATGAAGTGATCGCCGTGCCCGTGGTGAATAACAAGGCGACCGGAGAATATGAAGACTTTCTCACCGGCTTCGTGCTTCCCGACGGCAAGGTGTGGGGCCGCCCGGTGGGCATTGTCGTAGCCAAGGATGGATCGTTGCTGGTTTCTGACGACGGTTCGAATTCTATTTGGCGGGTTACGTATACGGGCGGCAAATCAGCGCCGGCCGGCCAGTAATAGAGTGGGTGTTCCGGTAGAGCGAATTTTCCAGGAGAAACCTACGTCTCCTAGTAAACAAACGAAAGGCTGTGGTGGGCTTCGCCCATCGTTTTCGGCCCACGTACGCTGGGGCGAACGTGGGGCACCCGTGTGGATTCGCGGGACCCGCCAAAGGCTTGAGGGGGAGGCCCTCGGTATCCCCGGAGATTGGGCGGGGATAGAGTCCAAAAGCGCGGTGCGGTTTGTTCTGGTTGTCACATGAATTTTGAGACCGCTGAAGTTTAATGATTTCAGGATGCGCAGTTCAGAGTGGATCCAAATCGGGTTTGCCGTCATCCTGGCCCTAGCGGCGTGGGTGCAAGCACTTTCCCGTCACCCGCTGCCAGTGCGCCGACGATGGAATATCACCTTGCTGGCTGTCGTCCCCATCGCCGCCGTCACGGTGGCTCGTTCGACCGCGATTTTCCTTCCCCCACTCTCTGTCTCCGTCCTTCGCGACTGGCTGACAGTGGCCCTCTTCCTGGTGCCGTATTGGCAGACCGGACAGTTTTTCCAGGGTCCGAACCACCGCATCGAGGAACGCCTTCTGGCCTTCGACCACCGATGGATGCCCCGGACGGCGGGAACCTCGGGTACCGCCCGCACCGGCCTGGGCTTGATGTTGGAACTCTCCTACCTGTTCTGCTACCCGCTGGTGCCGCTCGGGCTGCTCGCCCTCTTTTTTGCCGGCCAACGGGATCATGTCGCGAGCTTCTGGCTAGTCGTTCTGGTCGCAACCTATCTGTGTTATGCGATTACGCCGTTTGTCCCCGCATACCCGCCCCGGGATCTTGCCGGAAGCCAACCACCCCGGGCACAAACGGGTAAGGCGCGCATCTTCAATCGCTGGATTCTCAAGCATGGAAGCATCCATGCCATCTCGTTCCCCAGCGCCCACGTTGCTTCCACCTTTGCCGTCTCGCTGGTGCTGCTGCGTTTCGCGCCGCTGTTGGGGATGATCTTTCTTTTTATTTCGGTCTGGATTTCGTTGGGAGCAGTGATCGGCCGCTATCACTATGGGCTCGATGTGCTGCTGGGAGCAGCCACCGCGCTGGCCGTTTTCCTGGCCTGTTACCGATATCTCATTTGACGCCGAATAATTTCATGGCTGCGCCGGCCACGAGTTTCTGCGCCGCGCCTTGCGGCTTCCCGTCGGCGGGAGGCAGAAAGACCGCGGTCAACACCTGGATGCCGGCGGGGAGTTGCGCCGGTCCACCCGGCGTCGCCGGAGGGAAGAAGCGCGTCAGGGCTTCCCGCGGCTGGTTGCGCATCAGGTCCAGCATGGCGACGCGGTGGACGCAGGAAACGGTACAGAACGGCGCACAGGGCTTGACCGTCGAGTACTCGCGATCTAAATCAGCCTGCCCGTACTGAACCAGGGGAATCGCCGGATAGCCGCGCTGCTGCGAGCAGTAGTGCACTAACCCCTGTTCGCAAATATAGAGATAGCGGCTTCCGGCGCGGCATCGCCAATCGTTGGCTTGGCCCAGGGCCAGATTCTTGTGGAACAGGTTGTCGTAGGCGAAGGCAAACAGCGCCGGTTTCCGCTCTTTCAGGATTTGATCGTAGACCGCGCGCTGGTTTTCCTGGAGTGGATCGAGCTGACCGTCGTGGTCGTGAAGGATGCCGACCGTGGTTTCAAAACCCAGCTGCAACGCCCGCCGGGTAATGGTCAGGGCATCTTCCGGATGAGCCATGCCACCGCCCAGAACGGAGTTGATGTTGACGTCGAATTGCGCGTGTTCCCGCAGCCACTCGAGCTTGCGGTCGAGCACCTTCAGACTCTTCTTCGAGACTTCGTCCGGGATCACATTGTCGATCGAGATCTGCAGATGTTCGAGGCCGGCACGGTTCAGCCGCTGAATCCGCTCCGGGGTCAGCAGGTAGCCATTGGTGATGAGGGTGGCGATCGCGCCATGACGGCGGATGGCGCGGATGATCTCGTCCAGATCGGGATGGAGCAGGGGTTCGCCGCCGCTGATGGTAATAATGCCCGTGCCCAGTGCCGCCAGCTTGTCGATCCGCCGCAGCATCTCGGCCGTGGGCACCGGATCGGAGACTTTGTCGTACTCGTTGCAGTAGGCGCAGGAAAGATTGCAGCGCCGCATGGGAATGATGTGGGCCAGGATGGGATGATGTTTCGACTTGATCGCTTTCGCCACCATCCGGGTGTGACGCAGGGTGCGTTGATAGCGGCGCATCCGGCGCACCACGGAGTTGAATGCCGTTGACATCATTACCCTGCCAAGGCACAGTTTACTCTCGACCGCGAAACCGTTTGGTTAAGAGTGAGGAGAAACGATGAAGAAGTTTCCGCTGCGCCGGATCGCTCTGGCAGTGCTGATGTTCCTGGCGGTTGGGATGGTTCGTTCCGAGAACAGCCAGACGCAACGGTTTCCGCAATTCGACAATGAAGACGTGAAAGTCTGGAAGTCGGTGGTGATGCCGAACTCGCCTTTGACCATGCACCGCCACGACCATCCGCGGGTCATCATTGCGCTGCGCGGGGGAACGATGAAGATTGTGACCCAGGACGGCAAATCCGAAGAACACGTTTGGGAAACGGGAAAGGCTTACTGGCTACCGGCAAACGCACCCAATACCCAGCATGCCGATGTCAACGCCGGCGACCAGGCGATTGAAGTGATGGTGGTGGAGCTCGAAAAAGAACAGTAGTCAGCGATAGGCCGCGGCCTGGATGCCGTAGAGCTCGGCGTACTGGCCCTTCTTCGCCATCAGCTCGTCATGGGTGCCCACTTCGACCAGCCGCGCTCCATCGAGCACCACGATCAGATCGGCCATGCGCACGGTCGAGAAACGGTGGGAGACCAGGATCGTGATCCGGCCGCTGCCGTCGTTCCCTCGCGCGGCGGCAGCGTAGCGCTGAAACAGCGCGTGCTCCGTTTCCGCGTCCAGCGCCGCCGTCGGCTCATCGAGGATCAGTAACAGCGGTTGATCGCGCATGAAGCCCCGCGCCAGGGCCAGCTTTTGCCACTGGCCAAAGGAAAGCTCAGCTCCGTTAGGCCAGGTGGGGCCGAGCTGGGTGTCGAGCCCGGAGGGTAGCCGGGCCAAGACGTCCCCTGCTCCGGCCCGGTCGATGGCTCCGCTCACGGCCGGCTCCTGGTCCATGCGCGGCACATCGCCCAAGCCCACGGTGTGCCCGGCACGAAATTCGAAACGGAAAAAATCCTGGAACGCGCCCGCCAGGCGGGCTCGCCACTCCACGGCAGACAAGCGCGCCAGGGGCAAATCGTCGACCAGGATTTCCCCCGAGGAAGGCTCGTACATTTTGGCCAACAGCTTGACCAGGGTCGTCTTGCCGGCGCCGTTTTCGCCCACCACCGCCACCACCGCACCCGCCGGCAACAGCAGCGATATATCCTCCAGCACCACCCGGGAGGTCCCGGGATAGGTGAAAGAAACATGCTCGAAGCGCACTCCCTGGTGCAATGCTTGCGGGGCGGGCAGATCGCCGGATGCGGCCTCGGAGGCGGCATAGTCTTCCAGCCACGCCAGGCGGCGTGAGCCGTCCATCCAGAATCCGCGCAGGAAGCCGATCTCGCCCACCGTGGCGCCAATGTAGCCGGAAAGCCTGGCGCCGGCGGCCAGCACCAGCAGCACCGAACTGGCCGGCGATCGGAGATACAAAGAGACGAACACCACCGCGCCCACATAAGCCAGGCCGAAGATGGCCCAGCCCAAGGCCAGCCACCACGCCGAGGCCCAGCGCACTGCGGCGACGGGGGAATACCAACGCTCCCACGCCGCGCGGCGATCGGTGACCAGGCGCTGGCCGATGCCGGTGACCCTTACCTCTTTGCCCGGCGCGGCGGTGGTGGCAATGGTAAACAGGTGGCGCGCCAGCCGGTTGTGGGGTGCTCCTCGCTCTTGCGCCGCGCGCTCGACCGCGGGCCGCCAGCCCGAGGTCAGCACCGTGGGAATGGCAAACACCGCCAACAGCAAGAGCGCGGGATGAATGGACCCGAGCAGGGCCATGGTCACGCCCAGGCGCAGGATCCATCCCAGGGTCGAGAACAGCGACATGTACATGTGGTCGAGGACGAACACCTGGTTGCGCAGCATGGACAGGCGATCGAGATATTCCGGACGCTCCTGGTGGGCCACGGTGACCACGCTGGCCTGTAGCCTGGCCACGTGGGCTTCGAGCGCGATGGTGACCCGGTCGCGGAAGCGGCGCTGCACCCGGGCGCTGAGGGTGCGCAGAAACCAGGTGGCGGCGGTCGAGACGCCCAGCCCCACGGCCGCGATTTCGATCCAAGCGGTGCGATGTTGGAGGACGCCTTTGCCCAGCAGCCACAGCCACAAGGCGAGC
>Ga0302325_10018192_pt1 | contig 14816 bp, 15 predicted proteins | sample Palsa_T0_2_FD_201948 | JGI IMG/M metagenome (GOLD analysis project Ga0302325, IMG submission 201948) | Peat permafrost microbial communities from Stordalen Mire near Abisko, Sweden - Palsa_T0_2 | ecosystem: Environmental > Terrestrial > Soil > Palsa > Peat permafrost | place: Sweden: Abisko... | reverse complement strand
AGCCGCGGGCGGAGCGGCCTTAACCATCATGAAAATCCTGAGCATGACCAAAGTTAAGATCGCAATCGCAAGCGCCATTGTTGTCGCGGCTTTCGCAGTGCCCATTGTGCAGCATGAAGTAATCCAAGCGCTGCGCCTACAGAACGAGGGGCTGAAACAACAGGCGGAGCAGACCGCGACGTTGCAGGAGCAATTGGCGCACGCTTTGCAAGACCGGGCCAAGGCTGCCGAGGCGCCGCTTCCAGTTGCACAGGTGCGCGAATTGGCGCGCTTGCGAAACGAGGTGGCGCAATTGCGTGAGCAGACCAATGAACTGGCCAGGGCGCGGCAGCAAATTCAAGCGCTCAATCAACGCGCGGCGGCGGGTGGAGCACCCGGGGGCGCGGCGGTCATCGCCACCCCTTCCGGGGTTTTCCCGAGCCAGGAACAGAGTGCGAATATCTGCCTCAAGAATCTCCGGCTCATTGAGGAGGCCAAAGAGAAATGGGCGTCGGAAAATCACAAGCAAACCGGCGACACACCTACGATGGAGGATTTGCGGCCTTATTTTGGCCAGGGACCGGACGGAACTGGACTCAATGGAATTCATGGAGTTCTGCCGAATGGAGTTGTGGTGGAAGAATTGGCGGTCTGTCCCGGCAGTGGTGTTTACAAAATTGGCGCAATTGGCAAGAAGCCGACGTGCAGCATTCCAGGTCATAATGTGCCTTATGTGCCTTAGCCGTATATGTGGAGATCCACATATACGGCTTGGCGCTGATTTGGGGATCTTCTGCCGGCTCACAATCGCGGGGCTGATGCTCCGCACGGCCGCTCAGCCGGGCTTGGTCGTCGCCGTGCTGCCGCTTACCGGAAGAATCTCCTTGAAAGCGGCCAGGAACCGCGCCATTTCGTCGGCGTTGCCCACCGAGACTCTCAGGTAGTCGTCCATCGGCGGAAAGGGCCGGCCGACCAGGATGCCCCGCTGGCGGAATTCCCCGATGACGGTTTTGGCCGGGCGGCGAAGATGGACCATGAAAAAATTGGCTTCGGAAGGGAGGACAGTGTAACCCAGGCCGGTGAGTTCGGCGGTCGTTTGTTTGCGCAACTGTAGCGTCACCGCCTTGCACCGGGCCTGCGCCTCAGTGTCCCGCAACGCCGCCACCCCGCCCCATTTGACGATGGCGTTGATGCTGGCGATGGCGTGCGCTCGCATCCGCGTGATCAAGGCAGCGGGCGCCACCGCGTAACCCAGGCGCATGCCCGCCAGCCCGACGATCTTGGAAAACGTCCGCGCCACGATGACCGGCCGCCCTTCCTTCACGTAGGGAATGGAGGTTTCGTAATCGGGGCTTTCCACGAAGTGATGATAGGCCTCGTCAATCAAGACCGGGACGCCTTCGGGCATGCCGTCGAGCAACTGCCGGACCTCCTGTTTGGTGACGATGACGCCCGTTGGGTTATTCGGGTTGACCAAATAAACGAACCCCAAGTCCTGCTGATTTTCCCGCGCGGCCTGGATCATCGCCGGAATGTCCTGGCGGTGGTCCGGCAGAAGCTGGAGCCGGATGGCGTTGGCTTTCAAGCCCAAGGCAAATTCGTAAACCGTGGCGAACGTCGGTTCGACGCCGAGCACTTTTTTGCCGCCTTCCAAAAATGTCTCGTCCACGACGTCCAGAATTTCCGTGGACCCGGCCGCCAAAAGCACATTCTCCTTTCCCACACCGTGATGGTCGGCGATGGCCTGAACGATGCCTCCATCAGGGTAGCCGTAACGGTTGGCGTATTTCATCGCGCCGGTCATGGCTTTGAGGACCGATTCCGGCGGCCCGTACGGATTCTCGTTGAAGGACAGCTTGGCCAGCTTGTCGAAAGCGTCGGGCGAAAGCGGGCGGCCATCCGGGCCAAGCTCCGAGGGTGGCGAGGCCAGCAGTCCGGTATCGGATTGCAGGCTGAAGTAACCGGCGGCCAAGGCGAAGCCTCCCATGAATTTGCGGCGTGAAAAGGCGTTTTTCATGATCATCGCTTTCTGGTGTTTTGCGGCTTCGCGGATTCAGACCGGCAGCCACAGTTCGATCGCCAGCCCGCACGAAACCATCAGCACGCGCTGCATTTAATCCGATTTTACGCTTGGCGTCAAGAATCTTCCGAAGACATTCGCCAGGCTATTTTGGGTTGCAAGCATGGTCTTGAGGACCGCTTGCTTCAAATTGGCAGCTAAAATATGTTTGGACCGCAGGCGGCTTGCAACATGCCGGCGCTGGAATCGACGCAGGTGCAGCGCAACCTCGGATGCGCCCGCAATAAATCGGCCACAAACGCGCCGCGGCCCTGGCCGGCCACCAGCGCGCGGCGCGGCGGGGGAATCGCCTGCAAAAGAGCGGCGCGGCAACGCTCCAATTTGCGGGCCGTCAACAGCCATTCCATCCAGCCGTAGTGCGGCGCGAGCCAGTCGAAATCAGCCCTCTCTTCACAGGCGCGCATACGTCCGCTCCGCCAGCAGAAAAAGGCGGCGGTTCCGCCGCAGGTGTAGGCGACCGCATTCCACGGATCGCCCGTGGTGAGCATCAAGTGCGGCCCGATTACTTCGAAGAGAATCGACCACCCGACGACGTGCGCCATCACTTCGGCCAGGATCGGAGGCTGATTGTGCGCGCGCGGGCGCAACCAACGATGCGCCAGCAACAGCGGCGGCGAGGCGCACGGAATGAGCAACACATCGTTGAACCAATTATCAAAAAAGGCGATGTGGCAATGAGACTTGATCCCATGTGGCTCGGCCTTTCAGGATTCCTCCATTTGAACGGGGACCCCTTGAGTTCAAGAATCCGAATATTCTCGCGCGGGGTCGCGGAGCGAGCGGAGAAAGGCAATGCAAAACGAGAGGTTTAATCGCTCTTCAGCAAGGGCGCGAAGGGCAGCGAATTCACTAAATGAAAACATTATTTCATCAAATAGCAAAAAACACGGCCAGCCGGAGTCACATCTCAACATTCAACACTTGATTCATGTTTTTCATTCGGGCCGCTTCATCAGCGCCAGTTTCAAAATGTTAAATGTTAAGATGTGACCCGGATGACACCCGGATGGCACCGCCTTCTGACCCGCATGGCATTAATTGTCAAACAATCGCACAGCCTCACATCGTGCGCAAACTGAGAATCCCGAAGGATTGTTGGAGATTGAAAAACTGGCGACGCGATTTGGCCCGTAAGGATTTTTGGATTGGCAGGTTGGAGTTATGGCGTACATCTTTTTCGCGCTTTGCGCGTCCGGCTGGATGGTGGTGCAAATACCACTCTCCGATGCAATCATACGCCACAAGCAGAGCCGCAAATAGATCAAATGTTGCCCAAAACCAAAATGATGGCACTAAAACAAAGGCAACCACCATTAGGGAATCGTCGTCACAATTCCCGAAATTATTTTTGCGGCGGGACACGGTTTTAGACGGTGTGTCCACCGATTTCAGCGCCGTGACCGAGGCCGACCATTGTTCCAAAAGTAATTCAATTAAAAGCCATAACACATTGATGATGCGCAACTAACAACCTGTAGAGGCTATGGGTTCGTCCTTCGTGCGCAGGTCGATCCTTTCTCGGCTTGCCCACTGGCCAAATCGGCAAATTTTTCGCTTCTTTTTTGTTGCAAAATTGCAAAACGCGGTCATATTGATTCAATTATGAATGTAAATTTAGGTGCAAAGAAATATATTTTTTAGAGCGAAGCAAGGTCTCGAACCCCGGGCTTGAACAAGGTTGTCAAATCGGGATCTGAAGCGGCGGCCGTTTTATTGTTTGTATCGAGTTTGCAGGAGGATTCAAGACTTTCCCAAGCTGGTTTTCTGTGATTTTCTGCTTCCGCCACATTTCCTGATTTATCTAATTCTTGTGCCGCAAGATTCTCGTAACAGGCGATATTGAACAATAATGCCGCGTCATCCGTATCAGGAGTAATGTTTGCCTTTCGCCGATTAGCTAAGGTTTCTTTTAGAATTGAAATGGAATCTTCAGACCGGTGAAGCGCTTGAAGAAGGCGACCCCCCATAATAGCCAAGGTTCGGTTAGTTGGCAGATCTTTGCGAGCAGACTGAAGTATTTGAAGCGCCTCGTTTAGGTGTTCGATGGCCTCGGATTTTCGCGGGCCCTGTGACGGGCCGGTCACCGATTCGGCAAACTGAGCCATCTGTAATGCGTCTCCAGCTATCGCAACGTTCTCGGTGATTTGCTGCGCTTCTTGCGCCGTCTTTTTTGCCCTTTCCTCAACGATTTCAGTCATCTCTTGTGTGGCTTTGTGCGTCATCCCTTTAACGTACTCGGGAATGCTAAACAATTGGTCGTCGGAATCTCGAATCAGGATTGCGAGGAATGTTCTATAATCGATAAAGCCAATAAGAAAGCCGATCACTCCAAAAAAAATGATAATGCCTACGGCCACCGCAAGACCGCAATCTCCTCCCAGGCATGTGGCCAAAGGCAGGGCTGCCTTATGCAATTTTGTTGGCAACGAAGAAAGCTCGATCAGCCCAATCCCAACAATAATCTTCGTCAGCCAATCCGAGACTTCGCTGAGGTTATTATTAATTTCTGTTTGATAGCCGGGCGGGGTACCTGGCTCCGCATCCTCCGTCGGTTTTTTTTGTCGAACGCGCTGGATTCCAAAAAGGAGACCAGCGAACGCACCTGAGGCAAGGGCAGCGAGCGCCCAAAGGCTTGCGGTCGCTGCGTGGGACCAAGATTGCGCGTAAAGACAAATGGCGATGAAACCGAGACCCAGGAAAAACAAAAAGGTGCAATTCATGCACGTGAAACGCTTGCTTCGTTCCCGTTTTCGAATTGCTTCCTCTAACGGCCGTTCTTCTAAGGGCCGCTTGGTGTGGCTTTCTTCTTTGTGTATTTTTTCCGTTGGCATGGGCCTTTCGATTTTTTTCTCGCGTCGAAGGTCGTTGCGCGGCGTGATCGACCGCGTCGGCAGCCTTCTCGAGCGTGAGGGTGGTACAGTGCCAGATGACACGCAAGTCGGAATTCCGAAAAGAGTGAACTTGGGAGTGTGCGAGACCCACCGCCGTTTTGCTCGGCGACGGCAATTGAGTCCCGAATGACAGAAGAGCGGCTGAACAATCGCGATTCAACCGCATGATTCCTCCGAGGTCAGGGTCAATCCGCCCGATGGAAGGTGGAATATTTCTGAGGCAGGTCAATCCCACCGTCAGCGCGAAACTCTCCGCACGGGAGCCGCCAAACCTGACATCTCGCGTTCCGATGAAGGCCAATTCGCGACGTTTTGGGCGTCGACGAGGCGTTGGCCTTCCTTTAGGGTGGATGCTAAAACATTAATAAGCCTTGCAGTTTCCGCGATAGACTACGCGATAATGCTTCAGCCATGCCTCCGCCTCCACCACCACACGATGCCATAGACCGCCCCGCGCCACCAGCCATCCGGCGGCACAATCGTTTTCCACTTCCTGCCACGCAGCTTGAACTTCCGAAGGAGTAAGCCGCTGCTGAAACACGGCCAAACTCAGCGCATTGCGCAATTCGAGACGATGGAAGGCGGTGAATGGCAACGGTGCGGGATTAGCCTGACGCCACGCATCGGCCTTGGTCTAATTTGAGTCGGCTGCGTAAAGCGAAAACAGGAAGCTGGTATCAGCGTAGGTTTTCACCAAGGCTCTTGCGCGCGAGAAATCAGAACCATGTTCGGCAGAACCTTGTTCCCGAAAATTCGACGGCGGCGGGCGGAATAATCAGGCAGCGGCAGAGTCCGGCCGCCGTTATCGCCGGAGCCTTTGCCTTCGGCGTTACCGAGGTTGCTTTCCTGCAAATCTTCCAGCAACCAGCGGGCAATTTCCCACCGCTCTTGCGGGGGCAACTGCCGCAGCGCCGTTTCAATTTCCAAAACACTGTGCATGGGTTAAGCGTACCAGAACCGCCCCGCTTTTGCGAGAAGGATTTTGGCATTCTCAAACCGCCGGATGGTTCGCCCCGCCGGATTTGCGTTCGCTTGGGATTCTCAACGGTCGTCGCCGGATGCGGGCCAAAAGTCGGCGCGACTAAGATGCCTGCGCTGCCGGAGAAGCTCGTCATTCGGGTCTGTCGCCGGAGCGCCGCGTGGCGGCGCTTGACAAGCGATTGAAAAACGTGGCATGGTGAACTGCGTGAAATCAGGCCACAATGTCGGGGAAGCGAAGCGGGCGCGTGCCGCCGGCTTTACCTTGATTGAACTATTGGTTGTCATTGCCATTATCGCCATCCTGGCAGGGCTGCTCTTGCCAGCCCTGAGCAAGTCCAAACAAGAAGCCCTGGGAGTTCAGTGCTTGAGCAATCACAAGGAGTTGATCCTCGCTTGGGCCTTATATGCTGATGATTATCGCGGCAACCTAGTACCCCTGCAGTGGTACGATAACGACGTCCTGGGCAGCAGTTGGCTCGAGGGGAACTTGAGTTGGGACGCCAACAACACCGACAACACCAATATTCTCTTCCTGACCGGTCCGGGGGCGAAACTCGGCCATTACACTCAGAATTATCAGATTTACCGTTGTCCGGCAGACGTCTATACCTGCAAAGAATTTGGCCAGCAAATATTGCGCGTGCGCAGCATCTCCATGAACGCTTTTATTGAAGGTGGCGCCAACGGGCCGTCAACAGTCTCCGGTGTGAATTCGGCGTGGAGATGTTACAACAAAGAGTCCGATATCACGGCGCCGTCCCCTGTGAACCTGATTGTTCATTTGGATGAGCAAGGGGACAGCATCAACGATGCCTCGTTTGTCCCCAATGTGGGCTCGAGCCTGACGGATAATCCTGGCGAATGGGAAGATCTGCCCGGCAGTTATCACAATGGCTCCGGCGTGTTTAACTTCGCCGATGGCCATGGCGAAATCCATATGTGGCGTGTGGCCAGCACCTGCCTGCCGGTCAGAAAAGTTGCTTACAACGGTTTGGCTGCCCCAGGCAGCCAGGACATCATGTGGGTTATCCAGCATGCCTCAGCTCCTCTGAAATAACCGGGGATTGGGCTGTAAGCGGGTCGAGTGAAAAGGGAGGAGGGAACGCAGAGCGGCGGTCACTCGTCACTCGCCACTCGCCACATCTCCGTGAACCTCCTTGATTGCGTCCACCGCCGACACGGGGATGCCTTGCACGTCGAAAAACTCAACGTCGTCCGCGCCAAGGTTTTCCACCGCCGGGATTCCGCTGCCGCCTTTATAAAAAGGAGCTTGCGAGTCTGCTATTATGTGGAACGGTAAGAATTGTGAGAGATGATGTTCTTTGACAATTTGAGAAGGACGGCGCCAAAACAAGGCTGAGGGCTAAAGGCTGAAGGATCAAGTCAGACGACGTCACAGCCGCTCCGTCAAACCAAATCAAACCAAATCAAACATGCGAGGCGGAAGTACCTATGGTACACTGAGTTGCACGGGAGCGGAATGGTGGTTCGGTGGGGGTTTTGGATTAAGATTAGGATTACGATTATGATTATGAATGACTTGGTCAAACCCAGTCAAACCAAGTCAAACCCGGATATGCCCACTCACAGAGCGGACGCCTTTGGATTGCCGGATGTCGCTGATGCGGGCCGCGAGGCACGACCCGCTGCACGCGAGGGCGCGTGCGCTCCCCGGAATCAACCGGTTGGACTTAGGTTCGAGCCTAAACAAGACTATCCCAATGGAGATGCTTATGTTATTCCCAGCGCCGAAATTGCACCCGGCCGGGCTAATCAAACCAAATCAAACCAAATCAAACCAAATCAAACCTGCGGGACGCCAAAAAGTCCAAAGTTCGAGGTTCATGGTTCAAAATTCAATGTTCAAAACACCACAATACGCGGAGAAGGCAAAACAAGGATTACCACTCATTTGGGGAAAGTACACTTGTGCAGTGGAGATTTGGATTATTATTATGAAAGAAGGAATTCGGGATGCAGGCTGGTCAAACCCGGGCAAATCCGGTTAACCGCAAATGGACGCCAATGGACGCCAATGATTCAGGCGACAACCCAGTCAAACCCTGTCAAACCAGTCAAACCCAAATCAAACCGAATCAATTCTCCCGCAGGGGGCGGTAGTGGACAGTGGTTAGTGGCCGGTGCTGCAGGTCCGCTATGCTGCCCAATCAAAACCCGGTCAAACCAGAATTGGCGGTGGCAAGGGAAGCGGATGTAATAAGAAGTGGAGATTAAGATTAAGATTAGGATTAGGAGTCGGGATGAAGGGCGGCAAAATAAGAATTGACAATTTGTGCTTTGCGATGCAAAGTGGAGCGATGCAAACGGATTGGGCGTCGGAGAATCTGCAGGTCATTCGCACTTTGATGGAGCGCAGCGCGGTGTATCGCCGCGCGCTGGCTCCGGTCATGGGTGCAATCGGACTGACGGGACTGGCGGCGGCGGTGTTGGCGGTCGTGGCGGGAGTGAAAACGGGCAGCGCATTCGCCGGTTATTGGATGGCGGTGGCCGCGGTCTGCCTGGCGGAGGCCTTTTTGCTGGTGCGCCGCCAGGCGCTCAAGGAGCAGGAACCATTCTGGTCGCCACCCACGCGCCGAGTGACGCAGGCGCTGGGACCGGCCTTGTTTTGCGGGATGGCGGCGGGCCTGGCCTGGCTCCGCCTGAGTCCGGACGGGGCGAGGTTGCTGCCGGCGATTTGGATGGTGCTCTACGGTTGTGCCATGCACTCGGCCGGATTTTTCATGCCGCGCGGCTTCAAGCTTTTTGGCTGGGGATACATCGTGGCCGGTTGTGTCTGGATGTGGGCGGCGCCCTCTTCGTCTCTCGGCGCCAACTGGGCTATGGGCGTTTTTTTTGGGGGCGCACACGCGGCCTACGGCCTCTACTTGTGTTTTACCGAAAAGCGCGGGAATGCGACGTGAACCCAAAACCGTTTCTCCAGCTCGACCGCGTCATTCACGAAAAGGGGCGGCTGCCCATTATGTCGCTCCTGGCCGCCGCACCCGAGCTTTCCTTCACCGATTTGCGCGACACGCTCAAGATGACAGATGGCAATTTGAGCATGCACATCAAAACCTTGCAAGAGGCCGGCTTCGTGTCGGTGACCAAGTCCTTCCGCCAGCAACGGCCCTTGACGACCTGCGCGCTGACTGCCGCCGGACGGCGTGCGTTTGCGGAATACATTGACCTGCTGGAAGAAATCGTGCGGCAAGCGAAAGAAACCAAATAATCCCGGCAAAAAATGAACATAATTCCCTTTTCGCCCTCTAACTTTGTAGTGCAAAGTGCAACCACATCACTCGCGCCCACATGGCGGGCCGTCCGGATCGTCCGCGCCGATCACCTCGGCATGTGCTTCGGTGTGCGCGATGCCATCGCCCTGGCGCTGGAGGAATCGCGCCGCCAGCCGCTGACCATTTTGGGTGAGCTGGTTCACAATGAATCGGTGTTGAGGGATCTTCGAGCGAGCGGGATCGGCATTGAGGCGCATGCGGCCGCGGTCCAAACGCCGGCGGTGATGATCACGGCCCACGGTGCTTCGGAAAAGGCGCTGGAGCGGGCGCGGTCTTACGGCTTGCGAGTGCTCCAGGCCACGTGCCCACTGGTTCATTTCGCCCATCGCGCCGTCCAACAATTGGTGCGCGAAGGTTTTCATCCCGTCATTATCGGCCAGCGCGGGCACGTCGAAGTGCGCGGGTTGACGGAGGACTTGGCGCAGTTCGACGTGGTGCTGACGGAGGAGGACGTCCGCCACATGGCCGAGCGCCCGCGCTTTGGCGTCGCGGCGCAAACGACCCAACCGGTGGACAAAGTGCGCCGCCTGGTGGAATCGATCCGGCGGCGGTTTGCGCGTTCGGAGGTGCGCTATGCCGACACGGTCTGCCAGCCCACCAAGCAGCGGCAGGCCGCCGCGCTGGATTTGGCCCGGCAATCGGATGTGGTGGTGGTTGTGGGCGGGACGCACAGCAACAACACGCGCGAACTGGCGGCCACCTGCCGGCGCCATTGCGCGCGCGTCCATTACGTGCAAGGCGCGGACGATTTGCGGGCCGGCTGGTTCGCCGGGGCCTCCACGGTCGGCATCACGGCGGGGACATCCACTCCGGATGATATTATTGACTCAGTTGAAGACTGGTTGCAGTCGAACCTGGCGCCCTGAAAAACTGGAGGACATAGGAGGACGAATGCTGATCAGGCGGCGCTTGCGACGGGAAGGCGGGTCGAATCCAGGTGAGGCTGCCGTTGGGGGCGCCGCCGTCAAGATTCATCCAGCCCGCCAGCAAGCCCATCCGATGGTACAGGCTGACATAGACCGGAAAAGTTCCATCGTCGGCGATGGCCACCGTTTGCGAAATCGGCTCGCCGTCGCCAAGCCGTCCGAGCAGCGAAACAACACCCTTGGAATCGACGATCAACTCGCAGCAGCAATTGGCCGGCGCGCGGCCAGATTGGTCCGGAGGCGAAGGGCTAAGAAATCGAAACTTCGCCGCCGGCGCGTATGCGTTGGTCGCCAGGCAGGCGGTCAGTGGAGCCACCCATGGATCGGCCGGATCCATATTGGAAAGAAAGCCGGTCATGCGTCCTTTTCCGAGGGCCGACTCCACGTGAAGAACGACGTTCAAGTTGGGAAGGCGGGCCTCGCGGCGGGAAACGACAGCAGTGTCGTCTCCGTTGGCGTTGAATTTTCCGGCAATGGAATAAATACGCCCGGCGCAAGCAAGCCGGGCGGTGTAATGTCCAGTGGTCTTGATCACGCAATGCCCCAGAAACGCGGTTGTGGCCTCCGTCGTGGCGGGCACTCCGGCGGCGTCGGTTTGGTAAAACAAACCGTTGTAAACGCGCGCGGGCGCGGCCGGTGCCGCAACCGGGGCGGGCGGGTCGGGGGTGTCATCATCGCCGACGGTGGAATTCGTTCCGGAAGCCTGCTTCCGCGACATCCTTTCCGACGAGGAATACAGTATGGTCGGGGGATTCGTTGACGTCGGGGCAGCGAATGGGTCGAAGATAACCGTTACCGGCGGTGGAGTCGGCAATATCGGGGTGTCGTTAGTGACCTGGTTTGAAAACAGGCTTTGATCACCGGACGAATCGTAGGTGGTCGCCGCGAAAAAGTACGTTTGCCCATCTGCCAACCCACTAACCGTAATCGTCGTATTAGTGCCGGCGTCCAGGGCGTTGGTGTATTGGCCGTCGGCAACGCCATAAAAAACTTCGTAGCCGGCGACGTTGGTGGACGTACTCGGATTCCACGACAGGGTGACACTGGCACCGGCAACCGTGAAAGAGCCTAGGATGAGGAAGGCCACACTGCAAACCAAACCAATTTTGGCCACGATTGACTCGTGACCCATGCGAACTGAGCACATAATGATTGAATCTATGTAGTTGATTACCGCGCCAATTTGTTGTTTGAGCCCTCGGGGTGGTAATCAGCCTTCACCCGGTCTCAGGTTCCATCTGTGGTTGCACGTTCCCTGCGTGGTTTTCAGGGACAATTCCACATTCATCTCACAGACAATTGTAAAAGCGTATTGCCTTGACTGTCTCAATCTGCTCCACGCCAGTCGTTAAGATAAACGCCAGCCCCTTAGGCCAATACGAACTGAGATCGACATTTTCGCCGAAACCGTAAGCTCTTTTCATGCCACAATTCCTGAGAGCGTGTCTAAACAATTCTTTCTGAAAACTGAGCGTTTGTGATGGAGCGACAAACGGCCGCGGAAAAGCCACCGCGCACCGCCCTCGGAATCAGGCACTTCGGTTAGATCGGCTGTATCGCGGCCTTGACCTCCCTTCGTTGCAATTCTTGCAATCCTTCCTCCGCTTCGGCTCGAGGAAGGTTTCCGGCCATGAGCGTTGCGTCATTTTGCCGCAAAATGCGCCGGTAAAACGCGGCCCCAAATTCGACGCTGGCCGGATCGTTCGTCGTGGCATCCAGAACGGAGAAGAGGGTGTCCTCGGCCTTGGCCAATTGGCCGGTGCTCTCGTAGTAGCGCATGAGCAACACCTGGGTGCGGATCGGCACCGGCGCGTGCGCCAAACAATGAACCAAGCCCTCCACCCGAGGCACAAAAGCCGGGTGGCCACCCGGATCATCTTGCGCCGAAACATCCAGCAGCAGGTGCAAGGCTTTGAGGTAAATCTCGCGCGCCTCCTCCATGCGGCCTTCGGCGGCGGCGATGTCCCCGGCTTCTTGCAACAAGGTAATCACCAGGAACAGCCGCGCGCGCACGGCTTGCGTGGGCTGGTCGAGCGCCAAACGGGCCAGCAACTCTGTTTCCGAAAGCTGCGCCAGGTTTCGCGCGCCGGCGGCGGCGAGCTTTTCGCACTGTGCATCGACCGCCTGCCGCGCCTCCTCCCAGCGACGGCCGTGCCGCAAAGCGCGGATTTGAGTCAGGGCCTGAATACACTCCTCGATCATTTGCAGGATGTAATCGCGGCGAATCATTTTATTATCTTTCCCATTCGTATGGCGTGGAAGGCTGCCAGACGCCACCGCAAAATGTCCAATGATTTTACAATATCCCCGGTATTGCTCATTGTGCGGGGGCGCGGCTTGGGCTAAGGATGGCGCATGGCAATTTCCCTTGCTGGCAAATGGGTTTTGATCACGGGCGCTTCCAGCGGTTTTGGCGCTGCCGCCGCCGCCGCTTTTGGCGCCCTGCGCTGCCAACTTCTCTTGGGTGCGCGGCGACTCGACCGCCTCGCAGCCGCCGCCGCCGCCGCCCGCCAGGCCGGCGCGCCCCAGGCGTTGGTCCATGCGCTTGACGTCACCAAAACGGCCAGCGTCCAAGACTTCGCCCAATGGGCGCGGACCAATACCAGCGCGGTCGATGTGCTCATCAACAACGCCGGCGGCGCGCATGGCTTGGAACCGGTCGCCGTCGGGCGCGACGAGGATTGGGAAGCCATGCTGCAAACCAACGTGCTCGGCCTGCTGCGGGTGACCCGGGCCGTCTTGCCCATGATGCCCAAGGACGCGGGCAGTTCGATCTTGAACATCGGCTCGGTGGCAGGTCGATCTGCCTACGAAGGCGGAGCCGCCTACTGTGCGGCCAAAGCCGGGGAATTGATTATTACCCAGACCCTCCGCCTGGAACTTAACGGTACGGGCATCCGTATCGGCTCGATCGACCCTGGCATGGCGCGGACCGAATTCGGCCTGGTCCGTTTCAAGGGCGACCAGGCCCGGGCCGAGAAAGTGTATGACGGAATCCATCCTCTGTTGGCGGAGGACGTGGCCGAGGCGCTGGTGTGGGCCGCCACCCGCCCGCCGCACGTCAACATCGACGAGATGGTCATTAAATCTGTGGATCAGGCGGCCACCTTCAAAGTCTTTCGCCGCACCCAATAGCCGGCGGCCATTCCCCTGCGGCCAAAATCCTTTGCCGCCATCGTGCTCCCAATGGCATCGTTCCATTTCAGTCCTTTTTGGACGGCGAGAGGCGGGCGGATTCGATCATTTCCCAGAACTTCGGGTTCTCCTGCAAGGCTTCGTCCTCGCCCGTGGGCAAACTGGAGCGATAGAGGAAATCCTTGAGCGTGTTGCGGCTCAGGATGCGGTGAACGACCACGCCCAACTCATGGCGCTCAAAATAGACGCGGTAGTCCCCCAGGCGAAAACGTTGCAGAGTCTTGCCCGCCCGCTCGAGCTGGCCGAAGTGATGCGGCTCGCTCTTCATCACCTCCTGCGGCAAGCCGCGGAATTGGCCCAGGATGTGAAGTTGCAACTCTCGTGGCATCCGAGCCAACTCGGCCGCGCTGGTCGGATTGAAAATGATCTGAAACTGCACGGGGCCACTCTAAAGAGCCAAGTGCCAACTGCAAACTGCAAAGTTTGACTAGTAAATTTAAAATCGGCATGGCGAGACAGCCCGCAAAGCGGGCCGCTCTTAATTTGTTCTGACACTGTCGAGCCGTGATTGGATTGGCGGGCAAGCTTTGATCACGGTTCGACGGAGTCTCGCCCAGCCGTCGAAAATACTGACTAGTACATCGTTTCATTAAAACGTTTACAGAAAGCTGATCGTCTGCCATGTTGCGGGAACATGGCTGGTAACTCCAAGCTTCCGGCACTGGTCCTCACGGCTGAGGAACTGAAACGTCTGGAAACGTTGAGCGCGTCGCGTGCCGCCCCGGTGCGCGAGGGGGAACGAGCGCGCCTACTGCTGCAATACCATTCCGGGAACAATCCTATTAATGCCAATTCTGTCGGACGAAGAAGTCGAGTATAACGCGATCGGACGCCGCATTTCTTTTTTTGGCGCGCGGCCAGCGGGGCCTCACCGCACATCGATCACGGCGCCAGACCGCCACGGATATTCTCGCTTATCCACGGAGAGCACGCGCGGCAGCAGTTCGACGGTATGGCCGAATAATCGCATCGTCACCGTCCCCGGCAGGAAGGTCGGGTCCTGGTAGAGCAATTCCCCGAACGGCAGGTTAGTCTGCGTTAGCCCGAAAACAATCGTGCGCGAGAAAGGGGCCGGCCGGACGGTTTGACCGGCAAAGAGGATGGTTTGAGAAATGTGCAAATTCGTCTGGGAAATCAGAAGCGCGGGCGTGCCAGCGCCGTCCGCGCGGAAGTCCGCCTCCCACGGCCCTTTGGCTGTCCGGCGGTGCTCGATCCATGCAAAAGCCACCACATAAAAAACCACGGCAATCACCGCGCAGATCATTAGATGTTTGAGCAGGCCGTCCGAGCGCATCGGCCAAATTGTTCGGCCATGGCGCCGCGCTGTCAAGGCGGTCCGGCTTATTCCTGATGGCAATGATAAAATTCATGTGTGTCGTGGTGCATTCAAAATTGCACTTTTGTGTGCGATCAAAATTGCACTTATTATATATGACTAGCAGAGACGCGTGCTGAGGAGGATCACGGGCAT
>Ga0302325_10018190_pt1 | contig 14818 bp, 15 predicted proteins | sample Palsa_T0_2_FD_201948 | JGI IMG/M metagenome (GOLD analysis project Ga0302325, IMG submission 201948) | Peat permafrost microbial communities from Stordalen Mire near Abisko, Sweden - Palsa_T0_2 | ecosystem: Environmental > Terrestrial > Soil > Palsa > Peat permafrost | place: Sweden: Abisko... | reverse complement strand
GTCCGCTCATCCACCAAGAACCACTCGGAGCCATCGCCGGTGATGTACCGGTTTCCTTCGACGTGCGGGAAGTCCATGCCGATCCGCGAGCCGAGGCGGCAGAAAAGCAAGCCGCCGGGCCGAAGAACGCGCCACAGCTCCGACAACATCTTCCGGAAGTGATCGTCATCCCGCGCAAAGTGAAGCACGGAACTGCAGAGCACAACGTCGGCAAAAGCGTCCGGGAAAGGCATGCGCTCAATCGGCCCTACCTGAAAGTTTTCATCGAGAAGCCCCGATCCCAGGGAGGCGGCAAGGCGGCGGACATGTTCGACACTTTCGCGATTGGCATCCAGCGCGAAGATCTCGCAGCCTTCTCGCAGCAGATACACCAGATTGCGCCCGTACCCGCATCCAGCGTCCAGCACGCGCATTCCGGAGGCGATGTTTCCCCGAAGAATCTGATCGAAGACGTAGATGTCGATCTGTCCAAACTGTTCCTGAAGGCGCATACCCAACCATACCGTTTTTGAGGCCGGAAGGCTCCCGTTGGCCCGGCTCGTACTGAGCCCTTGTCTTCTGTCAATTCCCTTCCGCCTCGAATATTCCGCAACTCCATTCACAGCAATAGCTTCCAGTCAGCAGCCCGTTGCCGGAAATTAACTGCGAAGAGCGCACAATGGAAATGCGCAGCTACATCAGCTGGGAAGCAGCACCACGATTTCCCTCAAATAAGTGCGGTGAAAATACCAATCAACATCGCAAAAACGTCGTTTTAAGAGGGTCAATCCCATTGCAATCAACACGATAAACGAAAAATGGGTACCCCTTCCCCCTCCCCGCTTTTTTTGTGGCTTTAGATCCCATGATCCTTGTCATGCAGATGCGCGGAGACAGCCCACTGGCTGACATGTTCCGCGGCTCCAGGCGCCGATTCCGAGGAATTTGCCAGGGCCCCGATCTTCTCCCATAGCGGCATACTTCTCTGCTCGGCAACCCACAGCGGAAGCGTCAGGCGCAGATATTCGCAAAGCATCAGGGCATGAGGCTCGTACAGAGAACGAATCTCGCCCAGCCGCCTTCGCGCCAGCTCATCGTTGCAGATGCGCATCGGCATGTTTCCCAGCGCGCCGCAAAGCCGCCTGAAAGTCTCGGGAGGCAGCCGGTCAGGTATGGCTGCCGATAGATCCTTTAGATCCTTCGGGTCGTCCACATGAAAGATGTGGCCCAGATCGATCAGCGCATGGCGCGCCATGGCGAAAGTGAGTTGCGCCTGGCGAACCGGCTCGCCCTCCACCAGCGTAATCAGCAGCGCGCAGCTATCCAGAATGGCCACCAGCGCCGAGAGCCAGTTCTGGTTATCGTGCTGCGACCGGTAGTAGCAAAGGATTGGATAGGAAACATGCGATTCCAGGATCTCCGCCGACCAGCGCTCCCACTCGACCAGCAGCGCGATCAAACTGATGTCGCCGCCCTTGTAGCCATGCCTGCGCAGCAGCTCCGCGGCCGTCGGCGGCGATCCAGCCCGGCCGTCCAGCAGGGCCACGCTCACTTCACGGCGCGAGAAGGCCTGGTACAGCACCGGAAGATAGCCGATGACCAGGGCCACGAACCCCAGTCCGACACCCGACTCAAGCACCAGCAGCAGGCGCGAAATATGCGTCTGCGGAAGCACATCCCCGAGGCCCAGCGTAAACAGGGTGGTGCCGCTGACATAAAAATCCGTGCTTAGTTCCGCCCCAAGCTGCCCGTGGACATTGAACGCATCGTGAAAAGGCGAACCGAGAGAATAGTAGATCAGAGTAAAGCCGCTGCTCAACAGGGTTGCCCACACAGCCAGCAGCAGAAGCAGCGAAAGCGGGCCGTAGATACTGAAAAATTGGTCGCGGACGCGCTGGTTCTTCAAGCGGTCGCCCAGAGCAACCCACGGATTCCAGGTCACCAGGAAGAAAAGCCGGGTAATGCGGAAGCGTCCCTTGGGCCGCCGGGGCAGAATGATGGTCTGAAAGGCGTCCAGAAAGACGCCCAGGCAGAAGAACACACCGAGAATGAGGGCTAAAATCCGCATAAACTTTCCGTTAGGATTACACAGCATCGCCTCTCGCTACGAGTTGAGCGCAAAGATGATCGCCTGTGTTCAGCGCCGCCGATACACGTCATACCCTGCCAGCCGCCGATCCAGTGCGAACTCCCCGGCCACCAGAGCCATCGTCTTCCCGCGCTCCGGCAAAGGATCTTCCGTCGATTGCAGGCGAGTCTTCACAATCACCCATCGAATGTTGCGGCTGCGGGCGGCTTCAAGTAATTCCTCAGGCGAATACGGGTCGGTGGTGTTGTCGAAGATCTGAATGGGGAATTGGGGCGCGCGGCCTGTCGCAAAATAGAACGGCTCCTCGCCCGGCAGCAGCAAAATCCCATCCTGAGCCGGAATTTCCTTTGCGGCAAAGCGCACCAGCTCTTCAAAATCAGTCAGATACGGGCCGCGATCGGCCATTCCTCGCAGCGCAGGAAGCGTAGCGCGATAGATCGATTGGTCTTGCTGGTCCGGCTGGCCGACGATCTGCAGGTAGTTCATGCGCTCGTGACCCATGGCATAAAGCCCTCCACAGACCAGAAAAGTGGCGCAGGCCACGCCCGCCAGCGCCCAAACCAGCCTTCCCGCAGGCAACCGAGCCGAAGGAATCGCCACAAGCATCTGGGCAATAAGAATCATGAGCAGCGGCCATATCGCGTAAGTCGAGCCCCAAAGCTGCTGCGAAAGAAATGTCCCATTGATAGCAACCAGAACGAAGAACGGCATTAACCGTCCAAGCGTGAATCCCTTGCGAAGCTCGATCAGCGCCACCACTGCCGCGAGAATCAACAGCATCGGCCAAAGCGCCAACAGGTTGTCGGCGCGTTCGTCCAGATCGTCATTCAGAAAGAGATAGACGAGGCTGCCGGCCAGCGGCGCAGACAGCAGGCAAAACGCCAGAATCCTGACCCAAAGCCGTTTGGCAAGCGGGAGGCAGAGGAGGAGCAGGCCGCAGCCGGCGCATGGCAGAGTCCAGGCAAAGGAGGGCTGCTCATAGACCGCGAGCATATCCGCGAATCCAGGCAGCCGGCGCTCTGCCGCGAAACGGACGGTCCAGCGCAGGTAGTTGCCGAGCCCGACCGTGATCTGGATCAACGCAATCGCCACCAGAGCGCAGATGGCGGATGCTGCAAGGACTCGCAGAAGGATCGCCGGCGCTGGCGTGCCAATCGACTCGATCCGGCGAAGCTTTCCTATCCAGTGCAGCGCCAGCAGAAGAAGTATGCCCACGGCCACAGCTAACAAAAAGGGCAGGCCCATGTTCTGCTTGAAGAAAACCGGCAAGACGACCGCAGTTCCAGTCAGCGCCGGCATCGCCCACGCCCGAGGGCCTTGCATCGAAGTCGATCCGCCGGAACTAAGCCGCTGCAGGAGATAGATGGCCACTAGAATCGCAAACGCGCAATCGCAATCGTAGATCGGGTGCGGATAGACGCTGTAGATGCCGAGCACCGTCAGCGGCGCAGCCAGCAGCAGCGAAACCGACCACGCGGAACGAACGCTGCCTATCTTATCTATAAGGATGCGAAGGATGATTCGCCAGGCAACGACCGTTCCCAGGCCGCCGATGAGCGCAGCGTAGAGGACATGAAGCTCATAATGCCGTCCCGCCAGCCGCATGATCGCAGCCTGAACCAGAAAGGTCAGCGGCGGATGGACCAGAGGGAAATCGCGATAAGGAGTTTGGCCCAGAGCGACGCGCCAGCTGGTATCGAGCAGATAGCTCAGATCCCACAGGATGGCGATTTGCGTGTTCTGCCAGAGGACAAAGCCAGCTGTTGCAACAAAAATCGCGGCCGCTACGACAAGATCGCGCCGCGGCCAGCTCAGGCCGGATAACGAGTTTGTCTTTTGGAGTGAAGTGGAGTCGCCCAAATAGTCCCCCAGTGAGTCTACTCAAACCAAAAGCCCTCCTGAGCGGGAGGGCTTTGGTGCAACTGGAGAATTTGCCGCGAAAGTTTAGGCGACCACTTCAATGCCCATTGACCGGGCAGTTCCCTTGATGCTCTTGATGGCTGCTTCAACCGAGGCAGCGTTCAGGTCAGGCAGCTTGGTCTCGGCGATCTCGCGGACCTGCTTTTCGGTGACCTTGCCCACCTTGTCCTTGTTCGGCACGCCCGCGCCCTTGGGGACGCCAGCGGCGCGCAGCAACAGATTCGAGGCCGGCGGAGTCTTGGTGACGAAGGTGAAGGTGCGGTCGCCGTAGACCGTGATCACGACCGGGATGGTGAGTCCAGCCATCTCTTTGGTCTGGGTGCGCGCGTTGAACTGCTTGCAGAACTCCATGATGTTGACCTGCGCCTGACCGAGCGCGGGGCCGACGGGAGGCGCGGGAGTTGCTTTGCCCGCTTCAATCTGAAGCTTAACGTAGCCGGTGATTTTCTTCGGAGGTGCCATGATTTGTTTCCTTCGGAAACAGCTACTAGCTCCTAGCCGCTAGCTTCTAGCTGGTTCATTTTTCTGAATCAATTTTGGTAAAGCAACCCGAGCGTTCGCTTGCAACCGGATCTGGCTAGGAGCGGAACCGGCTAGAAGCTGGAAGCTAGTAGCTGGAAGCTGCATTACTCAATCTTTTCGACTTTGCCAAACTCCAGCTCAACCGGCGTGGAGCGGCCGAAGATGGTGACCATGACCTTGAGGGTCTCGCGATCTTCGTTGACTTCGTCCACAATGCCGTTGAAGTTGGCAAAGGGTCCGTCAGTGATGCGGACGGACTCGTTCTTTTCGAACCTGATCTTCTGCCGGGGCTTTTCCTTGGCCTCGTCGGAGCGGTTGAGAAGCGAACTGATCTCTTCTTCGCTCAGTGCGACCGGCTTGTCGCCGGTGCCGAGAAAGCCGGTGACCCGCGGCGTTTCCTTGATGATGTGCCAGATCTGGTTGTCGAGCTCCATCTCGATCAGCACGTAGCCGGGCAGAAATACGCGCTCAATGGTGCGCTTTTTGCCGTTGACCGTCTCAGTCACCGGCTCGGTGGGAATCATGATGCGGCCGAACTTCGACTCCAGGCCGAACGCCTGAATGCGGCTCTCCAGCGATTCCTTGACCTTGCGCTCAAAGCCCGAGTAGGCGTGCAGGATATACCAGCGGAAATTCTCATTCCGCGCGGGCTGCTCCGGTTCGGGAAGCTGTTCGACTTCGTCTGTCATTTCCTGCGTCTCTTTCGCCATTACTGCGGTCCTGCGAGCTTATCCATGAGCGCCGTCAGGCCATGGTAGAAGATGTAATCCACAATCCAGAAATAGAAAGCAAAGATGAAAACCGTAACCAGGACCACCGTCGTGGTCGCCTGGACTTCCTTGCGCGAGGGCGTAACCACCTTGCGCAGTTCGGCGCGTACGTCGGTCAGGAAGCCGCGAGCCCGCTCATAGGTCGCAGTGGACCGCTCCACCAACGGGTTCGGCCTGTTCTCCGGCCGGTTTTCTTTCGTCTTGTCTTCGGCTACCAATGCTGTCTTTGCCATACTTCTACTCGCCTTCTACTGTCCGGAATCGCTCCGGGGATTACGGTGGCGCTCAATCTGGCAGGGGCGCTCGGATTCGAACCGAGGAGTTCGGTTTTGGAGACCGACAGTTTAACCACTGAGCTTACGCCCCTAAATGCAAAGTGGTCAGTGATGAGTGGTCAGTGGTCGCACGAAAGCCCGAACACCGATCACTGGCCACTGATCACCGGCTTTACTTCGTTTCCCGGTGCTTCTTGTGGCAACGGCAGCGCTTGCAAAATTTCTCGAACTCAAGACGGCCAGTGGTCGTCTTCTTGTTCTTGGTGGTTGTGTAGTTGCGCTCCTTGCACTCGGTGCACTGCAATGTCACGATTTCCCGCATCTTCGTATCCTAACTGATTCGGTGCGCCGGTTACGGCACCCAACATCTTCAAATTCCAAATCCAGACTTCCAAATCCCTATGGCGAATCGGAAGCTTCCGGGAATCCCGCGAGCATCCAGACTTCGCAACCCATCAGCCCCAGCGGCGTTCTCGCCTTGCAGGAGCCCTGCCATTTCAGCAGCTTCGACCCTTAAACTACATGCTGGGACTGGACGGCTTCGCCGCCTAGGTGAAAATTCGTCTCCAGCATCGCTCGTATTGGATATTCCAGAAACTGCTGCTGATAAGGCTGGGTTTTCTTCAAAAGGAAGAAAATCGCCCAGGCCTGATTGGGCATCAATTTCGCCAGCGGTGTTGCAATGGCAGGAGGAAAGGGATAAAAATTGCTTCCCCCGAACCCCTCCAGTTGATAGCCGCCAGGAAACACCTTCCGGAACATCCTCAGAATATCATGCCGTGTGTATCCACGAACGTGCGCCGAGGCGTTTTGCAGGCATGTCGGCTGTTTCCCCAGCAGAAGCAAAAACCGGTTATGAAGCGAAGCCAGATTGGGAACGCCAATAATCAGGTGGCCGCCCACTTCCAAAACCCTGCTCACTTCGTGCAGAATCCAGAAAATCTCCTTCACATGCTCCAGCGTTTGATTGCTCATGACCACGCTGAAGGATTCGTCCGCGAACGGCAAAGCCTCGCGTTCGATATTGGCTGCGCTAACCTTAACCGCTTGTGATTGCAGTATTTGGACATTGGGCGGGAACGATTCCACGGCAAAACGCTCAGCCGAAGGGCAAACCCGTTGCGCGGCTGCCAAGTCGCGTCCGCTGCCCGCTCCAATATCCAGAACGCTGTCGTACGGAGCAATCTTCGACAAGAAGCTTGCCACGACGTCCCGCCCGTAATTGAGTTGCCTATCTATCATCCAGTTCACCCGCCGGTCTAAATGCCTAGGGAATCGGGCGCACCGAAATCCTTCTCTCTTCCGCCAAGCATGGAGTGTGAGCGTTTTTCACACTCACACTCGCTCCTAAGCGATAATCTCGCTGATGGCCCCGGCGCCGACCGTCCTGCCGCCCTCGCGAATCGCGAAGCGCAGGCCCTTTTCCATGGCCACCGGCGTATGCAGCTCGATCTCCAGCTGAATATTGTCGCCCGGCATCACCATCTCCGTGCCCGCGGGCAGCTTCGCGGTGCCAGTCACGTCCGTGGTGCGGAAGTAAAACTGAGGCCGGTAGCCATTGAAGAACGGAGTGTGACGTCCGCCTTCTTCCTTCGAGAGCACGTAAACCTCGCCCTTGAACTTGGTGTGCGGCTTGATCGATCCGGTCTTGGCCAGAACCATGCCGCGCTCCACGTCTTCCTTGGGGATGCCGCGCAGCAGCAAGCCAGCATTGTCGCCCGCCAGGCCTTCGTCCAACTGCTTCTTGAACATTTCCACGCCGGTCACAACCGTCTTGCGCGTCTCGCGGAAGCCGACGATCTCAACTTCCTCGCCCACCTTCACCTTGCCGCGCTCGATGCGGCCTGTAACCACAGTGCCGCGTCCAGAGATCGAGAAAATATCTTCGATCGGCATCAGGAAGGGCAGGTCGACCATGCGGTCCGGCTGCGGAACGTAGGTGTCGACAGCCTCCATCAGCTCGTCGATCTTGGCTTCCCACTGGGCTTCGCCGTTCAGCGCGCCAAGCGCCGAGCCGCGAATCACCGGGGTCGCATCGCCGGGGAACTGGTATTTGTCGAGCAGTTCGCGAACTTCCATCTCCACCAGCTCGATCAGCTCTTCGTCCTCAACCGCGTCGCACTTGTTCAGAAACACAACCAGCGAGGGCACGCCAACCTGGCGGGCCAGCAGCACATGCTCCTTGGTCTGGGGCATGGGGCCGTCGGTGGCCGCAACCACCAGAATGCCGCCATCCATCTGCGCCGCGCCGGTGATCATGTTCTTGATGTAGTCGGCGTGGCCGGGGCAATCGACGTGCGCATAGTGGCGATTCTTCGTCTCGTATTCCACGTGCGCCGTGGCGATCGTGATGCCGCGCTCGCGCTCTTCCGGTGCGTTATCGATCGTGTCGAACGAACGGAAGGTGTTCTTCGGGTTATGCTTCGAAAGCACCTTGGTGATCGCCGCCGTCAACGTCGTCTTGCCGTGATCGATGTGACCAATCGTTCCAACATTCACATGCGGCTTGCTGCGATCAAACTTTTCCTTCGCCATCTCGCTATTCCTCTCCTACAAATCTCACACACCAAAACCTAAGGGTGATCTTCGCGCTTCCTCAACTGGTTCGATCTCCAGAACAGCAGTTGAAAAATAATCCCATTTGAGCAACATCAGCGAATGCTTACCGCCGACGGAAGGTTTCCCTACCGCGATCCATGCCCCCAAATCATCCACAATCTCGACCAGGGCAAGTACAGACTCCTTATCAAATACTCCTGAGAGAGCTAGTTTCCCCTCAGGCGACAAACGAAACCGTACAACCCTTCCCTGCAACCACGTCATGAAGCTTTCCGCGTTACAGAACGATCAAGTCCTGCCAAGATAAATTTCTCCAGCCTACTCTTTTCAAAAGCCCCGCCTGAGTCGACCGCATCGTCTGCAATCTCAAGCGGAATCTCTATCTGACTCGAATCGCCTTCACTCTCAAACCGCGCCACCCAAACTGATTCCGTACCTCGTCGAATCAGCGTTTCAAGTCTCCATCCCTGTCCGGCTCGACTAAGGACATCGCCAATGAGTTCGCCCAGCCGTCTTCCCTTTTTCTGCTGCTCCCTTTCGCCGAACGTTTCTGCCAGCACTCCGCGCGCATACTCTGGCTCAGGCATGCCGATTCTCTGCGCCACCTCTTTTTGAGCTTCGCTCAATAGAGGAAGATCGCGTTCGTCCGCCTCCATCGCGAGGCCCCAATTGTCCAACGAGACACTTCCTCCAGAGATATGCACGCGAAAATCCTGTGTGGCCATAATTGATCCGCACCTCAGTAGTAAGCGTAAATCTTCAAAAACCGCTGCCGCAGCTCGACCGGCACCTTCTCGATCCGCGCCAGGTACTTCTCGCGGATCAAGGCCTGATCGCTGGTCGGGAGCGCCTTATAAAGCTCCGGCGAATCCTTGCCCAGCAGGCCTTTATCCAGAATCTGCTCGAACTGTCGAACCCTCAGCTTCTTGCTCGCAACCGAGGCCAGAAAGAGATCGGCGCGATTGGCGGCAAAGGCCGCTTCAATCCGCTGCGACAACTGCTGAAACCCCTGCTCGTTCTGGACCGGAAATGCTGCCTGCTCGAACATTCGCTTCCTTACTCCTGCAACCTGAACAACCCTTCAATATCTGGAGCGGGAGACGAGGATCGAACTCGCGACCAACAGCTTGGAAGGCTGTGACTCTACCACTGAGTTACTCCCGCACAACAGCCGCTAGCTTCTAACGGCTAGCCCTTAGCTTCATTTCCCGGCACGAGCCAAATCGCCCGATTCACTGCACCGGCTAGGAGCTAGAGGCTAGCAGCTAGCGGCTAAAATCTGGAGCTGATGACCGGGATTGAACCGGTGACCTCTCCCTTACCAAGGGAGTGCTCTACCATCTGAGCTACATCAGCCCTTCTACAAATTCAACTCGCTCGATCCTCGCCGCGCCGCCGGATTTTGTCCGCCTCGCGGGCCACCAAGGTCCGCAGGACAAACGTTCCGATGACGAACAGCGGAATCAGCCTGATTTCAACCTGCCTGCCGAAGGCGAATACTGTTCCCTCGCCCAGGGTAAACCAGATCAATGCCCCCAGGATGCCGTATGCCCCCATGGCTATCCAGAACTTCCGGTCCCGATTTGAATCCGGTTTCCGATCCGGAACAAGATCCGAAACTTCCTCCGGAATTGTATCTGAGCCGGCGCCCTGAACTTGCCGCATCCCGCAAAACCTCAACCGCAAAACCAAAACTGCACAACCAAACCCGCGACTACTGGTGCACAGGGAAGGATTCGAACCTTCGTAGTCCCAAAGGACGGCAGATTTACAGTCTGCTGCCATTAACCACTCGGCCACCTGTGCCCATCTCTTCAACCCAACGCCCGTTTCCCGTTTTGGCGCATCCTATCCCGTCCGGAAACTTCCGGCTGATTGGAACTCTGGAGCCACGCCTCTGGGGATCTACCGCGGAGGGCTGGATCGATCTTCCCGGCCTGCCCGAAAAGTTGCCTCGGAACCAGACCGTTCTTCGATCCAAAAACTTGTTCCTGCCGTGCCGCACTTCCGGCCCGGTCCCTATCTTCTCAGGCGCGGCTCGCGCACCCGTATGAGTGGAGCTGGCGAAGGGATTTGAACCCCCGACCCTCTGATTACAAATCAGATGCTCTACCAGCTGAGCTACGCCAGCGTAAAACTACCGGAAATCCGGCCCTGATTCTGAGCCGGAAATCCAAATCCAAGCGGGCACACAAACTCCCGCCACGATCGCGGCACAGAAGTCAAGATTAGCACAGCGGCGCAAGACGGGCAAACCACGACATCATGACGAATCCGCAAGGCAAAGACGCAAAAGAATCTCTATAAATAATTCGCGGAATTGGGAAACGATCCGCTCGCAAACACCACACTACTACCGTTGCAGCGTTCGCGGGTTCAACCCTGCAGGTCGGGTTGAACGCAGGTTGCAAGAAAATAATTGATTTTGGATGACGCTTTGGCCGCGTTTTTCACGCTATTAGAGGTTAGAGACCATGCTGAGCGGATAGGAAGAGTTTTCTGAACTTATATCGGCACGGCTCACGCGTTGGCGATAGGTACAGAACTTGAGATGCGAGGGGATGGTTTTAGCGGGAACGTAACCATAAAGGTACAAATCATGCGACTTTTGCGCCATCAGGAGTTTCTTGACTTGACAACTGTCATGGTGTACTTTCTGTCTGTCCCGCAACGGGTCCCCCAACAACACAGGAAATGGAAGAAGGCTATGACTCAGATGCGTAGATTGAGTGCATTCGGACTGGTCGCGGCAAGTTTCGTCCTTGCCGCGCAAGCGCAGGTAGGCGATCCAGGGACCATGATCAAGGAAAAACTCGTCTCCCAGATCAAGCTCACGAAAGCCGCCGCCGCGCACGACGATATCGTCACCGCCGGCGACGTCCTTGTCTTGCACAAAGATGGATTGATGATGTGCAGTTCGGCTTCTTCCTATCCCTTTACCAACATGTATGCCAACGGGGTCTTTACAGCCAATGTCAAGAACCGCGCGGTGGACGCACTGAAGCATGGGTTCATGAATAAGCTGACTGGCGGCAGCGCCATGGACGCGGCCAATAATGGCTGCGCGACCCGGAAATTCGTCTCCGGCGAGAAGTTCTGGGTCACAGACATCTCGCTTCAAAAAGACGGTATTCTGGTAAGCACCTTCAGCGATCCCTACAACGACACGCGCTACTACGGCGAAATCAAATTTCCCTTTGCCAAGGGAGCTCCCGTTCCGCCGGTGGATGCCTTTGTGAAGACCGTATCGGAAGTCATCACCGTCCAGCCCGCGGATGACAAGGATAAAGGCGACAAGAACGATCAGGCCTCCGGGCAGGCTCCGGCGGGTGCTCCCGCTGCTGCAGCTGCACCGGCAGCGGCTCCCGCAGCTCCGATGCAGGCCATCGCACCCCCTCCGCCGCCCGCGGATACACCGCCTCCGAGCATCGCCATCGGCCAGACCAAAGACCAGGTAGTCGCCGGATTCGGTCAGCCAGTTCGTACGGCAAAGCTGGCGGGAACCAAGGAGATTTACTTCTACAAGGACATGAAAGTGACCTTTACCGCCGGGAAAGTTAGCAATGTTGAATAGGAAATCGCATAACTGAGCAAATACGCTGCAGGCTTCCCGGCATCTGGGTTCGAGCACGGGATCCGTAGTAGAGAAAGAGGAGAGATTCCGATGATCATGCAAAATTCTTCACGCGTTGGCAAGGGTGGTCTGGCAGTGACCGCTCTTGCGCTGTTGTTTGGATGGAGCGCTCTACCGGGCTTAGCCGGAACCAAGCCGTCGGCGCCGGCGCCCCATGCCGCCGCTGCGCCCAAAGCAGCTCCTGCGGCCCACCCGGCTGCATCGTCCGCCAGCCATGGCAGCACATCCACGGCCGGCCATGCCACCACTACGGCTGGACACACAACGACCACGACTGCGGGCCACACCGCCACAACAACCGCCGGACACACCACAACCACGACCGCTGGTCATACCACCACTGCGGCTGGCGGCCATACCACCACGGCCGCTGGCGGTCACACCACAGCAGGCGCAGGCGGGGCAGGACATAATGCGGGCGGCGGAACGGCAGCCAAAGGCACCACTCCCAGTCAGCACTTCAGCTCCGGCACGCCCAAGGGAAGCACCGAACACGCCACCAAGGATGGCGGCGCGGTGCGCACCCGCGCCGACGGCCATGTCGCCGATGTTCACGACGCCAAGCGCGGCATCGACGTGCATCATGGCCTCGACGGCGGCCGGCGCGTCTCTCACGATCTGCCCGGTCATGGCCGCATGGTTGCCGAACGGGGACGGCGCGGTTACGTGCAGCGCGGATACGGTTTCCACGGCCACGACTATGGCCGTCGCGCTTATTACTGGCACGGCCATGAATACAACCGCTATTACCGAGGCTACGGCTATCGCGGCCTTTACCTGAATGTCTACGCGCCCGGCTACTACTACGGCCCCGGCTTCTACGGATGGGCCTACAATCCCTGGGCAGCTCCGATCGCCTTCGGCTGGGGATGGGGAGCGGCTCCCTGGGTCGGCTTCTATGGCGGCTTCTTTAACCCATACCCCGTCTATCCCAGCGCCGCCTTCTGGCTGACCGACTATATCATTTCGCAGGATCTGCAGGCCGCCTACGCCGCGCACCAGGAAGCTGCCATCGCAGCCGGCGAAGCAGCCGCGGCCGGCGGCCCTCCCGCGCTCACTCCCGAAGTAAAGCAGCAGATCGCCGACGAAGTGAAGGCCCAGTTGGCGCTTGAAAACGCCGAAGCCCAGCAGACCGCCCAGAACCAGGACGTGGACGCCGGCTCCAGCGGCGTTGCCCGTATGCTCGCCGACGGTCACTCGCATGTCTTCGTCGTAGGTGACGGCCTGGATCTCACCGACAGCACCGGCGCCGAGTGCGCGGTCAGCGAGGGCGACGCCCTCCAGCTAGTAACCCCGCCGCCCGCCGATGCCACCACCGCCAGCCTGGTCGTTCTCGCCAGCAAGGGCGGCAAGGAATGCCAGAGGACGGCCACCGTGGCAGTCAACCTGACCGACCTGCAGGAGATGCAGAACCACATGCGCGAGAACATCGACATGGGTCTGAAAGATCTGCAGGCCAAGCAGGGCACCGGTGGATTGCCGGCAGCTCCGCCGTCCGCAAAGGCCGCGCCGACCGAATCGCCCTATGCCGCGGTTGCGCCTCCGCCAGACCCCAAGGATGCAGCCGACCTGCAGGCCGCCAACAAGGACGCCGACCAGTCAGAACAGGAAGTAGTGGCCGCGGCTTCGTCGGAGAACGGTTCGCCCATCGGCTCGGTTGCTCCTTCCGGCCCGCCGCCCTCGGTTGCACTGGGTCAGACAACCGACCAGGTGAAAGCCATCCTCGGCAACCCCACCAAGACCGCCGACCTGGGACCGAAGACAATCTACTACTACGACGGAATGAAAGTCGTCTTCAAAGCCGGCAAAGTTACCGACGTAGAGTGATCAAGAAGCCGCAAAGCTGCGGCTTCTGCAAACTTCAGCAAGAACGGGCTTTTCCCTCAAGTAGCAATCGAGGAAAAAGCCCGTTCTTATTGAGCCTCCTATCTCGGCATGTTCTCGAGGTCCTGCTCTAAAGAAATAGCTGCAAATTGGCAATGATTCGTTGAAGAATTGCGAATCAGTTTCTGAAGATCAATTCTTGACGTTCATTGCATCTGAATCGACAGCCTTCCTGCCCGTCACGCCTTCCAAACCCGCCAGGATACCCCGATACTCATTTTTGTCCGCCTGAACTACCAAACCACCCTTTTTGTCTCCATCTGCCCAGGTCAGCCCTACATAGTGCTTCTTCGACTTGGAGAGGAGCATCAGAGCACCGATTCCGAGACTGAACACCGCCAAGCCAATAGCAGTGCCTACTCTGCGATGAACGTCCTGCCCGTAGCTGATTTCGGTAATGGAGGCTGCGGGGATCAACGCAAGATCCCGACCGTCTCTGACAAAACGAATATGATCCCCTTCGATATAGAGCTTTACCCCTACTCCCGCCTTTGTATCTGTCAGGGAACCACCATCGTAGGTAACTTTATATCCGGTATTTTCTGCAATTACGGTTATTGGCAACAACACGCAAAACAACAAAGCAAACAACTTCCTCATCTTCTTCTCCTTCGCTGCTCGATAGCTTTAGTAGATTTAGGTGAGCGGATAGTATCGGCTTTAACTGCAGGCGTCAAATTTCGCGGCTTAATTCGCCGTAATGTTCGATTGAAGCAGGTCGTTGACTTGCAAGACGCTCGGATACGTCACGGTTGGGTGATACCGTATTCATTGACGACTGCCGAATGCTCAGACGAACCCGCAGAACCCTCTGGATCGTAGCCCTGGTGCTTCTAGTGCTGGCGGCGGCGATCTATCTGCGTTTCAAGGCTCCGCCCGAGGCAGCGCGCCTGCTGCCGGAATCCGACGGCATCGTCTACGTCAACCTGCGCCCCTTGCGCGCCCTGCTGCACAAGAATCTCAATCCAGTCTCTCGCGCCCCGGAGTATCAAGCCTTCATCGACTCCACCGGCATCGATTGGGAACGCGACCTCGAAGAAGCCGCCGTCGCCCTGCACCGGATGCCCGATCCCCACGGCCCCAACGGCCCGGTAGCCTATTCGACCGTGCTGGTAGGCAAGCTCGACGGCAAGCGCCTGGCTCGCTACCTTGAGGCCCATGCCAACGGCAAGGAAATCTACGCTGG
>Ga0302325_10018189_pt1 | contig 14819 bp, 13 predicted proteins | sample Palsa_T0_2_FD_201948 | JGI IMG/M metagenome (GOLD analysis project Ga0302325, IMG submission 201948) | Peat permafrost microbial communities from Stordalen Mire near Abisko, Sweden - Palsa_T0_2 | ecosystem: Environmental > Terrestrial > Soil > Palsa > Peat permafrost | place: Sweden: Abisko... | reverse complement strand
CGCTCCCGGCGGGCACGCTCCGCGGCGGTCAGGCCGCCGCTATCGGGATACCTCATAACACCGGCATACCTCGATCGGACAGCTCTGACCAGAGCCCGTAACCTCAGCCCTTAAAGATCGTTAGCGTTCCTGGACGAGTTCATCGAGCATCTTGCGCATCGGTGCCGCGTCGCCGCGCATGATGGCGGCGGAGACTGCGATATTGCGTTCTGCGTCGAGGCGTTGCCAGGCCAGGGTGAACTCCGCGTCGTCGGCGAGCTGCTCGAAGAAAGCGCGCTGCGTCCGGCCGTTGCCCTCGCGGAACGGGTGAACGGCGTTGACCTCGCCGACGTAATAGGTCAGCCGGTCGATGAACGTGTCACGTTTCAAGCCGCGCAAGCAGTTCTCGTTTCGCAGTTGCCGGAAGATCTCTGCTGACGACGGCTCGATGTACTGGGGCAGGCAGAACATGCTCCCCTGAGCGATGGCGACGGTCCGGACGTGACCGGCCCAGTCGTAGATGTCGCCGAAAATCCTGCGGTGGACCTCGCACAGGTGAGCTAGATCGTAGGCGGGGCGAACCGGCGTTTCCCTGAGCAAGATCAGGGCCGCGTGCGTGATCTCCCGCTCGGCTGCCTCCAGTTCTGCGGCCGTGCTCAGCCCCAGCCTGTTGCGCAGGACTCCCGTCAACGGGTCGGCGTACGGGTCGCCTGGCATCTAGGCCTGCCGGTAGCGGGCGACGGTCCGGCGGTAGAGTTCCGCTGCGCTGATCTCGCCGTCCACGTAGGCCGAGACCTCCCGGTCATGTTCCGGGCTGAACGGGCCCGGGACCTCGACCTCCACCGACTGGGCCGCCGAGAGCGCGGTATCTAGGCGGGCACGCTGGCGCGCCAGCGCCTCGTACCGCTCGTACACCTCGTAGGACAGCAGGATGGCCTCGGGCTTGCGGTGCGATCCGAAGGCAACCGGTTCCGCCGCGGCACCGTCGCGGCGGAAACGCGCGAGGATTCCTGACAGCCGCGCCCTGACCTCTGACAGCGGGTGAACCTGCAGTACCTCGGGGCTAGCCATACACAATAGTGTACTAAAACTTGTACAGAATCGGGGGCGACTTCCCCGACCGGATTCAACCGACGGCCGCTAACCCGCTAGACCGCTGATCATCCAACTTCGTTGGGACTCGGAGCGCTGGGCTGTGACCCAGTTTACGGTGCAAAGTGAAGTTACTGCTGTGAGCTGTCGCGGGCGCCCTGCTGGGTCAGACGTCTGTCGCCGTTGAGGTGGTTCCTGGCTACCACAGGTTCGATTGACGCCGCATGGGCACGGGGCGAGGAGGGAGGGATCTATGAAGTCTGAGGAGTTCGACCGGGCCTTCGACGACGGCGAGGATGTCACGTCCCAGCTGGACATGTCGGCCGCCCGGCGGCCGGGCCTGGAACAGCGGCGGGTGAACGTTGACTTCCCCGCGTGGATGATCGAGTCGCTGGACCGGGAGGCGCGGCGCCTTGGGGTGAACCGCCAGTCGATCATCAAGGTCTGGATCGCCGAGCGTCTGGAGCGCGGCGCTTCGCCAGCGTGAGGCCGCCCGCCTCCGAATTTTGTACAAGTTTTGGCACACTATCGGTGATGCTCGACGAACTCGTCGGAGAGCCTTAACCCTGGTCGACGTGCCTCCCCGCGAATGCCGCGATGACCTCGTCGATGGTGGGAAACGTCGGCATGGTCGCGCCGACATCAGCAGGCACTAGCCCTCTCAGCAGCGACCCGACACCGGGGTACGGGTCTCGCACGTTTTGAAGGGAGCGCGAGATCTCACGGGTTCGCCCGTCCGCGCACCGCAGCCTGCAGGCCGTCAGCGTCGGCCTGGACTCCTCAGCGCTCACGTCGTAGGTATTTGTCCAGACCTCGCCGACCTCCGTGACCTCACTCCAGCGCAAACAGACGGCGTCCGCCCGCGGGCAGTCCAGCAGCGCGCACCCGTGGGTGAAGGCGTAAACCAGACGCGACGCCTCGGTTCACGCCACCGCCACATCGTTAGGCCGAACCAGGCACCGGTGATGAACGGGGTGGCTCCAAGCAACGGCACCATGCCAGGGATCCCGGCGACGGGCCGGCGATCAGGACGGGGATCGCCGCCATCGGAAGGAGGCCCACCACATAGGCCCCGCGCCTGACGCCTCCGCCGGCCTGGCCGCTGAAGACCCCGGCCACCTCGCCGCACTCAAGCCGGACGGCCAGTTGCTCGGCGTGCGTTAGTTGCGCGACGTAACGTTCGGCCTGCCGGTCGACGCGCCGCTGGAAGCCTGCCCGCAGCTTCTGCTCAGCCTCAGGCCGGATCTGCACCATAACCTCCCAGGCTCTCCGAACTGACCGCACCGTGGGATGCGCCGCTCAGGCGCACCGGTGCGGGACGCAGAAATATCCCGTGCCCGCGATATGCGCAGCCGCTCATAGGAGATACGTCCTGGGACGTCGCCTGGTTCTACTTGACGCAGGCGACGGTTCGGCCTCGCGTCGGTGACCGCCACCGATGAGTTCTGCGCGCTTGTGGGAGTTGCGGACGCCATCGAATAGGTCCAACGGGAGGTCATCCCGCCGGGCCGGGTGGCGATCGTCTCGCCATCGTCATCGCAGCAGGGGCCGACCCCTCATTGCGCCGCCTTGGGCGGATTGGGTGGGTCGCCTGCGCTGCGATGATGCGGTGAGCAGCGGGATGCCGGCTCAGCGTTCGGGCATATCTGCCCATTGACCTGATCGGGTGTTGTTCACGGTGGGTATCACCGCAACGCACACCCGATGACAGCGACAGGGCGATGCCGGATGGGCGATAGGGGTGGATGCTGGAATTCCTGGTTGTTCGCGCGCGGTGACCGGGGAAGCGGGGCCGCGGGTGGTCCGGCCGCTCGGATGGGCGTGTCCATCGCGCGGGTCTAGTTGGAAATGGTGATGGTGGCCGACGCTGACGTCTCGTTGCCGACGATCCGGTACGGGCCGGCGGGCACCTGCGTACCGGGACAGTTCGGATTGGCGTGACCCGGCTGGCCGGCCTCGTCTCGGGCGCACTTCTCCTGGTGCCAGTCTAGATTCTGGGTGTTCGAGTAGTGCGCCGGCCACACCGGGCCTGGCGCGGCCGCGAAGGGACACGTGTTAAATCCTGGGACGGTCTTGCTGGCGCCGTAGTCCCAGACGTCTTCGCCGGCCGGGTTGTAGGCCGACGCAAACGCCTGCAGGTTCCCGCACCACTCGGGCGGGAGGCCGTAGCAGGTTGGTCCTTCGTTGGCCTGCGTCACGCTGACGATCACCGTCTGGCCGCGGGCATAGCGCGACTCGCTGGTCCTTACCGTAGTCACGAAGTGCTCGCAAGAGCCGGCCGGAGGCACCGTCCCTCCCCCCGCCTGGCTGCAGGCGGCGCCGGTCGATGCCAGCGCAACTAGCATGAGCGGCGCAGCCCACCCGCGCCGAGATTTCCTTCGCGACTTCCGGCCTTCACTCATGCTCGCGCCCACGCTTGCTGCACCGATCCCATGGCTCTGAGACGCTCCCCGAGCCGATCCAGTTCCCGCGGGCAAGGGCGGACACCCTCTGGTTTACCCTGGCTGGCTGTTGTCCTTGAACGCGCCCCAGCCGTGCCAGCCGTCTATCTCGATCAAGGCGCTGAAGCGGCCGCGGTCGCGTTGCGGGTACGGGTTACCCGTGTACTGCCGGGCGATGCGGTCGATGTCGGACAGATCCGCGTCCGCATAGATCTCACCGACGTGGCCGATGATGCCTACGTGGGTGTACCAGCCGTCCTCGTCGAGAACGTCGAGGGATACCCGGGGATCGGCGCGCATATGCTCCAGTCGCTTGCGGCCCTCGTCCATGTTCACCAGCACCCGGCCGTCGTCCCAGAGATACCAGGTGGCGGTTGACACCGGTTGGCCGTCCCGCCGCAGCGTCGTGATGACGGCCGGGTTCGGCTTGCGCAGCATGGCCACTGCGGCGTCGGGAAGGGGCGGTTTCGACATGCGGCCTCCAAGCTGAGATAGGTTGATGCGTTAGCTGGGATACTGCCCCCATCGGGTCGCCCCATACCCGCAGACGCCCCCGACCAGCGCAGGGAGCCACTCCGGCCCGCACCGTCAGCCGCGGGCTGCTCGGCCGGGCGCGCAGGCGGCCGGCTTATGATCGCGAACCATGAAGAGCGAGATCATCAGCGTGCGCACGGGCGGGCGGGAAACCGTGCGCGACATTACCGGCGAGTGCGCCGAATTCGCGCGTGACGCCTCCGGCGGCGGAGACGGCCTGCTGCACGTCTTCGTGCCGCACGCGACCGCGGGCATCGCCCTGATCGAGCTGGGCGCGCGCAGCGACGAGGACTTGCTGGCCGCGCTGCGCGACCTGCTCCCGGCCGACGACCGCTGGCGGCATGCCCACGGTTCGGCCGGACATGGGCGGTCGCACGTGCTGCCGGCGTTCATCGCGCCGTACGCGAGCGTGCCCGTCCTGGGCGGCCACCTCGCGCTCGGCATCTGGCAGTCGATCGCGCTGGTGGACGTCAACGTCGACAATCCGGACCGGCAGATCCGGCTGTCCTTCCTCGGCTAGGGTCAGCGCGCCTTCCGGGGGGCTCGGCTCCGCCCCGGGGCGGGAGTTTCCGCGGCGGGAGCCTTCGCGGCCGGGGTTTCCGCGGCAGCAGCAGCCTTGGCAGCAGCAGCCTTCGGCCGGGCGGCCGCTGGTGGCTTGGCCGGTGCTCGCTCGGCTCGCTCGGCCGGCTCGAAGACGGCGGAGAACAGGTAGCTGGTCGCCAGGCTCCGGTAGGGCCGCCATTTCTCGGCGATGGCCAGCACCTCCTGCTGGCTGGGCAGGTGGTCAAGCCCGTAGGCGGCCTGGATGGCCTTGCGCAGCGCCAGGTCTCCGGGCAGGACGACGTCCTCGCGCTCCAGCGCGACGAGCAGGGCGCCCTGCACGGTCCAGGGGCCGATCCCGGGGATGACGGTGAGCGCGGCCATGAGCTCGTCGTCGGGCAGCGAGCTCAGCTGCTCCTGGTCGAGCCGGCCGTCCGTCAGCCGCTCGGCCAGGTCGCGCAGCGTGCCGATCTTCCGCCAGGACAGCCCGGCCTCGCGGAGCTTGGCCGGGTCGAGCGCCAGCAGTTCGGCCGGCCTGGGGAGGCGGCCGCCGAACAGGTCCTGGATACGGCCGAGGATCGAGCGGGTCGACGCGACCGACAGTTGCTGCCCGGTGACCTGGAACAGCAACGCGCCGTAAAGGTCCATCGGCGGCAGCCGGGCCCGCCACGCCTGGGGATCGAATTCCGGTCGCTGGTCGATAAGACCGGCCAGCACCGGATCGGCTTTGCTCAGGTAAGACCGCGTTTTCCGCAGCCAGGCGGCACGGTCGGGGTCCTCGCTCACCGGACTCGCTCCCTTCCCCCGGCGGGTGCTCCCGGCGGGTACACCGATCATTCTTCCCCGATGATCTGGCGGACCTCGAGCAGGTCCAGGCTGAGCGCCTCGATCTCGGCCAGCACGCCGTACAGCGCCGACCGATCCAGGAGCCCGGTGAGCACGGTGCCCTGGCCGTCCGACCGGGCGGCCAGGGCCGGGAACGCGGACAGCAGCGTGGCGCCGAGGTGCCCGTTTATCCGGATTATGTACAGGGCCGGTTCCGGGTCCATGAGGACATGGTCACCGGCCGTCAGGTGACCGCGCATCACCATGATCCCGGTGACCGGGGCTAGCGCGTGCGCCCGGCCGCCAGCAGCCGCAGCTCCCGGGCGCGCTGGACGGCGGCCGAGCGGTCCCGGACCTGGAGCTTGGCGTAGATGCGGCGGACGTGCGTGCTGACGGTGTTCACCGAGACCGACAGCTCGCCGGCGATCTCGGGCCTGGACAGGTTCGTCGGAAGGTAGCGCAGCACCCGCAGCTCGCCCGGGCTGAGCTCTTCGACCTCAAGCAACGGGGGGCGCTGACGCCCGGACCCCGGGGATGCGCCGTGCAGGACGTCGAGGACGCCCGCGAGCAGGGCGGCGTGCGCCGTCTGGTGCCGCGGCAGGGCCTCAAGCAGCGGCGCGGAGAACGTCATCGCGAACGGCAGGACGAGCCGGTCAGCCTCCGCCAGGGCCAGCGCGCGCTCGGCGGCCTGGTTCGCCGCCCGCGGGTTACCGAGTTCACGCTGGGCGAGCCCGGCCAGCAGGTGCGCCTCAAGGACGGTCACGTACCCGACCACCGGGGCCGCGCCATCGAGCACCGGCTGCACCGCGCCCAGCGCGCCGGCCGGATCGTCTTCCGCGAGGCAGATCGGCGCGCGCGCGTTGAGGATCTCACCGGAGCCTGCGCGCTCGTCGTCGAGCGCGGCCAGGCCCGCGCGGGCTTCGCCCGGCCGCCCGAGCCGGGCTTGCGTGGCCAGCAGCCAGCCCGTCACCTGGCTCGCCAGCGCGTGCGATCCCTCGAGCGCCTCCCGCAGGCGGCCGCGGCAGGCGTGCAGTACCGCGGTCGTGTGGTGCAGCACCAGGCTCATGATCGGCCCGTTGTCGGTTTGCAGGGCCAGGGCGGTGCGCTGCACCCATCGCTCGGCCTCGTCGAATTCGCCCAGCCACACCAGCGTGCCTGCCAGCGTTATCAGCGCGGGCGAGATCACCGGCTCGGCGCCCCAGCCGTGCCGTTCGGCCAGCGCTATCGCCTCACGGCAGCGCAGCTGGGTCGTCGCGAACGGCTGGATCTTGGACGCGAAGCCGCTGCCCAGGGCGATGTCCTCGTCGGACTGCCCGGTCACGGGCGAGGCGAGGAACCTGACCTGCTCGAGGACGCCGGCCAGGTGGCCGCGCCGCCGGGCCAGCGACAGCCGCTGCGACGCGATCGCCACCTGGCGGCGGCGGCGATCGGGCGGCGCCGTCGCGGCGTACGTCTCGGCGACCGACAGGTGGGCGGCCGCCTCGGCCAGGCGTCCATGGACCAGGTCGCCCTCGGCCCGCACCAGCGCCAGCTCGCCGTTGACCTGCTCGAGCAGGGAGGTGCGCAGGAGCAGATCCTGGACGTCGGCCGGCTGTCGCTCCAGCGTCTCGGCGATCAGGTACTCCGCGACCGTGCGGTCGCTGCCGGAGAATTCCGCCACGAAGCGCTCGGGGTCGGGGTGACCGGCGAGGGAGATCGCCGCCAGCCGCAGGCCCGCCGCCCACCCCTCCGTCCGCTGGTGCAGCAGCGCCGCTCCGGATTCGGACAGCGCGATCCCTGAGGCATCGAGCAGCAGGCGGGTTTCGCGCTCGGTGAAGCGCAGGTCGGCCGCGCGGATCTCGGCCAGCTCGCCCGCCAGGCGCAGCTGATGCAGGCCCAGCCGCAGATCGTGACGCGTGGTCAGCAGCGCGTGCACGTCCGGCGGAAGGCTCGTCAGCAACCGGGTCAGCCCGGTGAGCGCCGCGGGCGAATTCAGCTCGTGCAGATCGTCGATGACCAGCGTGACGTCGGCCGAAGCGCCGGCCAGTTCCGCCAGCACCCGGTCGACCATCGCCTGCGCATTGAAGTCAGGCGTCGCCGCCGGCGGGCCCGCGCGGCCGGTCACGGCCGAGGAGTCGCGGACCGCGTCGAGCAGGGCAAGCCAGAACTGCTGGGCGTCCTGCTGATCCCGCTGCACCTGCAGGAGGGCAAGTCGGCGCCGCCCGCCCAACTCGGCCTTCCTGACCACCGGCGACGGCGTGGTGCTGTTCGACGCGCCCCCGTCCATCGGGCGCAACCTGCAGCGCGCGGTCGACCAGATCGCCGCGGCCGAGGGCGTCAGCAACCGGGTGACGCACCTGGTCTACTCCCATCACCACGCCGACCACGGCGCCGGGTCCTCCCTCTTCGGTGACGTGGTCCGCATCGGGCACGAGGAGACCCACCGGCTGCTGCGCCGGGACGGCGACCCAGCCCGGCCGCTGCCGGAGGTGACGTTCGCCGACGCGTTCACGCTGGAGGTAGGCGGCGAGCGGGTCGAGCTGGCCTGGCACGGCGCCAACCACACGCCGGACAACATCTACATCCACTTCCCCGACCACGACACGCTCATGTTCATCGACGTCGTCAACGTTCGTTCCCTATAAAGATCTTTTTGATAGGGAACGAACGCGTGGCTTCGCGTTCTCGGAACGTGCCGCCGCAGGCGGACACCAGTTCGCGGCGACCGGTTACCGGTCACGGCCAGTTGAGCACTGGCCGAGGGACGGCGGCAGCCTACCCGCAGGACTGCCGTGCGTTACACAGTAACATGGGAGATGTGCGCACCGACTTCGTCGGGCGGCACAGCGAACTGCGCATCCTCGGCGAACGGTTTGCCGCCGCCGAAATGGGCCATCCCCAGGTGGTCTCTGTGGAGGGCGAGGCTGGCGCCGGTAAGTCGACTCTGCTTTCCCAGTTTCTGGGCTCGCGGCCGAACGCCGTCATCCTCCAGGTGGCCGGCGACGAGGCAGAGACATTGCTCGCGTACGGGATCATCGACCAGCTGCAGCCAGGGATCCGGACCGAGCCGGGGACGGACCCGGTGGCCGTGGGCGCGGGACTGCTTGACCTGCTCGACCGGCAGCAGACCGACGGCCGCGTCGTGGTGCTCGTCGTTGACGATCTGCAGTGGGCCGACCGGCCGTCATCGCGCGCGATGCTGTTCGCCTTGCGGCGGCTGCGGGCGGACAAGGTGCTGGCGATCGTGTCGACCCGAGTCGGCGGGCTGGCCGACCCCGGTTGGACGCGGTTCGTGGGCGGTGACTCACGGGTCACCCGTCTCCGCCTGGGCGGGCTCAGCCCGGACGATCTCACCGACCTGGCCGCGGCACTGAGGCTGGGGGTGTTGTCACGGCGCGCGGCGACCCGACTCGCTGTCCATACCGAGGGCAACGCGCTCTACTGCCGGGCGCTGCTCGATGAGTTCGGCATTGCCGGGCTGAGCGCGGCCACCGATCGAGGGTTGCCCGCCCCACGGGAGCTGTCGGCGGTGATCCTGGCCCGCGTGGCCGCGCTTCCCGGCCCGGCTCAGTCCTTCCTGGCGGCGGCCTCAGTGCTGGGTCAGCACTCGTCGATCTCGGCGATCACGTCCGTCGCCCGGTTGCCCGGTGCGCAGGACGAGGTCGATGCGGCGGTCGCGGCCGGGCTCGTGTCCGAAGGGACGACGGCGCTTGAGCTGGCCTTTACCCACCCGCTGTACCGGGCGGCGATCTACGCTGATCTCAGTTCGGGTACCCGCAGGCAGCTGCATGGCCGGGCCGCTGAGGTCGTGGCCGGCCGCGCGCGCTTGGCCCACCGGGCAGCGGCGTCACTGGGTCCCGATGAAGCTCTGGCCGGTGAGCTCGAGGCGTCCGCCCGGGTCACCGCCGCCGCCGGTGACGCCGCCGCCTCGGCTTGGGCGCTGGAACAGGCGGCTGCCCTTTCCCGCACCGCCCAGGACCGGGAGAGCCGGCTGCTCGACGCGGCCGTTGTCCTGCTTAACGCCGCCGACACCCCGGCGGCGGCCCGGGTCCTGGCGTCATGTCAGGATTCCAGCGCCCGTCGCGATGCCCTGACCGGGCTGCTGGGGGTGTTCGCCGGCTCGCCCAGTGCTGAGGGTCGCCTGCTCGCCGCGTGGCAGGCGCACGACCCCGAGTCCGAGCGTGAGATCGGCGCGCGCGCGGCAACCTCCCTGACCAACTGGATGGTGCTGTCTGGCCGCCCTGAGCAGGCGCTGGCCTGGGCGGACCGGGCTATAGGGGAAACCGCACCCGGTTCGGGCCTGTGGGCCATGGCGCGCACGGCGCAGGCCTACGCGTTCGCAGCGGCCGGCCGCAGCCCGGAGGGACTGGCCGCGCTTGGCTTCCTGCCCGCCGCGGGGAACGAAGTACCGCTGGCCGAGACGGACGCCCTCATCATGCGGGGCATGCTCAAGGTCTACGTCGATGACCTGCCCGGGGCTATCGCGGACCTCGGCGTCGCGGCGGCCTGGCTGCGCACGGGGCTGCCCGCGACCTACCCGGGCCCGTGCCTGGCTCATCTGAGCGACGCCCACTTCCGCCGCGGCGACTGGGACGCCGCGCTGACGCATGCTCAGCTGGCGACCGCGCTCGCGCAGGACACCGACCGCCCGCTCGACCTCGCGCGTGCGCATGCACGGTCGGCCCAGGTCCTCGCCTGCCGCGGCCAGTGGTCGGCCGCGCAGGCTCACGTCACCGCCGCCCGGGCCGCAGCGGATCGATCCCCGCAGGTCATCGCGGTTGCCGCCGCCGCCATGGCGGGCGTCCAGCTTGCCTCCGCCCGTGGCGACCTGGCCGGCGTGCTCGCCGCGGCCGAGCCGGCCCGCGCGACCGGGCTACTCGGCGTTGGGGGCCGTCCTGGCATTTTCAACTGGCGTGGCCTGGAGGCGGACGCGCTGATCGGACTTGGACGACTCGACGACGCCGCGAACGCGCTCAGCGAACTGGAGGACGCTGTCCCTCCGTCAGGGCTGCCGTCGGCCGCCCTGACGCTCGCGCGCTGTCAGGGCAATCTGGCCGTGGCCCGAGGGCAGGCAGCCCGAGCGGAAGCGGCGTTCGCGCACGGCCAGCTGATCGCGGTGGCAGTGCCGATGCCCTTTGAGCACGCGCTGCTGAGCCTTGACGACGGCCGCCGCCTGCGCGCGGCCGGGAACCGGCGGACGGCGGTCGCCCAGCTGGAAAAGGCCCACCAGCTCTTCTCCGACCTCGGAGCGGACCCGTACGTGCGGGTCTGCGCCGCCGAACTAGCGGCGCTGGAGGTCACTGCCACGACGGGCAGTCCCGCTGCGCTTCTGGGGCTCAGCCGCGCCGAGCTGGCCGTGGCCCGGCTGGTTGCCACCGGGCTGACGAACCGGGAGGTGGCGAGCGAGCTGTACGTGTCGGTCAAGACGGTGGAGTACCACCTCCGCAACAGCTACATCAAGCTCGACATCACCTCGCGGCAGGCGCTGACCGCGCTGCTGCACTGACCGGACCAGTTCCGCCGCAAAACACAGGGTCGAACCTAGGGTCGCACCCTGGGGACAATACCGCGCTTCCCGCGTTGACTAAGAGCCATGGACGCCTCACCAACGCCGAGGCAAACGATTCGCCTTCTTCTCGAAATCAAGCGAACCACCGACGGTCGGCTTGAGGGACGAATGAGCGCCGACGGCACCGACGCCTGGCAACCTTTCTCAGGCGTGCTTGAGCTGCTCAAAACGCTTGAGGAATACACGTAGATCTTTCCTCGAATACTTCGCTGGCCGGTCGGCCGACGGAATTCTACCTACTTTATGAAACGCATTCCTGCCGTGTGAAAGGAACGTCATGCGCGAAAGCATATTCTCCAGATGGGGACGCGTCGCCTACCGCCGTCGGCGGCTGATCCTGCTGGGCGCGCTGCTCGTCGCAGTGCTCGGCGGAGTCTGGGGAACCAGCATCTTCGCCACGGTGCAGACCGCAGGCGGGTTCGACGCCCCCAACAGCCAGAGCCAGCACGAAGCCGACCTGGCCACGCAGACATTCGGCCGCGACGCCGGGGACGTGGTCGTGCTGTACTCAAGCAAGACCCTCACCACGGCATCCCCGGCATTCCGGTCCGCGGTCACCCGCACTCTGGCCGCGCTGCCGCGCAGCGACGTCGAGTCGTACGCCAGCTACTGGTCGACCGGGTCGCGGCAGTTCGTCAGCGCCAGCGGCCATCAGAGCTACGCCGTGATCGAGCTGGCAGGCTCTACCGACACCGCCAGGCAGGACAGCTACGACGCGATCAAGACCCAGCTCTCCGCGCCCGCCCTGGTCAGCCAGGTCGGCGGCGTGGTGCCCACCGACGAGACGATCGACCAGCAGACCACCGCCAGCATCACCCGGGCGGAAGGGCTGTCGTTCCCGATCCTGCTGCTCCTGCTGCTGGTGATCTTCGGTGGCCTGGCCGCGGCGAGCCTGCCGCTGGCGATCGGCGCGTTGGGCATCCTCGGCTCGTTCACCGCGCTGCGCCTGCTCACCCTGGTCACCGGCGTGTCCGTGTTCTCGCTGAACATCACCACCATCCTCGGCCTCGGGCTGGGCATCGACTACGGACTGTTCCTGGTCACCCGGTTCCGCGAGGAACTCCACCACCAGGGCACCGTTGAGGACGCGGTCGCCCGTACCGTGGCCACAGCCGGCCGCACCGTGCTGGTCTCCGGCGTCACCGTCGCTATCGTGCTGGCCAGCCTGATGCTGTTCCCCGAGACCATCCTGCGCTCGATCGGCTACGGCGGGGTGGCCACCGTCCTGGTCGACATGATCGCCGCGCTGACCGTGCTGCCCGCGCTGCTGGCGGTCCTGGGCCCGAAGGTGAACTCGCTGCGGATCCGCCGCTCGGTGGCCCGGGCGCCCGCCGCGGAGAACACGGGCGGCTGGTACCGGATCGCACACAGCGTCATGCGCCGCCCACTACTCTACGCGGCGCCGATCGTGGTCCTGCTGCTCGCCCTCGGCTCGCCGTTCCTGCACGTCGTCTGGGGCGGCGTCGACGCGACCGCGCTGCCCGCCAGCGCCGCTCCCCGCCTCGTCACCGAGGCGCTGAACACCGACTTCCCCGGCAATCCGACCTCCCCCATCGAGACCATCGTCGCCTTCAGCGGCCCGGTCAGCGGCTCGGCGGCCCGCACGGCCAGCCTGACCGCCTACGCCGACCGCCTGGATCACGTTCCCGGCGTCACCTCCGCGCAGGTCACCGGCATCCACGGGGACATCGCCCGGATCGACCTGACGTACGCCCCCGGTCCTTACACGCCGCAGGCCCGGTCCATCGTCGGGCAGGTCCGCGACGTCGCCGCACCGGCCGACGCCACCGCGGCGACCGGCGGGCAGACCGCCGCGCTGACCGACGAGCTGTCCAGCATCGGCCACACCCTGCCCTGGATGGCGCTCGCCGTCCTCCTGGCCACGTTCCTGCTGCTGTTCCTCGCGTTCGGGTCACTGGTCCTGCCGCTGCAGGCGATCGTGATGAACGCCCTGTCGCTGTCGGCCATGTACGGGGTAGTGACCTGGATCTTCCAGGACGGGCACCTGTCCGGGCTGCTTGGCTTCAGCCCGAACGGCACGATCAGCCCGACCATCCCGGTGCTGATGTTCGCGATCATGTTCGGGCTGTCCATGGACTACGAGGTGTTCCTGGTCTCCAGGATCCGCGAGCGCTACATCGCGACCGGCGACAACACCGGCGCGATCGCCAGCGGCCTGCAGCGCACCGGGGGCGTCATCACCAGCGCCGCCCTGCTGCTGATCATCGTGATCGGCATGTTCTCCATCTCCAGCATCACCTTCATCAAACTGCTGGGCGTCGGCATGATCGTCGCCCTCCTCCTCGACGCCACTTTGGTCCGCATGCTCCTCGTGCCCGCCACCATGCGACTCCTCGGCAACGCCAACTGGTGGGCCCCCGCGCCACTGCGCCGCTTCTACCAGCGGCACGGTTTCCGCGAGGACGACGGCCCGGGGCCGGACGCGGTCGCCGCGGCCGCGCCGGAGCCCGCCCGCACCTAGCGGCGGGAAACGGGCGGGGCCAGGAGCAACCCGCGTGCGTTCACTATGAAAGATCTTTTTCGGACTGAACGCACGCGTGGCTCCGCCTTTCCGGAACGTTGGGGCGCGGGCGGCGGCGAGACCGGGCTCAGAGACCGCGCTCGACCGGGACGAGCCCCCGATCGGCCGCCTTGACCAGGGCTGCGTGATCTGCCTCGGTCTGGTCGGCGTAGAGCCGGGCGAAGCGGGCCAGGGCGATGTCGAGGCGGTCGGACGGGCCGACGTAACCGACGATCATCGACGCCCCGCTGGTGCGGGCGTGGCCCTTGGCCAGCAGGTGCCCGACCACCGCGGCGTAGTCGGCCAAGGCGGCGGCGTCGATGGAGTCCAGCGCCACGGTCCCCTTCATGTTCCTGAACTGGCGGACGTAGTACTGGTGCCCGTCGAAGGAGGTCCAGCCGAGCAGGGGATCACTGACCGTCTGCAGCGCCTGCTGGTACTCCACCACGCGCTGGCCCTGGTGGGCGTGCCAGGCGGACTCGCCGTGCACGTAGGGGGCCAGCACCGACCGTCGCGCCTGCTTCAACTGCAGGAACAGAACGTCGTCGGGGCTGCTGCCCTCCAGCAGGGCGACGTAGGCCCGCAGCCCGACGCTGCCGACGCCGACCACCTTGTGCGCGATGTCGACCACCGTGTAGCCGCCGAGAGCCCGTCGCCAGTGCGGGGCCAGGGTGCTCAGATAGTCGTCAAGTCCTTGCGCGAGCGCGTCCGCCTCGGCGTAGCTGACCCGCGTGACCAGCGGCGGGTCTTCCACGATGCGGCGTCTTCCGTCGCGTTCGGCGGTGAACTTGGGCAGCGCCCGGTCGCTGGTACCGCGGCGGGCCCGGGCGGCGGCTCGTTTGATCTCGGCCCGCAACGCTTTGCCATCCGTGCTCCGCCGCAGGTGGTCCGCCTCAAGGCGCTGGTAGGACCGGGCCAGCAGCGGCGCCGCGGCCAGGTCGCGAACCTCGGCCCGGTACCCGGCGACGCACTGGAGCACGGCCGATTCACAGTGCTGCTCGCCGGCGCCGTTCTGGCGGCCCGCAACCCAGATACTGGCGACCAGCCGGCGCAGGTCCCACTCCCATCCGCCGGGATGCGCCTCGTCGAAGTCGTTCAGGTCGATGACGAGATCCCGCTCGGGCGAGCCGTAGAAACCGAAGTTGCCCAGGTGGGCATCACCGCAAATCACCGGCGTGATGCCGGTGGAAGGCAGCCGGGCGACATCGTCGGCCATCACGATGGCGGCGCCGCGCAGAAATCCATAGGGCGATGCCGTCATCCGCCCGACCCGAACGGGAATCAGCCACTCAAGCCGGCCACGATGCGATTCGTTAATCAGCTGCACCGGATCGGGCCG
>Ga0302325_10018188_pt1 | contig 14819 bp, 12 predicted proteins | sample Palsa_T0_2_FD_201948 | JGI IMG/M metagenome (GOLD analysis project Ga0302325, IMG submission 201948) | Peat permafrost microbial communities from Stordalen Mire near Abisko, Sweden - Palsa_T0_2 | ecosystem: Environmental > Terrestrial > Soil > Palsa > Peat permafrost | place: Sweden: Abisko... | reverse complement strand
CACCACACGCAAATCGCGCTCGGCTTCACAGTACTCGCGCAAGGTGCGCCGCCCGGCGGCCTCGTCGTCCACGATGATCACATCCATCATGTGCCGAGCAATGTCGTGGTATGTAATTTGTTGCCGGCCGGCGCCTCACGCGTCAGCGGCGGCGACTCGCGTATGGCGGGCATGGAAATTTCGCTGATCCATTCGCTGCCGTGAGCGCCCGCCATGAGCGCGGCACGGCCCTCGAATTGCACCGCCATGCGCTCGCGCACGTTTTTCAGACCGATGCCGTCCGCGCCCGCCGCTCGATCCTGCGCTGTTGAATTGGTGACCCGCAGCAAAATGGTTTCGTTGACGAGGCGCACCGTGACGCTCACGATCACTCGGCCTTGATGGCCCGCCAAGCCGTGAACCACCGCGTTCTCGATCAAGGGCTGCAGGATCAAGCTCGGCACCCACACGGCAGGTATCTCCGCCGGGTTCGGCAGCTCGACATTGAGGCGATCGGTGAAGCGCCGCTGCTGCAGCTCTAAGTAGAGTTTTGCAAATTGCAGCTCGTCCGCCAGCCGCGAAAAATCCCGCTCCCCGGCGTTGAGTAAGCGCCGCAGGAGATCCGCGAGTTGCACCACCATGGACTGCGCAGCTTTCGGATCCCACTCGATATGTCCGCGGATGGTGTGCAGCAGATTGAATAGAGTATGCGGCGAGAGCTGCATGCGCAGGGCCGCCAAGCGGGCCGCGCTCCACTCGCGCTCCAGCGCGGCGAGCCGCAATTCCGAATCGCGAAAGCGCGTATATAGCGCCAAGCCGGTGACCAGGGCCAGCCCGAAACCATAGGAGGGCAGAAAACTCACGAAACTGGCGAGCCAGAGCGTCACCCAGAACGGGTCGCTCCAGGCGCTGATCACATGTGAGAGCGGAGTGCCATGCGACTGGTCGGTGGCCAGGATGACTTGGGAGAGAATCATCACCGGCCAAGCCATTGCGGAGAACACCGACCCCAAAATCACCTGCAAGGGCAGGGCGATAAGGATGGGGCGCCACTGAACTTTGAGCGAAGCCCAAAACGACACCAGGAGCATGGGTAGCAGTAGCACGTGCTGCATCAGACGCGTGTCCCAGGTTGCAAACACCGTGACGTTGGTTACGCGCGCGATGCCTGCGCTCATGCTGTAGCCGTATAGGAGGTTCGATACGGTCACATAGACCCAGAACAGGCAAACGATGCCTAAAAACTGGATCTGGCTCAGCCCCCCGGCAAAGCGCTGCGAAGATTCTGCCGAACGCAGTCCGATCATGGGTCAAGACTACCGCAACTCGCCATTTCTTGCGGTACGGGCTTGGGTGCGCGGGACGAAACCGTTGCATTTCGGGACGAACTCGACGATTCGCCGCATACCAATGGGCCTCTCGAGGCGTCTTATGGGGGTGTCCAGTGATTCACCGAAGGAGAGATGCCATGACTCGATTAGCTAAGACGATGCTGCTGTTCGGGGGCCTTGCCGGTCTCGCAGCGGCGGGTACAGCGGGAGCCTCAACTGCGCAGATCGATGTGCCCTCCCTGGTCGTGCATTACAGCAGCGACGCCCTCGCGACTGACAGCGGAACGCGCGCACTGTATCGCCGGCTGGCTCAGGCGGCCGAACAAGTCTGTCCCACCGCCAGCAATACGCGCTTGGTCAGTGAAGTGGTGCTGAAGTGTCGGCAAGAGGCCCTGACGGCCGCCGTTGACAAGATCCACAGTCAGCGGCTCGCTGCGTTGCACGCGGCCCGCATGACGAAATCAGGCTAAGGACATGATGTTTTAGCGGCCGGCCGCAGGATCCACGTGCACGGTGCGCTGCACCACCGTGATGTCGCCGTCCTGCGAGCCGGTCGCGTTCTTCGGCCGGGCCTGCTGCAGCTTCTCACCGTCCGGCAGTTCGCCGGGCAGTTCGTAGCTTTCGTCGAATACTTGCGTCGTCATCGGTCCCCCCGGCGCTTTAACCCAAAAACGCAGTCCCACCTCCGGAATGCCGGGCGCGAGCAGCACCGTGCTGCCGTTGCGCAACGTTTGCAGCTTGGCGCGTAGCGGCCCTGCGGGGGTCGCAATCTCGATGTCGTGAATGTTTGCGCTCGCCGGGAAGATCACGAAGGCCTTCGGCGCGCCGCGCACCGACCGCAACAGCAGTTCCATACGGCCTGGATCTCCCGTGCCTAAATTCGCGGATGCTTGCGTCAGTTCCGGCGCGGCCAACTTCAAGGCGTGCGCCTGCGCGTAAAATCCTTTTATCGGATATCCCGAGAAGCGTTCGCGCGGCGCCGGATCAAACTTTAACGTCTCGCCCATCGCGGCAGGCAAGTGCAGCGATGCGGTTTGCGTATACCAGTGGGCGCCGCCGCTGTCGGCATCAACCCAGTATTCAACGTTCACGCGCTGCGGCCAGCTTTGAGAGTAGGTCGGCAGCAACACCGTGATGCAGATCGCGGCGAAGGTTGTGGCCGCGGCAATCACGGCCAGACGTTGGCGGACCGGCCGCGTCGCGTTGCTGAGCAGCGGCAGCAAAAATGCGGCCGTCACGCACAGCGTAACCGTACCGATGGGCCACGCGGGTGCTCCGAGCGCAGGATAGAGCAGCAGCAACAGCGGCAGCACTAAACCCAAGGCCACGAGACCGGGAAACAGCACGGCAAAGTCCGCGGCGCCTTGCGACGGCCTACGGTGCTTCATGAGGGCCCATGCGCTGGGCGCAACGCCGAGTACCGCCGCCAACGCCGCCAGCAGATCGACATAACCGGCGGCAGGAATGATCAGCGCGGTGGCGAGTGACAAGAGCGCGACCAGCATGCTCGCGCCAAACCAAAATCCCCAAAAGCCCGCACGGCGAGCCAACCAGCCCGCAATCGCCGTCGTCGTCAGCAACGTTATTGCCGAGAATCCCACGTGCATCGCCAGGGGATGAGCGATCCAGGAAGCCCCTTGGATGGGCGGGAGCCTTCCTAGGAAACGCAATAGCGCCAACACACCGATTGCTAGCACGCCGCCCAGCACGACATTGGCAAGCGCGCTTAAGAAACCAAACGCGGCTTGGGCGTAGCTGAGGTGTCCGCGGCGAATCAACAGCACCGCGGCCGCGGCCAGGAACGCGATCGCAACCAGCGAAGCGGGCAGCACCAAACCGATGGGCCAGACTATGACCCAGCGCGCAAGCACGTCGAAAAACAGGGAGTCCGCGGCAGGGGCATTGATGTCGGTCGCATTGGCGAGCGCGAGCAGGCCGCTCAAGGCATTGTCACCTTGATGCTGCATGGTGGAGGGCGATGCATTCGCGAAGCTGTCGAGAGGCGTGTGATAGTAAGCAACGTCGCCGATGAACGCTAAGTTGAAGCCTTGGTACGACGCTGCCTTGAATATCGTGAAGTCGGTGTTATTGGGCAGCGTTTTGTAGATCACATAGCACAGGGAGTTGGTGATGGGCTCGAGGGTCGACCTGCCGTAGAGGTGCATGAGCCACGCGTTCGCCGTTCCCGTCTCGAACATGAGGCTGGGTCCGGACACACCGCGGGTGTCCATGTTGACCGCGCCCCAAATGCGCTTTGCCAGCGGATGTTCGCGCGTGAAGAGTGAGGCGCCCAGCAATCCGGCTTCCTCGCCGTCGGTCACCAGCAACACGATCGGATGCTTGGGCGCGGGCATCGCGGAAAGAACTCGCGCGATCTCAAGCAAATTCGCCACGCCGACGCCGTCGTCCGAGGCGCCGGGACCGGCCGGCACGGAGTCATAGTGCGCCGCCAGCATCACGGCGTCCTTACCGGCAAATTCGCCGCGCGTCGCGACAATGTTGGTCGGCGTGCCGCATGCGCCGAAATCATTGCACGATAGTCCGGTCTGCAGCTCGGTGGCATAGCCGAGCGCGGTCAATCGCTTCACGATCAGATCACGCACTTTGGCATCCGCGGCGCTGCCCATGGGATGCGGTACGCCATCGCCCACCAGCTCTTTGAGAATCTCTTGTGCTCGTGCGGCGGAGAACTCGGTCGGCGCGGCATCGAGCTTGAGCGGCGCCGGCGTGCGGTACGCAGTCAGCGTCCCCGCCAGAATGAGCGCCGCGCCGATTCCGGCGATGATGAGTCCGCGATTTTTCCCCATCATCATGCCCATCACCTCAGCTCATCATTTATATCAAGTCCGAGTTGGTTGTTCCGCCTGGTGACGCTTGATGCCGTCCAGAATTTCCGCGTGCGCGAGCTCGACCCCTGCCCAGCCCAATACCTTGACCCATTTGCCCGCTTCGAGATCCTTGTAGTGTTCGAAGAAATGCTGGATTTGCTTTAAGCGGATCTCCGGCACATCCTCGATGGTTTTCCAGTGCGTGAACAGCGGGCAGATATCGTCGGTCGGCACCGCCAGCACCTTGGCATCGCCTCCCGATTCATCGTCCATGCGCAGCATCCCTAGGGCGCGACAACGCACCACCACGCCCGGCAGCAGCGGAAACGGCGTATGAACCAGCACATCGACGGGATCGTCATCGCCGGCGATGGTCATCGGCACGTAGCCATAATTCGCCGGATAGTGCATTGCCGTCATCATGAAGCGATCGACGAACAGCGCGCCGGATTCCTTGTCGATCTCATATTTGATCGGGTCCGAGGCCTGCGGGATCTCGATGATCACATTGAATTCCCGCGGCACGTGCTTGCCGGCCGTTACGCCATGAATGCTCATCCCCCGAACATACCCGGAACCGAAGCAGACGACTAGTCGATCGCAATCGAATGCGGCTGGACGCCCACGGCGAAGGGCGAGCCGGCGACCGGCGTGAGCGCGCCGGTCGTACTTAAGGTGTAGGCGGACACGTCGTTGGAATTGAAATTCACGGCATAGAGAAATTGCCCTGAAGGATCGATCGCCACGGCGATCGGCAGAGAATCCGCGGCGGTGGCCGAGGACACGGTCAGTGCGCCGGTCGCCGGTATGATGGTGAAGGTGGCGACTTGATTCGGGGCCTGCGCATTGGCCGCGAAGACGTAGCTGCCCGTTGGGTCGACGCTGAGCGCTTCCGGATTGGTGCCGGCCGCGACGGGCGAGCCGGAGGGCGTCAACGCGCCGGTCGTCGCGTTGAGCGCGTACGAAGTAATCGTTTCACCCGTATTGTTGGCAACGAACGCCAACGTGTCCGTAGGGTCGATGGCGATCGATACGGGTCCCGCGCCCGCGGCGAAGGGCGACCCGGAGATGGTGCTCAACGTACCGCTCGCCAGGTCGATCAGGAATACAGAGATCGTGTTGTCGTTGAAGTTCGTTACGTAGAGAAAATTGCCGTTGGGATCGATGGCCAGAGAAGCCGGTTCCGCCCCGGCGCTGAACGGCGAGTCCACGATCGGCGTCAAGGTGCCTGCGCTGATCGCGAAGGCCGACACATCATTGGACGTCAGATTCGCCACATAGAGAAAGTGATCCGTGGGATCGACCGTCACCGCGCCCGGGCCGGTTCCCGCGGCAATCGGGGATCCGAATGCGGTCAGCGCGCCGGTGCTGGGGTCGATCGAATACACCGAGACGGAATTCGAGCCACTGTTCGCGACATAGAGGAATTGTTTGTTGGGATCGACTGTGAGTGCGGTTGGCGTGGTGCCGGTGGAGGCGAAAGGCGATCCGCTCAATGGCACCAACTCACCGGTAGTTTGATCGATGGCAAACCCGGAGATCGAGTTCGACTGCCGATTCGCCACGTAGGCAAATTGGCCGGTTTGCGTGCAGCTGACGATGACGTTGCCGATGCTGGTACCGTCGATCGCGCCAGAACCGTTGCGTACCGTGCAGGTCTGTGCGGGGTTGGAAGGCTGCGTCAGCACCGTAACCGAATAGGCCGCGTTGTTGTCGAGCCGCGTGCCGAAGACGAAGGTAGCGCTGGCGCTGAAACTCAAGGAATCGCCGCCGTTGAGCTGCAGCACCAAACCGGATCCGCTCAATCCGGTCACCGTGCCGCCAACTGTATATTTGCCGCCGCCTGTAATGGGACAACCCGTCAGTGCGAGGGCTGCGACGCCCAAGGCCGCGTTACGAAATATCTTCAAGCTGCTCTCCGGAAAATTTTACAACTCCTACTGCGACAACCGCGGCGCGAAATCATGCCCACAATTTGGCGAAATTCGCGTCAAGAAGTGTGTAGTTCATTGCCCCGCACCGCGAACGGACTCGGCGACGATTCATTGTAAGCTTCGCGCACGGGAACTAGGGTCATTGGAAATCACTGGAGTGACATATGCGTTATCGCTTATTGGGGCAAACAGGATTGTACGTTTCAGAGCTCTGTCTCGGCACCATGACTTACGGCGGCAACAGCGGAATCTGGGAAAGCATCGGCAACTTGCAGCAGGATGCGGTCAACGAACAGGTGAGGTTCGCCGTTGATGCCGGTATCAATTTTATCGATACGGCCAATGTCTATTCCACCGGCAAGTCAGAATCGCTGCTCGGCGAATCGCTCAAAATGCTGGGCCTGAGGCGTGATCAACTGATTGTGGCCACGAAGGCGACGGGCACTATGGATGACTCGCCCAACGGCCGCGGGCAGTCGCGCCATCATTTATTCAATCAAGTGGACGCCAGCCTCAAGCGCCTGCAGCTCGACTACATCGATTTGTACCAACTTCATGGTTTCGATCCCCTGACGCCCTTCGAGGAATCCCTGTCCGCGCTGAACGATCTGGTCCGATCGGGAAGGGTGCGGTACATCGGGCTGTGCAACATGTCTGCCTGGCAGGTCATGAAATCCTTGAGCGTCTCGGAACGCTTGAATTTGGCCAAGTTCGTCAGCGTTCAGGCGTACTACACCGTCGCGGGCCGCGACCTCGAGCGCGAGCTCGTTCCCTTGATCCAAGATCAGAAATTGGGATTGATGGTGTGGAGTCCCTTGGCGGGCGGCTTGCTCAGCGGCAAGTTCAGCAATGCCGAGGACAGGGGTCCGGCGGGAGCGCGGCGTGCTACGTTCGATTTTCCGGTGGTGGACAAGCCGCGAGCTTTTCGGTGCGTCGATGCTATGCGCCCAATGGCGCTCGCGCGCAAGATTTCGGTCGCGCAGGTCGCGTTGGCCTGGATTTTAGCCAAGTCTTTCGTGACAACTGTGATCATCGGCGCAAAATCGATTGAGCAATTGCGCGACAATATCGACTCGACGCGGGTCCGACTTGACGATGCGGAAATCATGCAACTGGACGAGATAAGCGCATTGCCGGCGGAGTACCCCGGATGGATGCTGGCATTTCAGGGACAAGCCCGATCCAAGCCTCCGGTGAAGGAGTGATGTCGCCGAAGCCCGACACAAGAGCAGCCCTGGTGAACCAAATGACGCAGTGCCGCTCCAATGTTTTCAAAGGATACTCATGCCCATATTCCAATCGAAGGATCTCAAAAGAGCCGCGCTCGGCGTGACAGTGTTCATCGCTGCCCTGATTCCACACGTCGCGTCTGCGACTCTGGGCGAGCCGGAGGTCACGGTTCAGACCGACACCGCGCAGCTACACGCCGCGATCAAGTCCTCTGAGGATCGCACCAGCTACCGTGTACACGAAATCCAGTTGCCGTCGGGCACTGTGATGCGCGAGTTCGTCGCACCGAACGGCAATGTGTTTGCCGTGGCATGGCAAGGGCCGACCCGGCCCGACTTGCGTCAAGCTCTCGGCCAATATTTCGACGCCTTCGCCTCGGCGCCTCGTTCCAAGTTTTCGGATCGCCGCCACCTGCAGATTCAGCAGGGCGATCTGGTACTGCAGAGCGGCGGCCACATGCGTGCCTTGTCCGGGAGGGCTTACCTGCAAAGCGCCATCCCCAGCGGCGTCAACATTGGAGATTTGCACTAATGGTTTCGATGCGCGCGCTTAAGATGGGGCTGTGTGCCGTTCTGTGCCTGTCCGCGGTTGCCTGCGGCGGCGGCAGTGGCGGCGGCAGTGGCGGCAGCAGTGGCGGCAGCAGCAGTAGCGGCGGCAGCGGCACCGGCGGCACGACGAGCAACACAGCCAGCGTGATCATCGATGAGGGTCCCTTAAATCAAAGCGTCAACACGATGTTCACGTCAGTGACGGTCTGCGTACCCGGTAGCACTACCAGCTGTCAGACGATCGATCACATTCAGGTGGACACTGGATCTTATGGCCTGCGCCTCTTGGCGTCGGTTTTGACCCTGCCGGCGCTGCCGGTTGAGACATTGGCGAACGGCGGTTCTCTGGCGGAGTGCACGGAATTCGTCGACGGCTTCAGCTGGGGACCCGTCGTGACGGCGGACCTGCAAATTGCCGGCGAGACGGCGAATTCTCTGCCTGTGCAGGTGATCGGCGATTCCCGCTTCACCAACATTCCCGCGGAGTGTTCCAGCGGCGGCGGCACCGAAGAGGACACGGTGTCGACGTTCGGGGCCAACGGGATTCTGGGAGTCGGGCCTTTCGAGTTGGATTGCGGTGATTGCGATACGGTGACTCAGGGCCTGTACTTCGCCTGCACCGCCACGAGTTGCACCGACACGACCGTGCCGGACAATATGCAGGTACCGAACCCCGTTACACATTTCGCGGCCGATAACAACGGCGTGATTGTGGTGCTGCCCAGCGTCGCGGCCGGGGGGGCGGCGAATGTGATGGGTTCACTGATCTTCGGCATCGATACGCAAACCGACAATGCATCCGGAACTCAAACCGTGTTGACCGTGGATGACAACGCACAATTGTCGATAATGTTCAACAGTCAGACCTTCGCGAACAGCTTCATTGACAGCGGCTCCAACGGCATTTATTTCAGCGACAGCAGCATAAACCTGTGCACTGATCCCAGCGACCCGACTTCGCAAATCGTGAATTTCTATTGTCCTGCGAGCACGCTCACCCTACCAATCACCATCCAGGGCATGAATGGCATCATGACGAATAACCTGACGTTCAACGTGGGCAACGCCGAGAATATGCTAAACAATAATTTCGACGCCTACCCGGAGCTGGCCGGCACTCTTCCTGCTGGAAACGCTGGGAGCTTTGACTTTGGTTTGCCGTTCTTCTTCGGCAAGCGCGTTGCAGTTGTTGTGCAAGGCGCTACGACAACGGTCGGCACAGGCCCCTACATCGCATTTTAGGCCATAAGGCGTAGCGGCTACCGTCGTCTGAAGAGGCAGGATAGACTGCCTCCCAATGAACACCACGGCGTCTTCCACCGCGGCCGGCACGGGTAGTCTGCAGCTCGAATATCTGTCTTCAAAGGAAGTCGCGTCCAAGTCCTCATCCTGGTGGCAGGGTGTCCTAGGCGTCGTCGGGTTCGAGAGAGCCCCGAACATCGATCGCGCCCGCGTCCCGGTGACTGCCAGCATGATCCGCTCGCTATGCGCGAACGATCTATGCGAAGTGTGGCGGGTTGCCGGTCCCGCAGTTCAGTTATCCAGCGGCTCGCCGCATGCGCGAGTGAGCTATCGCTTCTCGGACGACTTGTTGTTCGGCTCGCTCAACATCGCGGAACGGGCCATCGATGCGCACAACGAGGCGGGGGCGCTGCAGCGTGCCACGGAAATCGCATACCAGGAAATCTTCGATGTGCTCAATGAAACCGAACATCGCCACTTGATCCGCGTCTGGAATTATTTGCCGGAGATCAACGCGCAGGCTGGCGGTGATGAACGCTATCGGCACTTCAATTCGGCGCGGCAAATGGCTTTCCGAAAATCGGGACGGGCGACCCTGGGGACGGTGCCGGCTGCCTGCGCGTTGGGCTCGCCGCCCGGCAGCCCGCTGTCCATTTATTTTTTGGCGGCACGCCGGCCGCCCAAAATGATCGAGAATCCGCGGCAGACCAGCGCCTATCATTACCCGCCGAAATTCGGCCGTCACAGTCCGATATTTTCACGCGCCTGCGTGTGGGGCGAGTCCGGCAGCGGCCGATTATTCGTATCGGGCACCGCCAGCATTGTCGGCCACGAAACCATCCATCGCGGCGATGTGATCGCGCAGACTCGCGAAACCATGGTCAACATCGGTGCCTTGCTCGAGGAGGCCAATCGCATCGTCGGCGGAGGCCACTATTCGCTGAATGGACTGAAGCTCAAGGTATACGTGCGCAAACCATCCGATCTGCCTGCGATTGAGGCAACCCTGTCGGAACTCTTGAGCCCCACGGCGTCAATTGTGTACTTGCAAGCCGACGTCTGCCGCGAGGATTTGCTCGTGGAAATCGAAGCAGTCGGCTAAGGCGCATCCGTTATTGCCAAGCCTGCCATTGGACCCAAAATCGAGAAGCTAAAATGAACGAGTCAAAAATGCATGCCAAATCCGATGCCCAGCACTATCGGTGGACGGAAATACATCCGGAACCGATGAAAGGTGGCATCACCCGTCAATTGATCACGGGAGAGCGCATGATGATTGCGCATGTGCGTTTGAAGAAGGGCGATGAGGTGCCGAAGCACTCACACGAAAACGAGCAGATAACTTACATTCTCGAGGGCGCCCTGCATTTTTGGCTCGGACCACATGGTGACCGCGAAGTCACGGTGCGCGCCGGCGAAGTGCTGGTCATCCCGTCCAATCTGGAGCACCGCGCCGTCGCGCTGGAGGAGACGCTCGACGTGGATATTTTCAATCCGCCGCGGCAGGATTGGCTCGATGGAACGGACGCCTACTTGCGCCGCTGATCCGAAAAACTCGCCGCGCGCCAAGCTAGGCCAAGCGATAAAGATACGCTGCGAGTTGCGAGCCTAACCCGCTCGCGACGAATACCAGCTTGTTATTCGAGGTCAGCTTGCGCAGCCAGTCGAAGGCGCCGCCATCAATCAATGGCAACTGCTCGCCGCTGAGAGCGCGTGCGCTGATCATGAAACGCAGTCCATCGTAGTAATCATGCGCGAGCGTCTCGAGTACCACCGGAGTTCCGCTCACGCCGCCGGCGATGCGCTCGCCGAGTACCTTGCGCTCAGGCGTGGCGAGAATCTTGAGGCTGCGATCCGGAAACGCATAGCCATGCTGTTCGAGCCGGTTCAATGCGCTGAGGTGCGTTTGAATGTGATCGGACAATGACTCGACCAGAAATGCGTGATTCTTGCGCTCGTGGCCGGCGGTCGTGATGCAAAACAGCCGAAAATGTGCGGCGTATCCTGGCAGCTTGGGCACGGCTTGGGCGCGGACGCAGCGGTGATTGGTGGTGAGCTTGACCGTCTGTGTGCCATTCGTGCGCAATCGCCGCGCGCTCTCGAGGGCCAGCAAGTTGGTCGGGTCCGAGACAACTTCCGTGCCGCGGACGGTCGATACAATTTTATTTTGGCTCGCGAGCGCGATGGCGGAACAGGAACCCAAGGGCGCCAGCGGCGAGAGCTCCAAGGCTTCGAACGCGGATGCAGCCGCCAGCAGATGGCCGTCGAGCTGATTCAATGTTCGCTGATCCACGTAAGCCGGGCAGACGAAGCGGTCTCTTTCCCATTGCTGCTGCACCTGTGCGGCCGATCGCTGCGCGGCACGCTGTTCAGCGACACCGAGCAGCAGGGACCAAAGCTCGGAGGCGGCCAATCCCTGGGCCAGCGCCGCGTATGCCGCTTCCTGAATTCCCGCCCGCGCCCAGTTGCGTTCCAAGATCAGATCATGAGATGCGGCGGCACGCGCGCATTGGCCGCCCGCTCATAAGCCCGTGCGACCTGTAGCAGCAGTCCGTCCTGATTGCGGTTAGTGACGAGCGTGATGCCTACCGGCAGGCCGCTGACCAACCCCGCAGGCACCGTGAGACTGGGATAACCCGCAATCGCCGCGGCACTGGCGATTTGCGATGATCCGCCGCCGCGCCGATCGCCCCACACTGGGTCGATGAGATCGGCCGGCCCATTGCTCGGACCTACCAGCACCTCCACGCCCTGCTGGCCAAGGAGTGTTGCCAGGCCTTCCACATCTGCAGTGCGTTTCAAGGTGGCCAGTGCTTTCTCATAGGCCGGATCGCTCAAGGGTCCCTTCGCCTCGGCCATTTCGAAAATCTCCTGGCCAAAGACAATGAGTTCCTCATCGGCATGAGCTTTATTGAAGTCGATGAGATCGGCGAGCGTCCTGCAATCAACTTGCGCAGGATCGAGCGTCGTCAGATAAGCGTTGATTGCGTCCTTGAACTCGAACAGCAATCCCTCGAGTTGCGCTTCGCCCGACTCGTCGAACGCTTTTGGAGGCTTCAAATCGATGGTCGACGCTCCTTCATGCTCGAGCACGGCTCGCGCATCGGCGAACAGCCGGGTCGTGTCCGGATGCGCGCCCTGCGGCACGGGCATGACACCGATCCGCACACCGTGCAGACGAAAAGCCTCAATATCATTGCCGTGAGCGCCGAAGCCCAAGGGCCGCTCAGCAATCACAGCGGCGAGTATCGCGGCATCTCCTACAGTCCGACACATGGGTCCCGCGGTGTCCTGCCGCGGCGAAATCGGAACCACACCTTTACCGCTGACGACGCCGACCGTGGGTTTGAAGCCTACGAGGCCGTTGATGGAGGAAGGCGAGAGGATGGAACCGTTGGTCTCCGTCCCGACCGCCGCCGCGCAAAAACTCGCCGCGGCCGCGACGCCCGAACCGGCGCTCGACCCGGATGGGTTTCGAGCGGGATCGTAGGCATTGCGGACCTGGCCGCCTATACCGCTCCAGCCGCTGCAGGAACGCGTCGAGCGAAAATTTGCCCACTCGCTCAAGTTGGCCTTGCCTAAAATGATGGCGCCGGCGGTACGCAATCGCGCCGCCAGCGGCGCATCGGCGCTGCGAAAGGATTTGGCGAGCGCGTAGGATCCTGCCGTGGTGGCCATCGGATCGCGCGTCTCGATATTGTCTTTGACAATAATGGGAATGCCGTGCAGCGGCCCGCGCAGCTTTCCGGATTTGCGTTCCGAATCAAGCACTCGCGCGTCTTTGAGCGCGTTGGGATTGAGCGCCAAAACCGAGCGGTACTCCGGACCGTGATGGTCGAAGCGGGCTATGCGCTTCAAGTACGCGGCCGTTAATGCCTCAGAGCTCACGGTGCCGGCCGATAGCGCGCGCATGAGGGCAGCAATGGACTGCTCGGTCGGATCAAAGGCGGAGGTAGCGGCGCGCAGCTCGCCAGCGGCGGCGAGCAGCGATAGGGTCCCGGTTGTTGTAAGAAAACATCGGCGATCCATTAAATCTTCCCCTTTTGCAATTTTGAATCGGGCATCCAACGTTATCCGGCGTTCTCGGCGCGGACAGAATTTAAATTATTTTCTTCGGAAATGTTTACACATCCCGATGGATTTGTTACTTATTTGTTTCGGCTTTGAGATATCTCATATGCCAATCGCGCCTCGTCAAATATAACGCCGCAGGGGATCAAGACCAATGACCACACGACTCGCTCGGTATCGAGTGTTGCGCGGACTACCCGCGTCTTCACTACTTCTAGCCTTAGGGATGAGCGCACATGCCCAGGTGACGCCGAAAGCGGCTGCTCCGGAAGATACGACCCTACAGGAAGTAGTAGTCACCGGTTCGCGCATCGCGCGTCCGGAATTCGACAACCCCGATCCGACGACCAGCGTCGATTCGAAGACTTTCGATCAACGCGGTTATTTGGATGTGGGCTCCGCCCTCAACGAGCTGCCCGCATTCGGTGCCTCCCCCTCGAGCGCCGCCAATACACAATCTGGCTTCGGCGTCGCGCAAAACTTCGTCGACCTGTATGGCTTGGGTTCGCAACGCACGCTGACCCTGGTCAACGGCCGGCGCTTCGTCTCGGAGAGCACGGCCAGCTTGAACAACTCCAATGCCAACACCGCCAACGGCGGCAACGGCCAGCAAGTTGACCTCAATGTCATTCCCACCAAACTGGTTGATCACATCGAAGTGATCTCGGTGGGCGGCGCGCCGATCTACGGCGCGGATGCGATTGCCGGCGTGGTGAACATTATCCTCAAGAAGGACTACCAGGGTCTTGATGTCGACGGTCAGGTGGGTGCATCGGGCCAGGGAGACGCATGGAATTATCGAACGCGAATCTTGGCCGGCCAGAACCTGTTCGACGGCCGGGCGAACATCACCGCGGTGGCTGAGTTCACGAAAACCGATGGCCTGCTGGGTACTCAACGCGCGAATTATGCGGCGGACCTCGGCTTTGAAGAACCGGCAACGCCTGGCAAGTACAACGAGGTACTGTATCCGGCCGTTTCGGTACCGCAGGTGTATTTCGGCGGTATTCCCTTGGTGGACGATACGATTCTGGCGCCGGCGATAGGCAACACGGGCGCCGCAGTGGGCGTGACCAATGCTGCGGGACAAACGTTGGCCTTCGGCTCCTCCGGCACACTGCAGCCTTACAACACGGGCACGGTCACGGGAAATCCGATTTTCGCCAGCGGCGGCGACGGCCTGCGGCTCTCGACGGTCAGCAATTTGCTGTCACCGACCGAGCGCACCAATATCGATACGCTGATGCATTTTCAGATCACCGACCATATCAATGCGTTCGGCGAAGGCTACTTCTCCGAATCGCATGCGACTAACTTGATTGCGCAGCCAGCCTACAACACTAATCTGTTCGGCGGCGCCGGTACGGTCAACGGCATGTTCGTCGTTAGCATCAATAATCCATTCCTGACCCCGGGCGACCGATCACTCATTCAGACCGCGTTGAACAACTACATCACCGGCTTGACCGCCGCCGGCCAAACCCCAATCTTCCAGGGCGTCACGGCCGGACCCGGACAGCCGGTGTCTTATCCGGCATGGAATACCAGTCAGTTTTACATCTCTCGCGCCAGCGTTGATCTGCAAGGCGGCGAGGCGACGTCCACCCAAGATGTCGAGCGCGGGGTGGTCGGAGTCAACGGCGATTTCGCCTTGGG
>Ga0302325_10018187_pt1 | contig 14819 bp, 11 predicted proteins | sample Palsa_T0_2_FD_201948 | JGI IMG/M metagenome (GOLD analysis project Ga0302325, IMG submission 201948) | Peat permafrost microbial communities from Stordalen Mire near Abisko, Sweden - Palsa_T0_2 | ecosystem: Environmental > Terrestrial > Soil > Palsa > Peat permafrost | place: Sweden: Abisko... | reverse complement strand
CGCCGGGCTCACACCGCAGACGCTCGAGCTCCCCTTCGATCACCTCGTGCTCGCGCTCGGGAACGTCACCGACTTCCGCGGCATCCCAGGCCTGCCCGAGCACGCCCTCCCGTTCAAGACGCTCGCCGACTCCGTGCGTATCCGCAACCACGTGATCAACGTGCTCGAGCAGGCCTCGGTGGTCGAGGATCCGGAGCTGCGCCGCACGATGCTCACGTTCGTCGTCGCGGGCGGCGGCTTCTCCGGCACGGAGGTCGCAGCCGCGCTGAACGACTTCGTGCGGGGCGCCGCCGGCGCCTACCGTTCGATCCCACGCGAGGAGGTCCGGATCGTGCTCGTGCACAGCGGCCAGCGTGTGCTCGAGCGCGAGCTCACGGCGCACCTCGCCGGCTATGCGACCAAGGCGCTGGCCGAGCGGGGCATCGAACTGCTGCTCGGCGAGCGACTCGTCGCGGCGAGCCCGCTCGCCGCGGTGCTCTCGGGCGGGCGGCGGATCGCCACGCACACGCTGATCTCGACCGTGCCCTCCTCGCCGAACCCGGTGCTGGAGCAGCTGGCCGGCCTGCCCACCGTCCGCGGGCGTGTGGAGTGCGAGGGGACGACGGCGGTGAAGGGGTGCGACGGCGTCTGGGGGGTCGGGGACTGCGCGCTGATCCCGATGCCGGGCGGCGAGCCCTCGCCGCCGACCGCGCAGCACGCGATCCGCCAGGCGAAGGTGCTGGCGCAGAACATCGTCGCGACCCAAACCGGAGCGCGGCGGCGCTCCTTCGCGTTCACCGGCCTCGGCAAGCTCGGCGCGCTCGGCCACCACCGCGCGGTTGCCGAGCTACCGGGGAAAGTGACGGTGCAGGGGCCGCTGGCGTGGCTGATGTGGCGCGGCATCTACTGGTCAAAGCTCCCGGGAGCCAGCCGCAAGACCCGCGTCGCCGTCTCGTGGCTGAGCGACCTCGTGCTCCCGGCCCACCCCGTCCAGCTCAACCTCGGCGCCGGCCGCGGCGCCACGCAGGCCCACTACGAGGCGGGCGAGACGATCTTCGCGGAGGGCGATTCGGGGGACAGCCTGTTCATGATCCTTTCCGGCGAGGTCGAGGTGAGCAAGCGCGCCGGCGAGCGCTCGGAGGCGATCGGCACGCTGAAGGCGGGTGAGTACTTCGGCGAGATGGCGCTGCTCGGCCGCCGCCCGCGCAGCGCCGGCACACGCGCGCTCACGTCCGTCGACCTGCTCGTGCTCCCCGGCGCGGACTTCTCGGCGCTCGCCGACTCGCTCACCGAGTTCCGCGGCGAGTTCGAGCAGATCGCCCAGGCACGAGCCGAGGCGGACGCGGCCCGCGCGGCCCAGCCACCCCACTCACAAGAGTTATGCCCCCGGCTGGATTCGAACCAGCGACCTGCGGATTAGAAGTCCGCTGCTCTATCCGGCTGAGCTACGGGGGCCGGGCGCTCCGGCACGCAACATCGGGCACGCAACATGGATCACTTAACCAGGCTTGAGCAAAAACGTGTAGAAAGTGGGCCTATGAGTCCGGGAGCGGGAGATGACGAGGGGGACCTCACACGCAAGCAGCGCCGCGAGCAGGCTCGCGGCGAACGCAAAGCGCTGGAGCAGGCCGAGGCCGCGCGCGCGAAACGGCGTGCGCGCCTGACGCAACTCGGGATCGTGGTTGCAATCGTGGTCGTGGTGATCGTCGGGATCGCGATCGCCTCCGGTGGGGGCGGCGGGAAAAAGACCGTCAGCGTTGGCTCACACGAATCCAACGCGACGGTTGCGGAAGTCAAGACCCTAATCGACGGCATCCCCCAAAGCGGGAACACGCTCGGCGACCCGAACGCACCGGTGACGCTGCGGTACTTCGGCGACCTCGAGTGCCCGATCTGCAAGGAGTTCACGCTCGAGGTGCTGCCGACCCTGATCCCGAAGTACGTGCGGACCGGGAAGCTGAAGATCGAATACCACTCGCTGGAGACGGCCACACGCGAACCGGAAATCTTCAAAACCCAGCAGGTCGCGGCCTATGCCGCCGGCAAGCAGAACCTCGGCTGGTACTTCATCGAGACCTTCTACCACGAGCAGGGCGAAGAGGACTCAGGCTACGTCAACGAAAAATACCTGCAGGGGATCGCCTCGCAGGTCCCCGGCCTGAACCTCGCCGACTGGACCGACGCGCGCAGCGAACCGACCTACTCCAACGAGGTCGCCGCCGACGCCCAGGCCGCCAACCAGGCCGGCTTCACCGGCACGCCGTCCTTCGAACTCGGCAAAACCGGCGGCACCTTGGAAAAGTTCGAACCGGGTACGTTCACCGAAGCCGGGCCGTATGAAGCGGCGATCGAAAAGCAGCTGAAAAGCTAGCTGGCTCCGGTCATGAGCTCGAGTGCCCTCCGCAAGACGATGATCGTCCTGACGGCCGTCGGCCTCTGCCTGGCCGCCTATCTGACTTACGTCCACTACTCCGGCGTCACCCCCCCCTGCTCGATCAAGGGAAACCCCTGCAGCGAGGTTCAGAAATCGCAGTACTCGCTGCTCATCGGCATTCCCGTGGCCCTGATCGGCCTGCTCGGCTACATCGCGATCCTCGGCTCGCTGCTGTTGGCCCCCGACGGCGAACGGGCCCGGCTCGCGACGATGGCGTTGATCCTCGGCGGCTTTGGCTTCAGCCTCTACCTGACCTACCGCGAGCTGTTCACGCTGCACAAAATCTGCGAGTGGTGCGTCTCCAGCGCGGTGATCATGACCGTGCTCGCATGCCTGTCGGTGTGGCGCTTTTTGCGCGGGGGCGATCTCCTCCCCGTGGACGCCGCCACCGGTGCGGCCACGCCGGGGGCGGACGAGGCGCCCGAGCCGGCGGCGCCGCTTGGCGCCGCTCGCTCCTGAGCACTGAACGGTTCGTAGTAGATACGTCCATTGCAAGGTAAGGCGCCCGAGCAAGGGCGGGGGTCCGCCGAGTGATGAGCAGGACCATGAGTGCGCACCCGACGACGACCGATCTCGTGGCCACCACCGAGGCGGTGGAGGAGGTTCCCAGCTCGGCTGTGACCTACTCCGCGCCGGACGGGGAAGAGATCTCACGGCTGTTCGAGATGACCAGCGATCTGCTCGCGGCGATCTCGCTCGACGGGCACTTCACGCTGCTGAACCCGGCCTGGGAGCAGCTCCTCGGCTGGTCGATCGACGAGCTCAAAGCGCACCCGATGCAGGAGCTCGTCCACCCCGACGACCTCGAGCAGACGCTCGCGCTCACGCTCGCCGGCCACCACCGGCCCGCGCAGTTCGTGAACTTCACCAACCGCTACCGCCACCGCGACGGCTCCTGGCGCTGGCTCTTGTGGAGCGCACGCTGCGACGGCGAGGCCTGGTACGCGGCCGCGAAGGACGTGACCGACCGCATGTGGCTGGAGCGCCAGGCGCTGCACGACCCGCTGACGAAGCTGCCCAACCGCCTGCTCTTGATGGACCGCGCGCGCCAGGCCCTCGCGCGCCTGCGCCGCTCAAACGGGCCGATCGCGCTGCTGTTCATCGACCTCGACCGCTTCAAGGCGATCAACGACAGCCTCGGTCACGCCGTCGGCGACCACCTGCTGATCTCAGTATCCGAGCGCCTGGCCGAGATGCTCCGCGACTCAGACACGGTTGCGCGGCTTGGCGGTGACGAGTTCGTGATCCTGGCCGAGGACCTGGAGTCCGACGCCGAGGCCCTAGCGGTCGCCGAGCGCGTGCTACACGCCCTGGAGGAGCCCTTCCAGGTCGGCTCGGCCGAGGTCTCGATGCTCGCGTCGGTGGGCGTCTCGATCACGCACGACCCGGCAGCCGAGCCCGAGGACCTGCTGCGCGAGGCCGACGTCGCAATGTACCGGGCGAAGGGCGCGGGCGGGCACAACCTGGAGCTGTTCGACGAGGATCTGCGCCGCGAGGCCTCAGCGCGACTGGATCTCGAGAATCGCCTCGACCACGCCCTGCCCCGGCACGAGCTGCTGCTCGAGTACCAGCCGCTCTTGCCGCTGGGCGGCGGACGGCCGGTCGGCTGCGAGGCGCTCGTCCGCTGGCACCCCCATGGCGGTGAGTCGACGGCGCCGCTGAGCTTCCTGTCGCTGGCCGAGGAAGGCGAGCTGATCGTGCAGATCGGCGACTGGGTGCTCCACACCGCCTGCGCCCAGGCGGCCGCGTGGCGCCGCGACGGGATCGGGATCCCGGTCTCGGTGAACATCTCCGCGCGTGAGCTGACCGGGTCCGACCTCGCCGAGCGGGTACAGGAGGCGCTGCTGTACTGCCGGCTGCCAGGGAGTGCCCTGTGCGTGGAGGTGAGCGAGGAGGTGGTCCTGCGCGACCCGGCCCGCGCGCGCGCGGCGCTGAAAGAGGTCAGGAGCCTCGGCGTGGCCGTCGCGCTCGATAACTTCGGCGCGCGTCAGTCGACGCTCAGCCTGCCGGGGAGCCTGCCTTTGAACATGCTGAAGCTCGACCGCTCTTTGATCCACGGCTTCGAGCGCCACAAGGACCGCCGCGCGATGGTCGTCGCGGCGCTCGCGCTCGCCCGCGAGAGCGGCCTGACCGCGATCGCCGTGGGGATCGAGACCAACCGCCAGCTGGCGCTCGCGCGCGAGCTGAACTGTGCGGTGGGACAGGGCTTCCTGCTGCACCGGCCGGACGCGCCCGAGCGGCTGCGCCTCAGAGAGCCGGCCGGGGCGATACGCTCGCCCCCACCATGGCGCCCGATCGTGCGACTGCGCGGCACCAGCCGCCACTGAACGACGCGGTTCTCATCGACAGCTACAAGCGCGCCGCCGCCGAGGCCGCCGCGAAGATGGTGCAGGACGGGATGCGCGTCGGGTTGGGGACCGGTTCGACCGTCGCATTTCTGCTGCCGGCATTGGCTGAGAGGAAGCTGCATGGCCTGCGCTGTGTCGCCACGTCGCCGGCGACCGAACATTTGGCGCAAACGCTGGGATTGAACGTCGAAGACCTGGACGCGGTCGGCGAGCTGGACATCGCGATCGACGGCGCCGACCAGGTCGAGGAGTCCGGGTGGTTGGTGAAGGGTGGCGGCGCGGCGCTGACACGGGAGAAGATCGTCGCAGCGGCGGCGCGGCGGTTCGTCGTGATCGTCTCGGCCGAGAAGGCCGTTGCGGCGCTCTACCCGCCGGTGCCGCTGGAGGTGCTGCGCTTCGGCGTGGAGCGCACGCTGGCGGAGATCGGCGAGGCCCGGCTGCGCGCTGGGAGCGGAGCCCAGCCGCGTGGCGCCCTACAGAGCGCGGGCGGCGAGCAGGCGAGCGCGGTGGACTCTCTGGCAAGCCCAGATGGCAACCTGATCGCCGACTACTTCGGCCGGATCGGTGATCCGGCTGAGCTTGCGGCGCGGTTGAGCGCGACCCCGGGCGTGGTCGAGCACGGGCTGTTCGCGCCGCAGATGGTGAGCTGGGTCCTGATCGCGGGCGCGGATGGCGTCGAGCGCCGCGCGGGCGCCAAGCCAGAGGAGACGCCGGGCGCAAGCCCCCTCAGCTAGGGACCGGCGGGAGACGCAACCAACGGCCGCAGCTCCTCCTCAGGCGCGACGGAGTGACGCTCGAGCACCCCGTCCTCGCCGACCACGTAGGCGCCCATCCGGGCAAGCGGCGGTGAGTAGACGTGCAGCGTGACCGCCTCCTCGACGCCCGCGTGGCGCACGCGGTGGATGTCAGAGGAGGAGAAGTGAAAGCTCTGGGTGGGCCCAAAAATACGATCGCGCGTCGGTCCGTCGATCGCGAGGCGCTCCTCGCGCACGCGTCCTCCCACCACGGCGACGGCGCCCGCGGAGATGTCATGGTCGTGAAAGCCGGTGTCGTGGTCGTCCATCCAGCAGATCAGCCACGCGGTCAGGTGCGCGTCTGAAAGCAGCTCCTCGTAGACGCGCTGCTTGTGATCGTGGTGGACGCGTCCGATCCACAGCTCCGGCCGGTCGGCGAGCTCGGCGACGAAGGCCTGCAGCTCGGGGCCGGTCAGATCCCGGTCGCGCGGGCGTGGGACGGAGGCGAGCGAGGGTCTCATCGAACCGCCCCCACGATTCCTCGCCGGGTGGCCGTGGGCCGCGACTGGGCAGTTTCGGGCGACTGGGCAGCCTCGGTCGACCGCTCAGTGGCCTCGGTGTCCTGCGGCCGGTCCTGGCCCGATCCCTCGCCGAAAGCGCGCGCTGTGGTGTCGGCGAGCAGCTCCCAGTCGAGCGTCGCGGGCTCCTCCAGCAAGGTGGGCTCGACGACGGGACGGTCGGATCCGTACAGGAGCTGGCCCGGCCCCCCGATCGCCTCTGTCAACGCGCCGATCGCGGCCGGTCCATAGGAGGAGGTGTCGTAGAAGACCAACGGGTCGTGCGCGGGCCGGATGGGCCTCAATCGATCGGGGCCGCCGCGTGCGGCCAGGCGCTCTGCGTGCAGTGGCGCCAGCCCGGCGAGCATCGCGAAGACGATCTTCAGCTCTGGGTGCTCGATGCGTCCGGCGTGCAGGAACGCGAGCCAGGCCGCGTGCATGTCGGCGACGTAGTGCGTAAGCGCCGGCCACCAGAGCGGATCACCGAGCAAGCTCATGCCGGCTCCGGGCGCGGCGCCCTGGCCGAAACCGGGGCCGGGGTGGACAAACAGTGGAGCGCCGCGGCGCTCCAGGCGTGCGAGCAGCGGCTGCACACGCGCGAGCCGATCGACACCGGAGAGCGCGCCCGCGGGCAGCGAGACACCGACGCAGCCTCGCTGAAGCGCACGGTCGACGTCGTCTTGATCGGGGTCATCGAGCGCGATCGCACCCCACACGCCGAAGGGCTCGCCGAGCGCGAGCGCGCCCTCGTGGTAAGCGTCGAGCAACGGCTGCGCCTGCGCGCGGGGCAGCGACTCGATCCCCAAGGGGCTCGACAGGCACAGCAGCGCGCCGTGCAGGCCGTCGCGCCGTACGAGCTCGGCCCGCCGCGCGGGCACCTCGCTCGCAAGATCGATCACATAGGGCCGCTCGCCCGCTAGGAACAGCACGGTCAGTCCGTGCTCGTCGCGCACGAACGGGAACTCGGTGCGCTGAGCGAGCGCTTGCACGAGCGGCTCGGTCCAGAGATGTTGGTGGATATCGGTCTTCATCGCTCTTTATTGCTCATTCTTCATCGTTCTCGGTGCTCTCGAGATCCCTATCGGCACATTCCACAGATTCTTTATCGATTTTGTGGACTTTAGCATATCAGCCATTTGTCGAAATACGTACATAGCTCGGATAGGCATCCGTGTCTACGCCCGATCAGTCCTCCCCCAGAGCGCATCTTCCGAACTAACCCAGTCTGAACAAACCAGATCGCCATGTCAGACGACGAGAGCCACCAAACCGACTCCGACCCGCAAAGCGAGTCCGTCCCCGAGCCAGTGACTGAGCCCGGGTCGGTCGCTGAGCCTGGACAGGCCGCCGTCGCCGGGGGAGCAGCCGATCGAGGCCATCGCGGCAGGGGAGCGTGGACCGCGGTGGCGGTGTTCTGCGTCCTCGCCGGATCCGTCGCCTCGGTGCTCGGCGCGCGCGCCGTGGCGCACAACGACAGCGCCAAGACGGAAGCAAGCTTCCATCAAGGCTCAGCGGCGATCGCCTCGACGTTGAAGCTGGCGATCCAGCGCCAGGAAGAGCTGACCGTCGCGGCTTCGACCTACTTCGCCGCCAATCCGAAGGCTTCCTCTGCGGAATTCGCCCGGTGGGTCACGTGGGCGCGCACGCGGCGCCGCTACCCCGAGCTCGATGCCCTCGGCCTGCTGCCGGCGCCCCCGAAGCCCGCCAAGGCTTCCGCTACGCCCGTCAAAGCCTCCCCCGCGCCCGTCCACGTCTCGCCCGCGCTGCTGCTGAGTCGCAACACCGGGCTGAGCACCTATCACCCGATCTCTGCTGGCCACAGGCAGGCACTGGCGATCGTAACCCCCGTGTACCGGGGAAATGTGACCCCGCACACCGTCTTCGGACGCACGGCGGCATCGGTGGGATGGCTGCGTGAGGTGCTCGTGCCCGGGGCCGTGCTGGGCCAGGTGCTGGTGGGCCACCCCGGCTACGCGCTTGCGCTGACTCACCTTAACGGCACCTCAAACCTCGTCTTCTCCAGCGGCGCCCCGCGATCCGGCGCGCAGAACACGACGCTCGACCTGCACGACGGCTGGACCGTCACGAGCTTCGGCCCGGCGCCCGCAGCGAGCGTGCTCGCCGACGGCGACGCGCTTGCGGTGCTGATCGGCGGGATCCTGGTGAGCGTGCTGCTCGGCCTGGTGGTGGACATCCTCGGCGCCGCCGCTCGCCCACCGTCGCCGGCGCCGGTGGAGGAGGAGGCAGAGGCGGAGGTGCAGAGGAGCGAGCTCCCAGGCAAGTATCTCTACGAGCCCGTGACCGGCCTGCCCAACCGCGAGCTCACGCTGGACCGCGCCGAGCGCATGGTCGCCCGCGCGGGACGCGACTCGGGCATGCTCGCGGGCGCGCTGTTCGTCGACATCGACCAGCTCAGCGAGGTCAACGAGATGCTCGGGCTGACCGCCGGCAATCAGCTGCTGAAGATCGTCGGGGAACGGCTCGAGGACGTTGTGCGCACTGGCGATACGGTCGGCCGGCTCGACGGCGACGAGTTCGTCGTGCTGGTCGAATCGGCTGCCCGCGGGGTGCGCCTGGACTCGCTCGCCCAGCGGATGATCGAGGCGCTGCACAAACCGATCGAGCTCGACGCCTTCGGGCCGAGCTTCGTGCTGACCGCGAGCATCGGCGTCGCCTTCGGCCGCTACGCGACCCCCGAAGACCTGCTGCGCGACGCGCACGTCGCCCTGGTCTCGGCGAAGACCGCGGGCAAGGACCGCTACACGCTGTTCAACGCGAACATGCGCACCGTGATCGAGGGCCGCGCGGTACTCGAGGCCGAGCTGAGCACGGCCCTGGCGGAGAACCAGTTCTTCCTGCTCTATCAGCCGATCTACGATCTGCGCACCCGCAAGGTGGCCGGCCTCGAGGCGCTGATCCGCTGGCAGCATCCGACGCAGGGCGTGCTCGCCCCCGACGCGTTCATCCCGCTGGCCGAGGAAACCGGGCTGATCGTGCCGATCGGCCGCTTCATGCTCGAATCCGCCTGCGCCCGCGTCGCGGCCTGGAACGTGGCCGGCCATCCTGTCGGCGTCTCGGTCAAGGTCTCGGCGCATCAGCTGAACCGCGACGGCTTCCTAACCGACGTGCAGCGCGCCCTGCAGCAATCCGGGATCGAGCCGTCGCTGCTCACGCTGGAGATCGCCGAGACCGCGATCATGCGCGACCTCGCCGCGGCGGCAGAGCGCCTGCGTCTGGTCAAGCGCCTGGGCGTGAGCATCGCGATCGACGACTTCGGCGGCAGCGGCTACGCCCACCAGGCCGACCTGCGCCAGCTCCCGCTCGACTCCCTGCGCGTGGACCGCAGCTCGCTCGCCTCCTCCGAGGACGAGGACTACCGCAGCTGGCTGCTCGAGGCGATCCTGCTCGTCGGGCGTGAACTCTCGCTGACAGTGGTCGCCACGGGAATCGAGACCCACGAGCAGATGGCCACGCTCCAAACGATCGGCTGCACGATGGCCCAGGGCGCCCTGATGGGCTCCCCCGCCCCGGCGGACGCAGTTGCGAGCCTCTTCAACGTCGAGCTCCCCGCTGTGAGCAGTGCCGTCATTGACCCGAGCATGCCTCGGGATCTGGCTCTGTAGAGCCAACGGGGGACCCAGGAATCGAACCTGGCGTTGCGGTTTTGGAGACCGCCGTGTTACCGATACACCAGTCCCCCGGGCGGGCACGGATTGTAGGGGCTCGGCGGCGTTGAGACATCGATGGGCGCGGCGGACTTCGTGCTAAAGGCGGGGCTCGGGAATGCCGAAAACGTCTATAGCTCAACACCCTCTTGTGATGATACGCACTTTCTCTGCCAGGCTCCGGGCCAGCGGCCGATCTTCGATCGGGCGTCGATCGCTGGCTTCAGAGGCGGGGGACACGTTGATCGAGGTGATCGTCGCCGCGCTGCTGCTGGGGATCATCGTCGTCGGCACGTTCACGGGGCTGAACAGCACCAACAAGTCCACCTCGATCGCCCGCGCCCGCTCGCAGGCCGACGCGCTGGCCGAGCAGGACGAGGATCGGCTGCGCTCGCTGCCGATCACGACGCTCGCGAAACTTGAAACCGAACCAAAGTCGTATCCCGTGGAACAAAACGGCGCTAAATACACCGTCACCTCGAGCGCGAGATACGTCGTCGACAACACCGCCACCACGAGCTGCGCGTCGACCGCGCTATCCGCCGAATACATCGAGACATCCTCGATCGTAAGCGCGACCATACTCGGCAAACACTCGGTCGTGGAGACCGGCATCGTCAGCCCGCCGCCCGACACCGCGCTGGTCGTCCAGGTCACTGGGCCGTTGGGCGAAGCGGTGCCGGGCGCGGAAGCGCAGGCCACCGGACCCTCGATCGGCTCGGCCCTGACGTCCACCAGTGGCTGCGCGATCATCGCGCTGTCGCCCGGCGAATACGAAGTCAACGTACACAAAGCGGGCTACGTCGATCAAAACTGGTTCGCGGAATCCAACAAAGACCCCTTCTACACGAAGAACGCCTACCTGACGGCCGAGACGACGACTAAGAAACAATATCTATTCGCCTCAGCCGCCGCGCTCAATTCGCTCTCGTTCAAGTATCTCAACCCGACGAACAGCAAAGAAGAAGAAGACAGGGCGCTGAACGCGATCCTGGAAAACCCGGGGATGTCCCCCACTTTCAGGGTGCTGCCAGTCACCGGCACCCCCGCATACGTCTCGTCGCTGCAGACAGAAAAGATCATTTACCCGTTCAACAAAGAAGCAGCCTATACCGTCTACGCGGGCAGCTGCCAGGCCAATCGGCCGCCAGAAGAAATGGAAATCGCAGGAGTAAAAGTAAAAGAGCGTACTGAAATAGCGTTCCCCGCGGGAGGAGAAGAATCGAAGAAGCTAGTGCTGCCGTCGCTGATCGTCAAGGTTTGGACGGGAATAAAAGGCACAGGCACCGAAGGCTCGCTCGTCACAAGTGCTCCCGAAATCTTTCTCTCCGACACCGATGCAGGCTGCGAACCTACGTGGCAGAAACCGGCAACAGAAATCCCATCGGAAGTAGCGCATGGCATGCTGAAGTATCCCGGACAGCCCTGGGGCACGTATACCGTCTGCGTCACCGTTCCTTCCGGCGGATCCAAACACTACTCTCTCACAGGCGTAAAAAATAACAAACCTGAAAAGACCGGAACCCCAGTCAACCTGTACGAGGGAAGCTCCACCCTCCTGCCAGAAGCGTGCCCATGATGACCCGCTCATCCTCGACAGGTACGGGCACGCGGCGTGGCGAGCGCTGGCGCGAGCAGGATGGCTTCACGCTGATCGAAGTGCTGGTCGCGTCGATCATCGCGGTGGTCGTCAGCCTGGCGGCGTTCTCAGTCCTCCAATTGACGACCGAAGACGTCTCGCGCATCACCGAACGGACGCACGCCGACCAGACCGGGCGGGTGGCGCTCGAGAAGCTCATGCTGCAGCTGCACTCGGCCTGCGTGGCCCTGGAAGTCAACCCGATCGTGGAAGGCAGCAGCGCTGAAAAGATCAAGTTCGTCAGTTCAAGCGGAAAAGAACCGGCGTTTGCAACCGGCGAAGTTGACATGCACGAAATCACCTACAACAAAGTCGAAGGCACCCTGAAAGAAACGGTCTACCAGAGCACCGGTCCCGAGGGGAGCGGTATCGCGACCGGCAGTAATCCGGGGAGCGGTAACTATCTCTTCTCCACGACGCCGTCCAGCACGACAAAGCTGCTCACAGGCGTGAAACAGACAGGATCCACACCGATCTTCCAGTACTACCGGTACTACATAAAAGGCGATAAAGGGCCCAAAGGTGAAGCAGAACCTCCCTATGGCGAACTGAACCCCACCCCGCTGACGGGCCCCTCTCTCCCGGCAACCGGCGAACTCACCAGGGCAGAAGCCGAAAGCGTCGCGAAGGCGGCCGTCAGCTTCACGCTGGCGCCCGAACACCACGAAAGCGTCATCGCCAAAGGCGGTCAGCCCGTCGCGCTCGAAGATTCGGCCGTATTCCGCCTGACCCCCTCCTCGACCTCTCCCGAACACCCCAACTCCCCCTGCTCGGAAGCGCCATGATCACGTCCACCACACCATCCCCGCATCTCCGACCGGCGCTTCGCAGCCAGCAGGGCTTCACGCTGATCCTGACGCTGCTCATGCTGCTGATCACCTCGGCACTGCTCGTCGCCGCCTTCACGGCAGCCAACGGCGAGGTCCACCTCACCGCCACCGACACCGCCCAGAAGAAGGCCTACTACGCGGCCGAGGCGGGGATCGAGAACTACGAGTACCACCTCACCCAGGACGGCAACTACCTGACCTACTGCACGACGCCCAAACCGGAAAACACGGCGTTGAACCAGTATTTCCAGGCGGGTACGGAAAGCCCGCTGACGATCTCCGAACTGAAAGAACACACCGGCGAAGTACCCGGCTCGAGCGGCGAAGAGAAGTATGCTATTCAGCTGATTCCCGCAGCGAGCGACAAAATAGTAGGCGATCAGAAGTGCGACAGGAACAACGTCGTGGCAACAATGATCGAAGAGAAAGAAGGACCCTCCGCCGGGACCTTCCGGATCATGTCCACCGGCTTCTCCGGCAAAGAGACGCGCACGCTCGTGGCCACGTTCCGCAACGCCAACTTCGTCAGCTATGTCTGGTACAGCGTGTACGAAACCGGCGATCCTGCCCTCTACGGCACACCTCCCGCTGAAAAACCTGATTATTATACTGAATGTGGCAAGTTCTACACAGAACGGCCACCTCAATGTAAAGAGTTCAACAACTACTTCATCAGCGGCGAATCGGTCAACGGCCCGATGCACACCGAGGACCACGTGGGGATCTGCGGCAATCCCTCCTTTGGCCGGACCAAAAACGACCGAATTGAATTCGGCAACGGCTACAACAAGACCGCCAAAGAAGGCTACGACAACGAGGGACAGTCCTGCACGGCCAGCCCCGAATTCAAAGGCACCGAGGTTCCTCCGGACGAAGACCTACAGATAACGCCGCCGCCCGGTGACGAAGAACTGGAACACGTCGTCGAAACCTCACCTACAGACTACAAGTACGAAGGCCAAACCGAAATCGTCCTGACGGGCGAAACGATGACCGTCGTCAAGCACAAGGGCAACGGCAAAGCGGGTCAACCCAAATCGGTTGAACCATTTGAAGTAGAAGAAAAAGGCGTCGCGCTCCCTCCCAACGGGGTGATCTACGTTTCCGGCGAAAAAGGCACCTGCGAACCATACTCGCCATTCGGCCCCCACCCGGGGTACGCCGAAGGTAGCGCATGCGGCAACGTGTACGTGCACGGCGAATACGACAAAGCGCTGACGATCGCCACGCAGAACGACGTCATCATCAACGGCAACGTCTATCCGGAAAGCGTCGCCAAAAGCCTCGGCAGCGAACCCACGGGCAACACCATGCTCGGCCTGATCGCCAACAACTTCGTGCGCGTCTTCCATCCACTGACGGGTATCCGCCAAGCATCTGAATTCACCAAGTGCGGATCTGCGACCAACGACACCACCGAACCTCCCGAAGACAACCAAGAACCATTCATCTACGCCGCGATCCTCGCGCTCAAACATTCGTTCATCGTCGACAACTTCGACTGCGGCAAACCCTTAAACAAACTGAACGTCTACGGCGCGATCGCGGGCGAGTTCAGCAACGGCATGACGGGCGTGTTCAGCGGCACGTCGGCCATCAGCGGGTATCCGTACAGCCTCAAATACGACAACCGCCTGCAGGCCGAGGAGCCGCCGCACTTCCTCAACCCGATCCAGGCCGCCTGGTACATCCAGCGCCAGACGCTGGCGTCCAACCCGTAGCTGTGGCGCGGGGAGGGAGTGCGGGCGAAGGGACTCGAACCCCCAAGGGCTTGCGCCCACTGGCTCCTAAGGCCAGCGTGTCTACCAATTCCACCACGCCCGCTCGGCCCCGATACGCCTCTGAGGTCGAGGTACACGGGGACCGCTCCAGATTGTATGGTTTCCCACGATGTCTTCATCGCTTCGTGAACGGGAGGAAGCGGATCGCCGCGCGCGCGGCGTGATCGTCACCCATCCCAACCGCGACAAGCCGATCGCGCAGACCACGCGCGCGATCGTCGTCGTGCTGCTGCTCGCGACCGTCGTGTTGCTGCTGATCAACACGATCGGCGGCTGGAGCCTGTTGGAGGGCGCCCTGCTGATCCAGCTCGCCTTCATCCTCATCTACCTACTGATGGCCTACTACGTGAGCCGCTGGAGCCGGGGCGTACTGCCGCTCGGCGCGGGGCTCGCCGTGCTGCTCGGGATCTTCGCGCTCGTGGCCGCGCCCAGCTGGTTCGATCGCAACCATGCCGGCTTCACCCAGCCCACTCTGAACGCCGGGCTGCTCGGGGTGATCACGCTGCTGATCGTCCCCGTTCAGGTCCTGCTCGTCCTGTTCGCGATGCGCGGCTTCAAACAGGGCTGGAACGTCGAGGTCGAGCGGCGCGACCCATCGGTTGGGGACCCAACCCGCCCGGGCCCAGGGGCGGGGGCGAGGACGGACGCGGGCGGGTACCCAGACGCTCCGCCGCTCCCGGCCTGAGCCGGGGAATCGATGCGGCGGGTGGGAGTCGAACCCACACGCCCTTGCGGACAGAGGCTTTTGAGGCCTCCGCGTCTACCGTTCCGCCACCGCCGCACGTGCGACACCAATATATGCGTCTCTACGCCGGTCCTCCCACCAGCTGCCGCAGCGGCTCGGCCAACGCC
>Ga0302325_10018186_pt1 | contig 14820 bp, 10 predicted proteins | sample Palsa_T0_2_FD_201948 | JGI IMG/M metagenome (GOLD analysis project Ga0302325, IMG submission 201948) | Peat permafrost microbial communities from Stordalen Mire near Abisko, Sweden - Palsa_T0_2 | ecosystem: Environmental > Terrestrial > Soil > Palsa > Peat permafrost | place: Sweden: Abisko... | reverse complement strand
AGGACACTGGGGGAGGAGCACCCAGGCACCTTGACAAGCATGAACAATCTGGCGGTGACATACAGTGATCAGGGGAGGCTGCAGGAGGCAGCAGACCTGCAGGAGAGGGAACTGGAGGCGAGGAGGAGGACACTGGGGGAGGAGCACCCAGGCACCTTGACAAGCATGAACAATCTGGCGGTGACATACAGTGATCAGGGGAGGCTGCAGGAGGCAGCAGACCTGCAGGAGAGGGACCTGGAGGCGACGAGGAGGACACAGGGGGAGGAGCACCCAGGCACCTTGACAAGCATGAACAATCTGGCGGTGACATACAGTGATCAGGGGAGGCTGCAGGAGGCAGCAGACCTGCAGGAGAGGGAACTGGAGGCGACGAGGAGGACACAGGGGGAGGAGCACCCAGGCACCTTGACAAGCATGAACAATCTGGCGGTGACATACAGTGATCAGGGGAGGCTGCAGGAGGCAGCAGACCTGCAGGAGAGGGAACTGGAGGCAACGAGGAGGACACAGGGGGAGGAGCACCCAGGCACCTTGACAAGCATGAACAATCTGGCATACACGTATGAAAGTTTGGGTCGGATTGCGGAGGCTTTATCTCTCATCCAGCAATCAGTCGAGGGAGGTCAAAGGAGTCTCGGAGACGAGCATCCCCACGTTGCTGATCGTAAAATCACACTCGAACGTTTGAGAAATAAAATCAACAGTACGACACATGCTCTAGCTATGCAAAGCTCCCCGGCACTCTAAGATCTTGTATCACCCCGCGAGAGGACCCATTCTGACATCTCGTATAGAGCAAATGTATCGTCGCATGCGCCAGTTACAGTCACCTACGCCCTCGAGGAGAAGATTCGAAGCTTGTGTTCAAAGATGTATTATTGAACATCTGCGCGCCATCTTATTGTCCACTGGGCCGGAGCATGATAGACAATTGATTAATACCCGAAGTGGTCTCAGTTGCATCTCACCTTTGTCATCCCTATCGCCAGGGGCGCGCCAGTCCCAGTCCATCCCCGGGCTCTGTGACCTTGAAATGTCTTCATTTCTTTCACTCACAGTCACGGCTCGTGAGAAGCAGACATTCGTTTTTGGAAACTGACCAATCGCGAAACTAGATCCGCCCTAGTATTGCAACGGTAGACTGTCATGGGTACACGATTCCTATTTATATACATAGTTTATGTCTTGTCATTAATGTTAACATATCCCGTAACCCATCTCAGCCCCTTCATCGTTCGTCGAGTACGTACCGTTTTGAATTGACTACATCCTGAGAAATCGCAACCGCCGAGGACTGTCTGCAGGTCTCTACATGCCAAGCGGCGGATCCAAGAGAGATTACGAGTTGGAGGGGTGGATTTGTCTGTTGAGGTGGATTTGGTATGACGTACAGTTGGAGTGATAAAAGAATCGAGGTAATTGTCGACAACATGGCTCTTCCAGCGTCCTAGGAGTTTGCTGTCATCTCTGGAGATGCCCCTCAATGCCGCAGTGACAGCTGCACTCTTCCGAATCGAATGGCCGGAAAACCCGAGACCTCAGCGCGGAGAAGTAAGTATTTCTCGAATTTTGGCGAGCGGGCGGATTTGCACACTCCGAGGCTGTGTTTTCCATCAGCTTCTATCTGCACGATTAGCGCATCCCTCAGCCTCAGCTGATGTCATCTTCGCAATTGACGCCATAGTGCGCTATTCTGCTATGGTATATTTATGAAGCACAATGCATCAGCAGGGGCGCTATAGTGGGACTCGCTCGCCAAGGTTGTGTTGCATATCGACAGCCTGAGGAAACTAGAAATCACACAGACCATCGCGATGGCAGGTTCGTCACTCTTCGGGAAGTGGTTCAGGACTGCTCCGCTATCGTTATTTGTGGCCATACAGCTCGTCGACTTGGTTTCGGCGCAGCAGACCACAGAAGACTGCATAATTCCCGGCGACTCGGACGTTCTTGGCCTCGGCGTACGTATCGGCTTCTACCTGCAACTGTTTTCCAACTTGATCCTGGGTACCATCCGACCGCAGGACGCATCCAAGGCATTTCTACAAAACGTCTTCTTCATCATCTGTCTGGTGACAGCCGCGATCTTTTCCTCTGCAAAACATCAATTCCCACCTGGGTCAACCATCGCCTGCACCTGGTACCCTGTCCTCGGCTACGTCGCATTAATCCCCTTCCTATTCCGTCTCCTGCCAAAATCCTTGCCAACCCCGCAAGTCGTGTTATCCGCTGCAGTCGTTGCCGTGACGTCCTGTTTCGCGATATGGTTCTGGTATAAGGGGCTCGATCAAATCCACCCTGCACAGTGTATGGAGCCAAGAGTCTTTCTCTTCTACAATTGTTCGGCAAGGGGTAATATTCGCACCTTATTCAAAGTCCTGACACCCCTGCTGTTGGCAATATCCATCCTATCAGGGTCGTCGGTGCCGGTGTTTCAAATGATTTATCTCTCCGCTTGTGTCGGCGATAACATGCAACGTCCGGAAAGTCCACGCAGAATAAGAGTGCTTGTCCTAGGACTGGTTTGGTTGGCTTTCGGGATCGTGGCTTTCGAACTTCAACTTCAGTGGAATCATGTTGGCGGGATAAATGCTTTCGAGACAACTGGGCAGCTAATTCCTCTGACGTTCGGGATTTTGTCGGTTATTCAGACTATATGCGCCTTTGTCGGACCACACATAATTATCCGCATTTCAAGCAATCGCAATATACGACGACTCGCAGTCCCTCTCAGGAACCTTGCTGTTGCAAAAGTTACGAATTCTGCTAGTGTTTAATCGGTGGTCGCAGTTGCGTATATTTATTAGCTACTTGAGAAAGGACCAGGCAATTTTAATTGAGTGATAGTTCATCGTGTTTAATCATCTGGGTATTTCCTCAAATTGAAGTAGCCATGGTACTGTATGTCTAGTCCTCAGCAATAATTCTTTCGCAAGAAAATTAGGAAGCATTCCACTTCCGGCTTCCCGAAATTCTAATTAAGATCGTGCATACGTCTGCTCAGGCCATCATGAATGCAAACCTTTACTGAATTCAGACTTTAGACCGTAAGATGAGGTCCCCGCAACGGTGGTAGTAGCCTTGGCGCGATTGCTTTGACATCTCTGTGAGACGGACAGTGACCAGTCCATGTGGTGACTTCATCCCGAACACCAAAAACTAACAATCTCAAAGTCTAATTCAGCAAACGGTAAACCAGGGTCTATGAACCTTCTTTGCACCACATTGTGCGGTCGGCCTGGGGTCTTTCCGTCACCCATGCCACCGAAGCCTTCCGGTGCATATTAGCCACTCAATTAATAGGCACCGGCACATCTTCATGCTCCCGGGTGTTGCCGCAACTGACGCCGTGCCATGCCCACCCTCCGCATCCTCGTTTTCGATCCCTCTGGAATTATGCCCATCCGTTGGGCCCACTGGGCACTCTATCTTCCCGTCGATGATGAATGCGATAGTCCGGGCCAGTTTTTCGGGGTCAGAAAACGTGGTTTTACTTCGAGTAAAACCCAACTTGATATCGTTTCCGGTTTCGATATTTACGATTGCGAGGCGCTACAAGTTCATGCCGAGATTGAACATATGAATGTCAGTTTGGAGGAGTTGAGCGCTATTTGCCAAGACACGGCCCGTGGACGGGCATTTAATCTCGCATTTCAGAATTGTCAGGATTGGGTCGTGGAGGTGGTCAGAAAGTTGGAAGATACGTTGGATCTCCCTAAGCGGGTCAATGTGAGGGAACTGGTCAAATCAAAGGGATATAAGCCGGTGAGGGAATAGGGAGACAGGGTCGCTTAAAGAGCAAGGCTATCAGAAGACCGTAGGCAAGGTCGGATACAGGTTGTAATTTCATCAGGGAAATGGAGTTATAGGGATCCGATGATTTGTCTATACGGGTAAACTGCTCGGAGTTTTGTACACAAACACTTGGTTCCTAGTCCGATTCTCCACATATGCTCGGAAAATCTCCAGCTCAACTGTCCTCTCTCCATACGACGGCGGTTCGTTCTCCATAACGGCGGCCCTCACCGCTTCGAATACAAACTCGGGACTCTCGCCTGGCGCATCTTTCATTGCCTTCTCCGCCCAATCCCGAACAATACACAGATAATCAGTCAGAGCAACCGTCGCCCTGCCAATCAACTGGTCTCCCTTTATTGTCCCCTTCCCTGCCTCCACCGCCCGAACCAGTCCCTGCTCCACCTCCCCTGTGTCCACATTGAATACCACCACTTGCCGGTTGAACCATTCGAGTGGTTTTCCGTCGATTATCCGGCCCACCAGAAAACATGGGTGGCTAGCTCGTGCTGTTCGTGATGCCCAGCAGCCCATCGATTGCAGAGGATTTGCCTGCGAGAGCCGTGAGGGTGCTGAGAATTATGGAGGTTGTTGCGGATAGCTGGATTGCGATGCTTTGGGCGGTGGGGGGCTGGGCACGGTAAAGCGATTGCTAAAATGCGATTACACGGAATGCGATGGGTTGATTGCGCACAGATGATGCAAGACACTTCCCGAGCCGTCAGCTGATTGGCCGGCCACCCAATGGAACAGTTTAGTGGAACGGTAGAGTCATGTGCGAATTGCGGAAGCACCACGGCACAAAAGTCTAATCTTTGAAATGCAGTCACCGGGGCCCCAAGTGCGACCAATCACTGAGCAGAGATAGGCAATGCATCCGTAACGCATTGCATGGGTTTACTGCCGCTTCGCATCGGGATGCCGCACCCCCACCAAAGTGGATTCCGCGCTGAGAATAGCTGCCAACCTAATTCGGCCTAATCTTGGTCAGATGACTCGCTCGGAAGGAATCGGTTCCCCGTTCGGCAGAAATCGACAACCCTGCATACGCAGGAAAACTTCAACCGTCGTACATATGCAGACGATAAGGTTTGACCTTCCGCAAGCTTCTATGGGCGAAGCACGCTTACAAAGCCCCGACGGGTCAAATGCGCAACCGCTTTTACCGCCGGGCGCTTAAGTAAACCTTTTATGTGAACGGCAACTTGGGAGCGGGAAAACTCTAATTTGGTCCAATCCTGGTTCGCGAAGAGCGCTGATCCTCGGCTTTCGGCCGCGGCCATCCAACTCAGCCAAATTTCAAGAACACCCTGCGTCCCCTTGGTTGGTGGCCAAGATCCGCACTGCGGCGAGGCTATTATCATCCGTTTAGGTCGGGCAAAGACGAGTGTGGTTGCATAAGTTGAAGAAAAGCTAATTTGCTGTCGCGCGGATTAAATAAGATTCGGTCCCTCGCCTCGGTCGTGGAGCCGTAGTTCCTTGCCACACTCAACTTCCGTTGGTATATAGGGGTGTGGCCACCGGTCCCAACTTCTTTCAAATCCGTTCCGACTGTTTCTGCTTTTCCAGTTCATGACCAACCCCATCAGCAAGTACCGTATAACAATGAAAGGAACTGAGCTAATAATTAAGCAGCAAAAACACTGAATCGGATACTACCGTGATTCCATAGGATGGACTTGGTCTCGATCCGCAAGATCTGGTCGGGTGGGAAATCAAGTGGCACTGCTGGAACGCGGACCCCCAACGCTTGATTTTCAAGTGCAAGGGCGGAGATGCCGAGTTTATCAATTTAGTTTATGGCAACGGGGTCGTGATAGAACGAAACCTGCGGTCCTTGTCATGGACCAAGTCTTGGACATGGCCTTGCGAAAAAAGTCGTCTTCATCCAGTGCACGGTTGGAAATCGTGGAAGCATGTGTTGGAAGACGATGGACGGAGTTACAGTCATACCGAGTTATTGGAATCAAGTGTGAGGGAATGTCAAGTATGGGATTTGTATATTGCCAAAGAGTGGAGTATTATGAAACCGAGGATTCGAGCGACGAAGAGGAGATCGTTTATGTCAATGTAATGCTTCAAATGAGGGATAGCAAAGGCACTGAATAGCAACTCTTCGAAGGTACATAACTTAGCATATTGGTTCGAATCTCACTGAAGATCGATCAGGTGGATCGTGAGATCGTCAGGAATTTTGTCTTAAAAACATCAAACCTGACACACTGTTCGAGAATCGTGAGATCGACGGGAATTTTGTCCCTCTGTTCGAGAATCGTGAGACCGGCTGGACTCTTGTTATAAAACATTCGAGTCAACCTAACTCCGACGCTCTGTTCGAGATCATAAAGCATCAAAACATCTTCTGTTCGAGAACAAGTATGGAACGCACCTACCACGACGAAACTTCAGTCAAGTACCATGCAGACCAACACCTACCCATCCTCAGACAAGTTCTCAGGGAAGTCAACCCACGCAACGCTGAGATATGGACGTACATCTTCGCCAAAGCGGGAATCACCGATGGCTCATTTCCTGCCACCAGAAGCGCGTTCCATGCTACTGCCCAGCAACTCGGTCTCACCATCACTGAGGTTGAGGTTGAGAACTTCCTCGAAGCGCAGTATCGTTATCTTTGTCCGCCTGTCGAAGGGGCTAGAATGCTCACCTATGATGACGCCCACTCTACTCCTTACAAAGAGATCCCCAACGGAGTCCTCGGTAGCGGGTCATTCGGGATTGTTGAGAAGGTTTGTACTTATTTGCAGCCCTCCAAAGTCTATGCGAGAAAGCGCCTTATGAAAATTACGGATAAAGACCGCCCTCGGGTTGAAAAAGAAATCGTTCTCCTCCAGAGATTCCGACATCCTCACAGCATTATGTTCCACGGAGGATATCTTCACCGGGGTCAGATCTTTCTTCTTTTCGACTTAGCCACCTGTAATCTTGCCCAGTTTCTCGCCAGTCCTCCCTCTGTGTTTGTCCGGCTCAGCAGCGACGAGAAGTCGTCCAAAATTGTCAACTGGATGATCGACATGGCCGCAGCGGTGGCGTATCTCCACGGAATTCAAGGCATCCATCGAAACCTGAAACCCGAGAACCTCCTCATCGACAATACTGGGAGAATTTTCCTTGCCGATTGCGGTCTTGATGCCCTCCAAGAAGCAGCGTCAACGTATACCACCTCGATCGAAGGTACGGAGAGGTACACGGCGCCTGATCATACGCAAGGATGGAACAAAGTCTACGGACGTTCAGCAGATTGCTGGGCGTTGGGATGCATTTACCTGGAACTTTTGGCTTTCGGGACGAATATTTCGCTCGAATATTTCCAGACCTTCCGACAAATACACGGCGGACGAAATTGCCAGGCCTCCCGAAACACTTGTTACAGACATAACATGAAGGCTGTCGCCTTATTCATTTCTGGATTTCTCCGTCATCGGAGCCAAGCGGTGGAAAGAATCGTAGATTTAATTGACTATGATATTCTTACACCGAAAGAATATCTTCGACTGCCGGCCCGGGATATTCGTCAACGGCTACTGGATCTCAGTGACGGTTTCTCCTTTTTCAAGAAAGACGATTGTTGCAGCAATAGTAGGACTAAAAACCCGAAAAACGAAGCCTCTATGAATTCAATTCTTGGCCGCATCGGCAGTTTGTCCATTACCGGGGAGTCAGACATGAGAAATATCGACATTTCTGGCAGTGTGGGCCCTCTCAATGAGGCGTTTCTTTGAGATTTGGGGTTTCCATGGGGAATAGGATTGCGATCATAGGGACAGTTTGTGGCGTTAGTAACTTTAATAGTCTCGGCGTGACGACATCTCACGCACGACGAGCAATATCCATAACGTATATATCATTCAAAAAAGTCTCTCCATCTATAAATTACAAACACAGAATCCAATATATAAACCCTCCGTCTATTGTTCCTTTTTGCTTAACAAAAATTTAAGGCGACGAACTCGTATACAATCCCTACACCCAGTCAGCACACGCCGCATCTCAGGGATCCATACAAAAGAGTTCTCGACGCCGTTGGGACCAGGGGCCTTCCAGTAATCATTGAAGGCTTCAAAGACGACGACGGAGCCGTTTAGGGCGGTGATAATACTTTCGACGGCGATGTATTGGTTCTCTGGCGATGGGACCGCGGGGCCTAGTATCTGCCCTTCCGCTGGCCAACCAGATTCTACTCATCAGCCACTGTCCACCGTCCGCCCAGCCAATCTCTCCCAACTGCCACAACTCGGGGGTCACCGCATGGGGGATGTTACCAGTAATCTGCACAGACGAAACATTACAAGTCTGCGCAACATTATACATCTGCTGCACCACATAATTGCCCGCCAGAGAAGGCTCCACGGCCGAGAAATACGGCTGCACATTCGCGGCGACAAAGTCCTGTCCGACGTTGCAGAGGGTGGGGTTGTTGATATAGGCGGTGAAGGTGTCGATTGTGGTGACTGGGATGAACGGGGGGAGTTGGGTTTTTACGTAGGTTATTGCGATGGCGACTTCGGAGACGGTGGCGCGGGCGTCGTTGACGGCTTCGTTGAAGACGGAGACGTATTCTACGTAGGACCATCTACACGGGGTTAGCCCAACACCAAAACACTGTATAACACAGGGGACAAGATAAGGCAGGGGACACATGATAAGGGGACACGGGGAGGGGGTGCATAGGTACCTGTTGTTCACCTGGGCAATCAAATCGGCCGTCTCAGCAGTATAATTAAGCGTATTATAAACCCCCAAAATCAAATTCGTTTCGGTCCCCTGTACCGCGGTAAGCGCATAATCAATCGCATTACACTCGACGCCATAGAGACGAATGTTGTTGTACCCGTACGAGACGATTTGATTGATATCGGCGATGATTTCAGGGCCTGTTTTGCAGGACCCTAAGTCATACCCTTGGTCGGGGTTGCGGAACGGGTCCCAGGAGATGCCGTAAACGCCTTCGCCGGAGACGACGGGGACGGTGGGGGTGGAGGTTGGGGATGAGGTGGGGGATGAGGTGGGGGTGGAGGTTGGCGCTGTCGTTGGAGGGGTCGTCGTTGGAGTTGTTGTCGGAGCCGTTGTTGGAGTGGTCGTCGTGGTGGTAGTCGTTGGCGTGGTCGTCGTAGTTGTGCTCGTGTACCCAGGTTCCGTAGGCTGTGGCCTCCCAGTCGGCCTAACTACCACCGTCGTAGCAGGCAAATTGCCCTGATCATACCACACCCCATTGATCTTGGTCTTAATCGTCACTCCCGCAGAGTTGACCATACACTCATTGCCATTGACGTCGATCTCGATATGGGTGTCCACGTCGATGGCATTGTCGCCGTAGGAGACCGAGTCGTTGACATCGACGTTGACTCCGATTCCGCCGCCGGAGGAGGGTTGGGGGGACCCGTTGATGTTGACGTCGACGTTGTTTTGGACTGAGATGTCGCCTGCGTCGACAGTCGTGGAGGAGTTGTAATTGACATCTCGCTCGATAACTAGGATTGTTAGACATTCCATCAAAGCAGCGACGATTGAGGATGGGACCGGGGGTGCGTACCAGGGAGAACTACTCCTTGAGCAGTCGCGAGTAAGACACTCAACAAAGCCAAAGACCGCATCATCATTGCTTCAAAGATTGACAAGAAATATCGGCGCTAGAACTACTGGCGGATCGGGACCGAAGAAGAAGTATTTAAAAGAGCGACCTGTCGAAGTTTAAAAGAACGATTCCTTCCTCAACGACCAAAACCGACGATGAAACAATGAACCGAATGAATGAATGAATTCATACACCGGGCGGCTGTCCGCCCTTTTGTCTGCCTCCGATCCCCGAGCATGCATGCAAAAACATACCTCCCATGCGCGCGCCGTTGCATTCCACCGTAGCATTCCACCGCTAACGGAATCCCACCGTCCCAGAAATGCGAGTCCCCTGTGGTAAGACATCGCGTGGGATTGGTGGTGGTTAGGGGGGGTTAGGGGACAGGGGTGATTGGAATGGCGTGTGTGATAGGAGAATAGCGAATATTGCCGAGGGCCGAGAGATGGGCCGCGGGATCGGCGCTTGGCGGGCACGTGCGGGAAATTTGATATCGGCGGAAGGGGGATGTGATTGGTCGAGCCGGGTCGGGTATTGTGCCGCGGGGCGGGTGTGTACGAACCGAACGGACGGTGACGATGACGATGGGACGGTCGGGAATTAGAGCCAGGGTGATATTTCTAGGGGAGTTTGACTTGGCGAGGAGGATGGGAGGCCGGAAGAGGATTGAGGGAGGAGACTGGAAGGAGGAGAGTGGAATAAGAAATGGTTCCCTGTTACCGTTTACTAAAGGACGGACGGATACGAAAAGAGTGGGTGTTATGAAAGAATATCAATCGAATCCACGCAAACAATACTTTCCTTCCCAGCAAACGACCCCATCTTCCCGCGATCTCTCTAAACGCCCTCCTCCTCGCACCTCTCTTCAAAGCCGTCTGCCCCCCCTCCGCATCACCACCTGGTCTTCCACCGCAAACTCCACCCCACAACCACCACAGGCAACACACTAACCACCTCCCCCACCCCCGCCCACCTTGCCTCAATCCTCCAAACCACCACCGCCCCCGCAGCCATCAATATCGCCCCTAAATTATACATCGCGGCCCACGCAAACGTGATCCATATTCTGCGGTACACGCGCCTGGACAGGGTATGTAGTTCGAGGATGGAGGTCAGATGCGGGTTGAGTAGGAGGACCGAGCTCGAGGAGAGGGTTAGATCGGCGGCGTGGATGAAGGAGATGGGGATGTCGGAGGCGGCGAGGGCGGGGGTGTCGTTTAGGCCGTCTCCTACGAAGACCACTGGTGTGCGAGTCGTAGACGAGCCAGTGGCTGTGCGTGAAGAGTCCCCGGAACGTAGGGTTGGAAACGGGAACGCCGCGGACTGCAAGTCTCGTATAATCCCCGCCTTCTCAGCAGGTAATACCCCCGCATAAACCCTCCCCAACGGAATCCCCAGATCCCTCGCACATTGCTCCGTGACTTGTTTACGATCTCCACTCACGAGAAAGACTTCGATGGCCCTTTTGTGAAGCGCGTGGACTACGGCTTTTGCTTCGGGGCGGAGATGGTCGCGGAGACTGTAGGTGGCGAGGAGGTTGTCGTTTAGGGTCACGGAGAAGGAAGAGAGGTTGTCGGAGGGTGGTCCCTGGGGGAGTTGGAGTTGGTCACTGGTGGGGGCTGAGAGTTCAGGGGGGAGATGGAGGAAGGAGTGCGAGCCGCCGCGGAGGAGGCCTTGGGGGGTTTTGAGTTCGAGGCCTTGGCCGATGATGACTTGCACGTTGTTGTCATGGGGTTTATCCTCTGGGTGCTTCTCGGTGGGATCCTGTGGCTCCTCGTGCCCTGCAGATGTTTGAAGGAGATACCGTTCCACGGCTTTGGCGACAGGATGTTTCTGTCCCGCTACCAACCTGAGCACCATCTCTCTGATCTCCCTCCTCTCTCTAGTAGTACTCTCGGTAGTAGTACTCTCACCACAAGCAGTGGTCGCGGTAGTGATAGTAGTACTACTAGCAGTAGTACTAGTACTGGTAGTGAGATATTCCTCCACCACAGCCATCTCCCCCCTCGTCACCGTCCCAGTCTTATCAAAAACCACCCTCCTAACCCGATGCAGAACCTCCAACACCCCCTGATCCTTAACCACCACCCCCATCCTCGCAGCCACTCCCCCCGCCACAACCACATTCATCGGCACCGCAAGCCCAATAGTACAAGGACACGTCACCGCCAGCACCGCAATAGCATACATCAGCCCGTCCGTCGCCGCGGACCCGACGGTCTCCCCCCTGACTAACTTGTTCACCAGGAACCATACTGTGAAGGCGAGGAGGGCGCAGAGGAGGGCTAGGGGGCCGATAAACCCTGCGATGCGGTCGGTGTAGGATTGGATGTGCGGTTTAGTCAGTTGTGAGGATGTGATTAGGGACTGGATTCCCGAGAGAGTGTTCTCGGAGGATAATTTGGTGACGCGCATGTGGACTGGGGAGAGAAGGTTTATTGACCCCGCGAGGAGAGTGGAGCCGGGGTGTTTGGCTTGCGGAGTGGATTCCCCGGTGAACATTGCTTCGCTGACTTCTGTGCCCCCGCACGAGGAGGAGCCAGTGGTGGAGGCGGTACTACCCTGGGGGGAAGACTGTGGTGGTGGTGGGAGGAGGATGCCATCTGAGGGGATTACTTCGCCGGGTTGGACGAGGAGGATATCATCGTATCCCAAAAGTCTAACATCCACCTCCCTAAACATCTCCCTCTCCGTCTCCATATCCGTCTCCGTCGGCAGTCCCTGTATCTGCGACCGTGACGGCAGCGACGCCGTCCCCGTCCTCTTCATCAACACCCTCGCAGTCCGGACATTAAGTTCACTGCACCTCTTAACATCCCTAACCGCCCTCTCCCTCGCGCGCCAAACAAGCCACCTCCCAAGCATAATTAACGTGACCAACAGAGCCGGCGTCTCCCAAATCGGGCCCATCCCGCTGTCCGCAGTACCACTTTGAACACTACTAGTACCACCACCACCACCATCACTACTACTACTACTACCACCACTAGTAGTAGTACTGGTAGTACTGGTAGTACTGCCGCCTGCTCCCGCGGCTTCCAAAGCAAACGCCACGACCGAGTACCCATACGCAATCCCCGTACTCAACACGACCAATAAATCCATTTCTATCTCCCGGCGTTTAACCAGCGTTCCCAACGCGCGGGAATACAATGGCGAAACAACGTAGACCATGATCACCGTGACCAGGACCAGTTGGATGGATCCGGAGGTCACGGAGGGGGGGGTGGGGCCGGTGTAGGACAGGATTAGGATCGGGATGGTTAGGAGGAGGGAGGTTAGGACGCGGGTGCCGAGGGTGTTGAAACAGTGTCCGCTGGCGGCGGTGGTGTGGTCGGGGAAGCAGTCGAGGATTTCAATGGTCCGGCCGTGGGGTGACGAGGGTTGATGGAGTTCGGAGCCGGAGAAGGAATCGTAGATTTCCCGGGGACTAATCCTCCTCGCATCATAAACAACTTTAACCGTCCTCCCTCTCCTGACCACCTCCGCTGCCCCTCCTGTCCGCACAGTCTCCCCGGTCTTCCACCGCCCAACTAATCCATCAACATCAACACCCTTCCGGAACCTAAGAAACAAACTCGGCCTCCCCTCCTCCTCCAAAACAGACAACTTGAACCCCGTCCTCTGTCCAGCAGTCCTAATAATCTCCTCCGGGGGGGGTAAATTTCCTTCGACCACCGCACGCGAAAGAACGACGCTGACGCTGACGCGGTGGATTCCGGGGAGGGAGCTCAGACAGTCTTTGAGGGTTGATTCGCAGGATGAACAGGTTAGGCCGGAGACGTTGAAGGTCTGCGTGGATACCGCGCGTGTACCCTGGGATCGCACGGTGGATTCAAGGGGGAGCTCATTCCCCCGTCGTGATACTGTAGGGGATGGGCGGAATATGATGCCGAGCAGTTTGGAATACCACTTTATCTTGCCGGTGGTGATGGCGCTGCCACTGGTGGACGAATTGGTACCCCCGGGTTTACAGCATGAGACGTCGGAGGTAGACCCATGGCAGGAGGGGGGACACGTTCCTTCGAGGCAGCAGGATTGGTATGTCGGCGGCGGGGCGTCAGGGAATGGCCCGACGGGACAACAACTTGGTTGGTTTGTTGTGTGTGTGTGTGGTGGAGGAGGGGGAGGACTGCAGCGAGCGAGTGGCGGGTCGTGAGAAGTGCTGGTTCCAGTGGGAGGACAGCAGGATGAGGTTGAGGGTTTAGGAGTGCAACATTTGGAGGTGGATTTAGTCGGCGGTGGTGGTGCAGGGCAGCAATTTGAAGTAGTTTGAGTCGGAGTCGGAGTTGTCTTCCCCACGGCGGCGGCGGCGGATGAACAACATCCCGTCCTACTATGCGGCGCCGGCGGAGGTTGTACAGCAATCGTAGCCATCGAAGACTGACAGCAACTTCTCGTTTCCGTCGCAGTCCCGGTTCCTGAACATCCTTCTTCTTCGTCGGATCGAATCCCTGGAAATCAGATGAGTAAGGATGGGTGGGGGGAGGGGGGAGGGGGGAGGGACCTTCTTCGATTTCTTCGTCATCATGATCATCATCATGTAAATGTCGGACGGTAGTCCTAGGGTCCATTCTTATTTCCTTTGTAGTAGTAGTAGTAGTATGTAAATCGTTCAGTGATCTTTCAAAACGCCTCCGTGAGGACGAAAAGTAGTCGATCTTTCAAGTCAGTTCGCCTGCCGCTCGTGATGATAATAATACCTCTGTACTAGTATGTGTGTGAACGTAACGTGGCAAGTCCTCTAGGCCCTATCCCCCCTTCCTTAGCCCTACTAGTATCCTCGATCACACCACCGACCGGACAAAATAACTCCCAACAAACGCAGTACACGGACCGCCCCCCCTTCCGATCACGATCACGACCAAAAATGCCTCAGGCCGTATACGTACCGTACGTACCGTGACGTATATTCCCTCCGACCGTGTAACCGTGATAATCCCCGGTCGGGATCCATTTGACCGATACGATCGATTGATCGACAATCATCGACAATCGCTGATCGGGAGAGATTTTGTTCCTGATTTGGGTTGGTCACGAGGCGGATGAGGGGTCGGGCGCGTGACGTGTGACGGTCCGGCGGTGGCGGTTAGTAGTTACTGTAATTACTGTATATAAAGTGCCCTGACATAAGTTAACGTCACTTCAGAATTTCACCACACAATTACAGCTTATAATGGAGATTGTTACTAGCATCCTGTCTTGGTCAAAACTAATCCCCAGAAACCCCCATTTGATTTGTGAACACTCAAGACAGTAGCCCACGATTTCCACTCTTCAGAATTTGTACAAAAAATTATTTGGTTGAGCCTCAAGCTGTCAAAGTCAAGTCAGCAGGCAATTACATATTAAATTTCGACATTTTTGGCATTTTTGACTTTGAGAATGGACATCTCTCTTCACAATAGCTATCTAATAATTCTGAAGAG
>Ga0302325_10018185_pt1 | contig 14820 bp, 20 predicted proteins | sample Palsa_T0_2_FD_201948 | JGI IMG/M metagenome (GOLD analysis project Ga0302325, IMG submission 201948) | Peat permafrost microbial communities from Stordalen Mire near Abisko, Sweden - Palsa_T0_2 | ecosystem: Environmental > Terrestrial > Soil > Palsa > Peat permafrost | place: Sweden: Abisko... | reverse complement strand
TTCTCTTGTATCTACATCTGAAAGGGCGGGCGATTAAACATAATATTCGCTCCATTCAATGTAAAATCGTTGACGCTATGCCGTTGATTTTTTGATCGCGGCGAGCACTTTTGTCAGGTGACTTTATGTAGCGCAGCTCACCTCGCATCTAATATATTCCCACCTCCATCGAAACACACAAAACTTTAAACCAAGGTCCAAAGTGCCAAAGCAGAAAAGCGTCTACTCGGCATAATTTGCCATTACGACACGGCTGCCAAAGCGGACCAGTAATATCGATATCGTCGTTGAACCCTGGAGGATAGCGGGGCGCCAGGACTGCGGTCGCCCTGCCCCCTTCCGTGGAAATTTCGACCCGAGAGCCGGGAAGCCTGTTATCGACATCAAGCGATCGTGTTACGCTTCGATAAATAGCCTCGGTTACTCCTCCACCACATTCTTTCAAGAAACCTCGCTTAAAAGATTTGCCCTACGAGTTACTACACCTCCGGCTCTTGCGATGATACGGAACAAATACTTGAGTGTCCTTGTCCTCTCCCTAATTTTCTTGTCTTGTGCCTCGGCTGCGCCAACCTCCACAACAACGGCAAACGCGCCTGCAGCGAACATGACGTCGAACGGACAGCCGGCCGAACGATACGAACTTTGTCATTCCACGGCACAAATACAAGCATTGCAGCATCAGTACAACCTCACACTCGTCTCATCAACACCTACCAAGGCAGCCTACATGCCCGGCTGGCCAAGCGCAGTCTTCGGCTTTGTTCTCTGTTTTGTCAGCATCATATTCGGTTTACGTGCTACAGAGGCGGACACCAACGAGCCGCGATCTGGGTTAGGAGTATGTTGGGGTGTCTTCCATATAGCCTTCACGGTTCTTTTGGGCGTTATGTGGCTCATATCGTTTGGGACGATCGAGTCGGAAAAGGCGACGGGGGGGTGGTTATCGATTATTGGAGGATATAATCTCTTCTTCTTTGCCGCGGGCACATTTAGTTTGGAAAAACCAACAAAGACCGAAAAGGTACTTTGGTGGTTCATTTTACCTCTCATGGTGGTTCAAGTTTTCGGGTGTTTGGCGGTGATCGTCCAACGGTGGGAGGGGGCTGTGGGGTCGATTGCGTACAACGTAACGGATTTGAACGGGTGTACACCATTCAATGGCACGGCATATTTGGAAAAGGGAGCAAGGTCCGAGGCGTTTAGGATTATTCAAACCGTCGAGGTGGTCTTTGGTGATCTCAGTATTCCTTTATCAGCCCGCCTCGCCGATGCGGGGTCCGATAGCGTTGCAGGAGTTGGGGTAGCATGGGGATGCTTATTGATGGTCCTGTATCTTCCAGAAATTATCTATGAAGGGGTTATTGCAGGGAAGGGGACTCCAGTCGTTATTTCTGGGGATTGTATGTTGATTGAGTTGAATCCAAAATGGGGATTTCTCGATTCGGAGATTGAAAACTGGTGGAAGGCGACGGAACTCATTACGGGGTTGTGAGAGTATCGTAGACGAAGCGTGGAGAAGAAATGCATATTGTCCAGTTACTGAAGGGAACCGTATGGAACCAAAGTGCACTGCTCTCTCCGAGCGTCTCAATGCTCTGGCATCCCCCCCCCAAGTGTGCATTTGGGATCTCATCTCCACCGTTTGAATCCGCTCCGGCTCCGGATCACCGCGTCGCCCATACTTCCCCCTACTGCAGATGTGGGATCGACACTGTCGTTATGCGCGATTTCTCACTGCGCAGTAGGGATTGGGTGCCACGCCGACTAAATTCAGGGACGGGACTTGGCTGTGTTGTTACTGGCTGGGCAGCCCCAAGGATGAGGCGTGAGTGGTTGTCGGCCTACCGATCGAGCTAACTGGGTTTGACAAGCTTTGTTATATGAAGCGGATGTATCTCATTTCCGCGTGTGTCCTTAATTAAGACAACTCGCGGGAAATTGTATTATCAGGCCGCCCAATCCCAGTACCTATCCCTGTGCCTCTATACTATATCATAACTCCATTAATGGTACGTATGCGTTGTAGTATGTATGAACCGTTTTTGTATGTACGTGTACTATCAACAGGTATGGAACAAGACGCGACAGCCGCTCTAGATAGCGGGTCCCCAGTTTCTCACGCATGTCAGTATGACTGGGCCGGCGCTGGGGCCTACTGACGTTCGCGGAGTACGGGTTACATGAAGTTTGTGTGGAGCAGGACTCCTTTTGTCAATATCCACGACGGGACTCGCACCAAACAGTCGTCCCTCCTCGGCTCCTCGGCTCCATCGCACTTCCTCGGCCATATCCATCCTCCTACCTCACTCGTGCTCTACACAAAATACCTGTGGAGTCGCACATGTTGGTGGGAAGCCATGGGGCGTCCCTGAAGCCGAGCTCCTCCAACGCCCTGGGCCCCGTGCACATCCAGGAACATTGATCCCCCCCGGGGGGGGGGCTCATTCCCCAGGGCTGACGGGCCTTTCCCTGATCAAGTCCTGGCAACACCACTCGTAACCGTTGTCGTCCGTAGAAGGGGAAGTACTAGTGGGTGGAAGACGGTAGTCCGTCGCCGAGGACAGGAGGCGAGTTTTGAGGAACGAACGGCGGTGTTGAAGTTCGAAGGTTGATACGGGACGAGGGAGGACGGTCAAGCTTCAAGTCCCGAATCCCAAACTCCCTGCCGAATGAATTGTCCCCATCCCGGGCAGTGGCCATGGGGAACCTGTCACTAGATCTACTGTTAACAAACCCCTCCAAAGAACTGATACCTGCCGAACCACTCGTTGGATCACAACTAATCCGAAGATTGGTTGGAAGCGAATAATTCGTTGTCAATGGAGCCTAGAGTAGACCGCCGAATCGCCCGATGTCGACCAAGAAGTCGACGTGCGCGGACTTGCAGTAGACAAGTACTGCCGATTATGGAAGACGGAAGTCCGCTCCTCGAACATGGGAGGTGAGTTTGAACGCAAGGAGTAGCAGTGGTTCATCGGATGCTGATGAGGAGGATGGCCAGTGTGTGTGTGTGTGTGTGTGTGGTGTACAACTCACGTCGCAGGCGTCCCTTTTATACCTGTTTTCCTGACCCCCTTTTTCTTTCCCCGTTTTCCAAACCACATCAGCTCCGCATATCGAAATTACGCTTTGGCACCGCGGACGGTCGGTGTGTCATTTAAATCTTAAATACAGTAAATGACTCACACGCACGCACAAACGCGCGCAGATCCGTGTTGCCATGCGTGTGCAGTTATTTATGTACAGGTGGGCGGCGGTGGGAGAGTGCTACATAGGTCTGTGCGAGAAATTTCCTCCCGCATCGAGGATTGGAGCTTATGACCTCGGCGGTTCGAAGACTTGCGACCAGGCCATCGAAATCTGACGGGATTGTATACAGAACTTTTACAACTTCATCTACATATCATGAGATCTGAGTCTCATCCAAAACCGATCCGGCAAACTACTAAAAACATCAACTAAACTGCTTCATATTGGTACTCTGAATCCCACCGCGACCAACTTTCCCTTGACTGTCAAAACGCAATCGTCTCCAAGGAAATATCGCCCTGTAATCCTTCCACCGAAGACATTTCCGTCCCCTCCCCAGCGTCATTCCCCTTCTCCTCCGCACTCATTCGACTACTCCCCCCAGAGGGCCTAGTCCCTGCAGTATTCACCCCCCTCTCATCCTCCTCCATCTCATCCCCCTCCCTCAACCCCGGACTTCCACCCAACATCCGAACCGTAGACCTCGCCCTCGACCCCCCCGATCTACTATCCGAAACATCAACTCCCCGTCCCCCTCTCGCACGTAAACTCCTAGCCCCCTCAGTCCCCGCGGCCGTGGCAGTCCGCAAAAGAACCCTCAAAGCAGGACAACAAGCCACGACAATGCCAACCCCGACTTCCAGCACACTCCACACGGCAACATGCATCGTATCGGCCATGAACGCGACGGCCAAAGTGCGGCCTATAGAAGTACATACCGTGATACCGGCGAGACTGAAGATTATGCAGAGGCCGAGGATTTGGCGGCGGGAGAGGCCGTGTAGTTGTCGTAAGAGGAAGAACGGGAGGATGAAGACTATTGTTAGGGGGGGAGGGGACAAGGGGGGGAGGGAGGGGACTGACTGAGGAGGTCGCAGAGGATGTTTGTTATGGCGAAGAGGATGAAGATCATTGGGGAGATGGCTGTGATACATTGTGTATTCGGATCGAGAGACCTACTTTGTTTAGACTTGTTCTTTCTTTCCCTGTAAAGATGTGCCAGGGACGGGGGGATGAAGGGGGGAGACCAATTCCGTGAGATAGGAATACAGAAGAATGCATCTAGATAGAGCACGACAAAGTACGATGATGCAGTGAACGCAGTAGTAAAGTATAATCCCGACCGCAATCTCTTTTGGTTGAACGGGAATAATTCGAAATAAAAGACCAGGATGGAGGCTTTTGTAAGCCACAAAGTCGCAGGATACACAATTGCCAAAGCATATATAATCTATCATCAGCACGAAGCAAATGCAAAAGCCCCTGTGCGCGACAAGGGAACTGCAGCTGGCAAAGTACGTACCTTATAGACTTGCACCAAAGTCCTTGGATCGGCGTCGACGGCCACAGTAGTCTCCTGCGAAGGACTCAATTCCAAGCCCAATTGGTGGAGGAGAGTGTATCCAGAACTATCGGCTACAAACCCGAGCCAGGAGAACGATACGAAGATGTCGCTGAGATTGATCCGTGTGCGACGAAGGAAACGGACATAAAATCTCAGGGAGAGGAATAGGAAAGTTATTCCCACCATGGACCAATTGAAGGCCTTCCCCGGGAATCAGATTTTGCCAACCATTCAAATTGTAAAGGGAAATAAACACGGCGAGGACAGTGGAGTATGCAGCGGCGAGAGAGGGAGGAGGTGTACCACGACTGATGACCCTGGAGTCATTGCGCGTCTACTTCTGTTTTTGCGAGGGATTTGGGCTACTCTTGGGAGAAGACGTGTGGACGGGTGAAGAACGTAAAGTGGATAGTCTGTGAACGCCTAGACGTTAAACCGTTAGGCCGCGCACCGTGAACTATCCCAACTAGACATAACGTACGTGGGATCATGGGGGGTGGGGTATCTCATCACATGAAGTCATAGTATACTTCGCAGTGGGATGAGCCCGGAACGAATTCAAGAGTCTCATGTCAGTTCTGCCTTTTATTTTGAACGGCCGGGGGGTCGAGTAGTGTGAGCGTACGTTGGGAAGAAGAGGAGTTTCCCAGATGGGTTTAAATATGGTGTGGAGATCGTCGCTTGAGATTTGGTTGTCATGGCAGTGAGGATCGGCTCCATCAGGAACACGTGAAAAGTGGTTCTGAGGCCCCTTTCAGGAAGGTAGAGACCTCAAAAGACATCAGTCCCTTGCGAAGTATTCATCTCTAGCCCGGACCTGAAGCCGACCAACCAGTTCCCTTCAGAGGTGTCTTTCCCTTTCTCTTTCGGACTCGGATGGTTCTCCTGGTGCATAGCGAAATAGCCGGTCCGCACAGAGTCTAAATTTGGCAACCACATTCTCGCTATACCTGCAGTAAGCAGGTCAGCCACCCACATCCCGCGCCGCCCGGTACCCACGCTGCCAAGTCACTCATCTTCCCCCTACACGGTTGTGTGTCTATCTCGTGTTGAAGATGACTTCTCTTGCTGAGCAAGGACAGCTTGTCTACCAGATGCGACAAGAGAGCCGATTCAGTTTCGCTGTGCCTTCTTCCCATCGCGCGAAATGGAAACTACGTACCCTGCGCTTGGGTGTAGACCACTATCCAATGGACCGTCTGGTCCAGTACCTGAGGAAGCTCAACTTGTCTCTGCATTATGAGTTGGCTCTCCGAGACGCGGCACATGCGCTGATCACTGGCCTGGGCCTTCTCTTCGTGTTTAAAGAGACTGACCGCATCGTCGATATCATCGATCTGGTACCCTTCCTACTTCCCCCGCGGCACTGCACGAAAGGAATCATCGGGTTGATGTGTAGGGGGGGATTAGTGAGTCTGTCACGGTGACGGGGTCTTGGTTTACTATTACCACGGAAAAGAGAGGCAAGTATAGTTTCCGCTGTCCTTCCACGCCGCAAGCCCATTTGTGGCAGGCACAACTTAATTCCCGCATCGCCGTAGCAAAGGGGTCTACTCTGCGGACTAAAAAGGTCTACGACGATCACCTCGCGCGGTTGAAAAATGGTTTGACATCCTACTTGCGTGCAGAGTTAATGGTATTAGAGCTAGCAATTGCGAAACGGCCTCCTCGGAAGGAGAAGAAAGCAGAGGAGAAGAAAAAACCTGTTGTTGAAGCGCCAATAGAACTCAAAGTCATGACCAAATCCGCGGCACCCGCACAAGATGACCCCTCCGGCAAATCCGCCGTACGCCTCATCCCTTTTTTCTCTATTAGGAGGCTGATGATTTTAGTGTGCGATATGTTACGAATACTACCATCCGCAGGACTCTCTCAAAGAAACGCATTTCTCATCCCACAATGTTTGTCCGGACTGCATAAAACAATACATCCAATTCAAAGTCGGCAGCGGGACCACCAAAATAAACTGCATCGAGCCAGAATGTACCGTTGAAATCACCTATCTGGAAATTAAACGACAAATCGACAGTGACAAGTTATTCTCCGCGTACATTTCCCCCTACCCCTCGTGGAAGTGCACCCTCTAATTTTAGCTACGACGAACGTCTTTTCCGCGAGACAGCAAAACAGGATCCCAACTTTCGTTGGTGCGCAAATCCGCTCTGCACAGCCGCCAACCTCGTCGACACCCCCACTTCTGCAAGCCCCGTACCCACCACTGCCGATCCCTCGTCCAGCACCCCCACTGCCCCAGCCGCCGAACCAACGTACTTTATCTGTCCGTCCTGCGAGACCAAGACCTGTTTCTCGTGTGCCGAGTATGCGCATCCGAAACGCACCTGCGAGGAGTACAAGAAGTATATCTCTGAGAGGGGGATTATTGCGGACGCGCCGACGGCGGAGTACTTGAATGCGGTGAGTGTGAGTTGTTATAATTGTTCGGCGCTGTTGCAGAGGACGGAGGGGTGTGTTTTGATTGCGTGTTTGAATTGTGGGGGGGAGTGTTGTGCGGGATGTGGGGGGAAGGGACATGGGCATGAGTGTAGGAGGTTGCCTCAGACGTAGAAGGATTGGAACAGGGGTTATAGTTTGATTTAGCACAAGGGTTGGGAGGGTGTGTTTTAGGAGTATTTAGTATTTGGTAAAATGCATATGTATTTCGTTATGAGGAGCGAACGCGAAACTAGATTGCTATAATTACTTACTCCCTAATTCATTCCTAAACATTCCAGAACCCATTCAATTCCAAACTCTGTGCGCATTGATTTACCCCCCCGGGACACGTCCAACAAGATGAAGAGTCGACCCCTTCCTAATCCCATAATCATTCAACGTTTTCTCTATCCCATTAACAACTTCCGAAGTGAGTTACAGTACCATCCCTCAACGGCTTCCCGGCATAAACAAGACTCTGGTACTGCACTTCAATTCCCTCTTTCTCGTAAAACTGCAGTTTGAGTGCGTTGACATTCATCTCGAAATTATCGATATTTAATGTCACGGCTATCATTACCTTGGACTCTTCAGAAGGGGAAATACTCCTTCCATCAAACGATTTGATGAAGATTTGAGCACTTGGGTCGTTTTTCTTCTCATCATATCCAGGTGGGGAATCTACTTTCAGTCCCCACAAAAGCGGTGGTCTCATACCCTCATCCGAATGAACCTTCTCCGAAACATTGATGTCATAAATCTTGTTCGTCACAGAATTGACATCTACATTTAATCCCCCCTATCCATATATATGCAAGGGTACTACCCGTCCTCTGCCCCGAGGGCGCAACCTGTCCCTCCGCCCTCTGCACAACATGAACACAACTCTCCTTCTCAATACGACTCTCCTCAACGGTTTGGTCTACAGTCACCTTCTCATCCTTTACATAGCCGGGGCAGTATAAATGGGGAGTAGTACCGTCCGTGAGGACCTTGCCCGCAAAGATAAGAACGAGTCTGGCGGCGGGGATCTTTTCCTTTGCAGCGATCTTGGCTTTCAGGATTCCGATGGTGTCGGAGGTGTCGACGTTCAACGGGATGTCTACTATTAGACTCCGAAGACTCCAAGGGGGTCCCTTTCCCAGAGGGAAGCTTGGCAGAGATTTGCATCGTCAATAACAGTGTCTCTCAGTGCAAGGTGATTGCTGTGTGTGAGACACCGGACGGGGTCGTCTTTTGAGCACCACACGTTTAGTAACGGGCAGTGAAATAAGGTTGCGCAAATCATAGTACGGGGGGCGTTACGAACCGTGTCGGAGGAGTTGAGGCGGTGCTAAACATAGCTTCCCTCGGAAAGCGCATATGTATGTAGCCTTACCACCTGACCACGCGCATGCACCCCCCGAAACTCTATTCCTTCCCCCTGGGCAATATGATTGGCCGGTGGGGGACACCCCACGACGGCGCTATTAATTGCGACCATGGCGATGCAGGCGTACTTAAGCACTGCACCGCGGAGCCGAGGCGACGCGCTTTTGGAGCAAGCGTATTGGTTGGGATTGGCGAGGAGTGACGTTGGGGGTTAGTCTTTTTGTACTTGGAAGGAAAAGGTTGCGGGATGGGTATGAGTGTTGCGGACATACTAGCGAATCGCGCATTTTAGCATGTGGGATCTTCTTTTGGATAAGCCCCGGCGGCCGCGCAAGCCTCGAACTTTAATCCCAGTTTTCCTGACAGAATATGTTGGACGTCGCTCTTAATGACAGTTTCCATTCCACTTTTTTGATCCCACTTTATTATTTAGCGGCGCATTAAGATAACTCCTATCTATCCCGAACCGCAATCAAGCAAAATGCTCAACTATTCAAGCCAATCCAAGTAGAAACCTTAACTATCCAACTGACATCCGGTAAATCCGCATACCCCACCCAGCCACTCACAAAGCTCGCAAAACAATTCCCCTGATTCAACAACAGATACGGAAAACTATGATCCGCCGCCCCAATAACCAAACCAATCCAAAGCGGTATAAAAAACAACATCATAAGAGCCCACTTGCCTAACTTGATGATCACCGCGTCCGCAGGCTTATCGCCGCGGAATATAGTCGGCCAGCCAAAGATAATGGCGATGGTCCCCATGACAAACATCACCACGTGGAGACAGACAAAGTTTCCCCTGCGGGGGTCGGTTTGGTAGTCTATGTAGTCGAGGGAGGGGTCACTGCATTGCGGGGGGATGTCGAGGACTTGGTATTGCTGGATGCCGTAGCTTAGTTGGCCGTAGCCTATGGTGAGCCAGAAACTGGCTGTGTAGCTGAGGATGACGGTGAGCAGGCTGAGGAGGGAGAGGGAGGGGTGGATGTGTGCTGAGACGGCGTAGATAGCCACCCAGTCTAGCCAGATGAAAGGCGAGATAAAGGGGAGGGAGGTCCAGTCATGGTGGTGGTTTGATATTGTCATGACCGCCAAGACTGTTCGTAGTAGTCCGAAAAGAACAGAGAGGGTGTTTATTGCGGTACTTATTCTTTTATACGTTCTCGAGCGTTTGACTTCCGGGTCCTCATAGAAAGCCCGTTCCTAGTATTAGTTAGCCATAGCCAGAAACTTGGGAGGTCGTACGATGCAGAAAAAGTACATCCCACAGAATATTGATTGGACTATGTATCCCGGCCAGGAAGGAAGATACGCTGCATCCGTACTCGGTCTCAAAGATACGAAATAACTTTTCGCATTAGCGACAAAGTGACATACATCGACCAAAGACCTCGTAAGCACTCTCCAATACGGGGGCTTTTCATCACAAACATTGTAATCCAAAGCTCGTTTCACAGGCATCATGTTCCGTGGTATATTAGGTGGCGTAGTGATTTGAGGTTGCTGTATCGTGAGGGGCGCGTTTTCAAGGGAGGGAGTATAAGCGGTATTCACAGCGACACGTGTAGCGGGCGGACCATGTGTTACCGTAGAGAGATAGGTCCCTGAGAGAACCATCCATGTCTCGACGGGGATGGTGATGGTGGGATTGTGGGCGACAATGGAGTACGTCGTGTTGATGCTGTAGAGGTATGAGGCTTGGATTAGGAAGTACTGTTGGCCAGTGGTCATGGTGTAGTTTAGGGGGTAGAAGGAGCAGGCGTCTTGGACGAGAGGAGCGCCGCAGTCGAGGAGTCGTGGGCCGATGTAAATCATGGGGAAAGTTGAGGTGGTGTTGGAGTCTCGTTTGAGTAAGTCGGGGACTTGTCCGGGCTTCGAAGCGTCCGCTATACCGCAAAGCAGACAACTGATGAGTCCCCCTGACAGGATCATACTTTTCAGGTTGACCATGTTTGTCCTTCGACGTCGTACTTGCACCAGTGTGTCCATCTTGACTTCAGTGAGCGCCGTGAATCCGCGGATGTTCAAGAGAGAATTTGACCGCCATGATGGGCGCATTAGAAGGTGGCTGAGATATGCACGGCGGAAGCTTATTTGCGTGTGGTGGGGGTGCATAACGGAGGCAGCGCAATTAAATTTAGTCTATTTATGCAGTGGCAGTGCTTTGGCACGGGTCGCAATTGCGACAACCCACAGGTGAGTCTACCCGAGTACCAATCAGAGTCGACCTTGAAACCTGGCCGGCTGCCGCGCCTCTATACATGAAGTAGCGTAACGAGGACTGTTACAAAAGGGTTCTTCACGAGTCAAGGGCATCAACAAAATGATTCGTCCTTGTGTAAGAGACGTTCGGAGTGTGATATGCGTCATGATGTGGTTGTTGGTAATGGCTTCGGTTTCTTCGGCGCAACTGCTGGACGACTTATCACGGGCCCTGAATGCGAAGTTCCTTCTCCCTAGAGAACCACTGAACGCATCATCCACAGCTAGTACTACATCACCAACGACAGAATCTCTCCTCACAGTAACATACGATCAAAACTTCACCATGGATCCAATCACTTACACCCCAACAGGTACCCCCTCCCCCATTGCGTTTCCCCCGAACCCGGACTGTGCGCTAATCCCTTCCAGTCCTCCTTTCCCCCAGTCTAACAACCCAAACAACCACCATCCAAGGCGAAATCCTAGCCATCACAACAACAGCCTACGTCACCGTCCCAACCTCAGATCCCATTTTCCAGGCCTCCTCGGCCGGCGAAGCAAGCACCCTAAACCACTTCACCCTCACACAAACGATCGTCTACACCCCGACATGTACGCCCCTTTCTTGCCACGCCCCCTTGGCTGAAACCCCTTCTCTCTTGCAACCTCTGGGAGTGCATGCTAACTGTAGACGCCCTGGTGCCGGGTGTGACGACCGTGACGACCACGCATACCGGAGTCGCGACATCGTATACTTCGCCGATTGTATGGTATGTGCAGGTTTCGCAACCAGAAGATTCGGGGGGGTTGACGGAGGCCAAGATTTGGGGGATTATTATAGGTAGTTATTTTGGGTTTGCGGTTTTGTGTGGTGTGGTTTGCAATGCTTGTAAGTGAGTTCAAGTATTGGGATTCAGGCATGCGGCGGTCTTGCGAAAAGGGAAATATGTTGTTATCTAGAAATGAAGTTTTGGCAGGTCAATATAGGGAAGTCTTTCTATTGGATGCAGTCACTTCAAAGTTTAACATACTGTACTAGCGAGCGTCAAAGTAGAAGTTCGACACGGTAATACATATGATCCCCCACTCCTCCGCCATGGCTCCTCACACTCGGGTGTCCATCTGAGAATTTGAACTATCTGTGTCAACGTTTCAGCCTCAAAAGCGGGAGATGCCCAAGTGCAGTGGCGCTTATTTACAATGCACTCGCTCGAGGAGACAGAATGTAGCGAAGACCGCTATGGGACTACCGGGGGGCATGCAATCTCTTCGTTTTTCCTTTCTTTGCTCGGCAGAGTTCCGTTGAAGTTAGACAAGACGGGGAATCATTAATAGAGAGAAATAATTACTTGTCCTTAGGGCCGCCTCTTTCGACTTTACTTCACGAGACTTAGTTGTTCTAGTTGCAGCGACGAGTCTTACAATTATTTTATCACCCGTGATTGCCACCCGAATATAACTGGGGAAGTCCTCTCTTAAGAACAACGACCGTGATCGCCGCTTCAGCGCAGAATGAAGTAGATTTCGACAATTATGCTAGTGCCGATCAGCAGCGGCCCTTCACTTTACAGTCCTCTATCACATTAATGTTGCATTGCCCACTATCGGAAGAAACGATTAATTTCCGATGCACTCGTTTGCGGGGATGGCCACTATCACAAGCACTAGAGAGAGATAAAAGCTATGTACATCCTCTCCGATAGTCTGGTATGTGGGGGCGTCTCACCCACGGGAAATGCTGTAAATAAGTGGAGTACTGGCACTGCAGGTCAGTGGGATTGTGGAGATGACCTTTAGTGGGTATGTGGAGCAGCTGTGATTTTTCAGGTGTGCTGGATGCATCTACACTGTTCCAACTACATCCTGTCTAAAGAGGTTCGGAGTCAAAGTGGAAGTCGATCACATGCACGAATGAAAGTCGTTCAATTGAGTCAAGGCACGCGAGAGATCGGCGCCCTCCGCCTAGACTACCCAAAATCACGACTTTGCCGCGACGGCTTAGGTCATCGCGCACGCACCTCCCAACACGAAGATCGGCAACCTGTCACATCACGTGTTCGTACGCCATTTGCACACAGTAGGGATGGGCAATACGTAAGTTACATACGTAAGTTACGTAAGTTACAGCATAAATTACGGAATTTTCACGTTTATGATGATCCTCGATTTGGTTAATTGTCTTCACAGAAGATAATTATGTAGTCTGGATTAAAACTTCTCCTAGTCATCCTCATCTTCAACCTCATCGCCATCAATATCTTCATCCTCATTTTCAGTATCATTCTCGTCGTAGTCCATTTCAACGTTTCTATCGTCCAGATCTATACCTAACAGAATATTCTCCAACTCCACTTCATCTTCTGACGTCAATTTATAAATCGATTTTGTCTTTATTGAGTCAGGAAGCTCAAACATTCCTTGAAATCGATCAAGAATTCGGCTATTGGTGTACACGTATGCGAGTTTATAAGTTGTTTCTGATTTTAGTCGATTGCGAGACTTGGTGTGAATGAGGTTTTGTATTGAAAAGACCCTTTCGCTAGCGACTAAATTGCATGGAGTGGAAAACAGTCAATTGTTGAGTTTCCCAAGAAGTTCTGTGTGACCCATCGCGGAATGCCAGAAGAGCTTCAGACTCTTTGATAAGGTCCAACAACGACATCCATACTCAAACGGAGATACTTAGGCTCTGAAACTCTCGAATTCATAGCAAAGGGTCTCGAAATCGGCTTTGGAGGAGGTACATTGTTGAAAAAAACCTTGGAGCTGACAATCAAAATTCTCTGGAATGCTTTTGCTTCGAGTTTCAGGAAGGAGGTAATATGCTGCAACATGAACAGGCATAACTTGATGTTTGAATCGAGCTGCAAAGCCTGTATCGTTGTCGACAGACATGAATGGCGTCAATACCTCCAGGTAATCCAATTTTCTCATCTCCAAATGCTCTGCAATAGACATCCAACGACACAGTACATGTCCCAAATGTGAGCTTCCAGATTCGGACGTCCTCAATGCTTCATCCAATGGCAGCAACAGCTCTCGCAGTGGTTCAAGTGAACGCCAAAATTGAGGGTCTCAAAGAATGTCGATTGATGCTTGATTCACCCTTTTTTTGGGGACCAGATCACCGAAGTTGTGTGCGTAACGTTTGAGAGCATCTTTGCTATTGAGAACAGATTGAATGAGCCGAAATTGAGTACCCCAACGCGTGATTACAGATAAGATGAGGCTTTTGTATCGTTTAGCGCCATAATGGAGCTGAAATTCTGGAAGGCGCGCATACTGCAATAGAGAACGGCGAAATGCCTTGACAATAGTTTGTGCTTTATGCAACGTATCTTGGAAGAGGGGTATCTGCAATAGATCTTTGACGAGAAGCTGTATTCCGTGGAAGTCGCAAAGGATAAATAAACAATGTTTGAACTTGATAAACCGCTGCATTTCCACCCACATACTGAACATCAAAGCGCAGGTATCTGTTATGATGCTATTGATATGCGAAAGGTCGCCATTTGGGAGTTCTAGAAGATGATTTCGAAGCCATTGTGCTGCTGCAGGTGCGGTCATCTGTTTGGCGCGTATATCCTCTGAGATGTAATGCAGGGAACCGTAGGGTGAATGAACTGAAATGTTGCAAATTCTGGAACCTGAGATGTTGCTGCTTTCGTCTGTAATAACATTGATAAGGTCCATAGCTGCAATAATGTCATTTGTTCGACTTTTCGTCATGGTATAAACAGAGGTGAGAAGGGGGCCCGCAATCGTTTTTCGCGTTGGTGCCTTGTATGCTGGATTCAACGCTTCGATAAACTTCTTCCCTGATGCTTGTTCATACATATTGAAAGGGTGATTGCCTAGAAAACACCACATAGCTGCCAACATGTCGATATCCTTCTTTTGTTCGCCCGAGATCGATATGAAACTTATCCTGTTCTGGTTTAAATCAGGGTTTACAGGGACATTGAATGGATTGCTCTTCTGAATCGTCTTCGAGATTGTTCGCTCGATGTAAATGCTGCAGCTCTGAAGGTGTTCTTTGAAGTGGGTGGCATGCTCAGCGAGAACTTTGTTGCACCATTTGCAGGCGTACTGGTCCTACAACGTCAATTTAACCTTAAAAACGCATACCTTCACGGTGATTGGAGTCTCTTTTGCTTTCTTAATGAGAGTCCAGTTAGAACGAAGCCGATTATCCTTTGTTCGAGGCAT
>Ga0302325_10018181_pt1 | contig 14821 bp, 12 predicted proteins | sample Palsa_T0_2_FD_201948 | JGI IMG/M metagenome (GOLD analysis project Ga0302325, IMG submission 201948) | Peat permafrost microbial communities from Stordalen Mire near Abisko, Sweden - Palsa_T0_2 | ecosystem: Environmental > Terrestrial > Soil > Palsa > Peat permafrost | place: Sweden: Abisko... | reverse complement strand
CGGTGGCAGCTTTTTCCCGACGGCATCGACGACGCGCTTCCCTGCGCGTTCGACGAGCATCCCAGTTGGTAACGTCACTTTGTCCACGACCGCCCCGCCTTGTTTAATTTCGACGCGGCCGCTGAGATAGACGTGAACGTTGCCGGTGTTATGGAATCCGACGAGATAATGCTGGCCGTCGTTGAGCGACTTGGCCGAAACATCATCGATTTCGCCGGTGAAGTGCGTGGACTCCGGTATATCGACGTAGATTTTCGCTGCGATCCGCTCGGCGATCGAGACACCACGTTGGGCGCGCGTCGGGCGAGTCGAGAAGAAAATGATGGACGAATATTCACCGGTAGCATTCGCGGGCACGTCGACCGAAAACCGGACTTGTTGCGAGGTATTCGGATCGAGGTCGAATTCTCGTGGATTGATCGTGATCAGCTTGGCAACGGAGTACGGGTTCTTCCCGGGGGCTGAGAACACGTAGTTTCCGCTGGGGCCGACCTCGAAGTCAAAGGGTGCTGCGATGATGTGCACCGCTGACGTACTTGTGTTCCGCACGAGAATCGGGAAGGTTTCGGTCTTCCCGGGTGCCGTCTGAAGTTCGTACTTCGCCGGAGATACATCGATCGAGATATCCGCCGGTGACGAAGCGGGGGTCAGTAGCATTAGCGTGCCAGCGACCGCTCCGAGAACAACGTACTTCGAGAAAACTCTCATATTCGTTATTCTCGGCCGCTTCGGCACCGGACTCTAGGTATCCGGCTCGATGCTTTACCGATGGCTTACGACGCGACGAGTGCGAACACAACCACGCGAGTGGCGGCGCCCGACGCAGCCGTGCCGTCGACGTTGAGCTGGATATCCTGGCCCATGTACTTATAGCCGGCATATCCGAGGGCCGACGAGGTCGTGTACACCGTGTACGCAGCCGGGGCCGTGAACGTACCCGGGGACGCTTGCACGTCGGTCGTGACGCCGGCGGGAGCACCGGCAGCACCGAAACCGGCGCCAGCGGCGTAGGCGGTAACGGCAGCCAGTTTTTGGCCAACGACAGCGTTGACCGTCGGGCATGTGCCCGCAGCCTGTGCAGCCGGATTACCGCTCGCACCCGAGGCATGCGGCGTGGCCGCAGGCGCCGCGTCGAGCGGGAAGGCGCAGACGATAACGCCGGCGGTAACGGCATCGACGCCTTCGGTCAGCGTAACGCCGGCCGAGTCGTTCGATGAGATACCGATCGAAATCGCGTTCTCGTAGTAGCAACCGGTCGAACCGGCAGCCGATGGCGGCGTAACGTTACCGAACGTCAGCGTCGCGAGGGTTTCGGCAACACCAGCGGTACACGCCGCGGCGACCGACGGAAGAATCGTGGAAGCGCCGGCAGCTTGCGAACCGGTTGCCGCAACGTAGTTCGTCGCGAGCGACATTGCGGCCGTCGCGGTGACGGTGTATTTGAGTTGAGCGGAGCCGTACACCGTGGGTCCGGCGGCATTCGCCGGCAGCGCCATGGCAGTTCCGAGGCCCAGCATCACGAGAGCAGCTACTGCTCTTTTCATGTTCGAATCCTTTCGAGGTGGGGGAGTAAAGCATCTTGCCTTAGGGTGACGGGTAGCGCCCGTATCCAATCAATCGGCAAAGCGGTCGCTCCAGCATTAGCTGCTTGACCCGCTAAGTGAGCGAGTTAACGAATACTTAGCGCGTAGCTTACACCGCGTTTACTCATTAATGTGCAGCTATAAGGAAGACCCTTGGCCCACAGACGAATGTCGAAACCGAACACCCGACTGTTCGGCTTGGGCAACTGAATTGTATAGCCGTCTTCACATTTTAATGAATCGCCCTCACTTGCCGGCCCCAAAATCTTGAGCGTCATGTGCATGGTATGCCCCGCGATCGCTTTGGAACGGTCGAATCGTATCGTTACAAGCGGGATCGCGGGATCGACTTGAACGAGTGCCTCGCCATCGGTGATCGTTTTCGAATGTGCAGTTACGGTAAAGCCATACGTCCCTTTGCGCAGTGCGGGCACGTATGCGACACCGACCCACGCGTCGCGCTTCTTGTCGTACTCGAGTGGAAAATTGCCGAATACGTCGCTGTCGACGGCGAGCAGGCTCACCTTCGAGGGCGAATGCGCGGCAATCTCGAGCATCGCTCCCGGCGGCGCAATCGCCGGCGACACGTCAATCGTAATAGGCTGCTTTTTGCCATTATTGAACGTAAAAACGACGTCTTTTGCGCCCGGGGCGAGTTTGAAAATAATACCCGTCACGTCGTTTCCTTCGACGCCGACCTCGCCTTCGGGACCGGAAATGACGCTGAGGCCCTCGGGCAGGGAGTCCTTGTCGATTTCCAACGTGTACTTACCGGGCCGTAAATTATCGAGCAAAAACATTCCATCGTCGCCGGTGATGGCCGCATGATCTCCCGGATTTGCTACCACATATACATTGGGCGCGGGAACGAAATCGCCGAATCCGTTGCCGCCTTGCAGGAAGACCTGGCCGCTGATGCCGCCCAAACTCACGCCGGAAAAATCAACCTTCGTTGACGACCCGTAGGCGACGCTCGCCGGTTTACTCAATTCGGCAAACGACACGGTTGACGGCAGGGTCGTTTCTACGAGCGTGATCTTGTGCGCTCCCGGCGTAAGCTTGCCGATCGAGTAGTGGCCCTTTGCATCCGTCAACGCCGCCTGCGTGCCGTCAACCGAGATTCCGATCGCGGGCAGCGGCGTATCGACGCCGTTCTTCGTATAGAAGACGCGACCGGCAACGCCCGCAAAATTACCGACCGAAAATTGGACCTCGACGCGTTGACCGCCGAGCACTTTGACCGTTTGCGAATCGTGATCGGGAATCAAGCCCGGCGCAAGCGTTGCCGGCTCGATCGAGACCGTGTGATCGCCCTGCGGAACAAAACGAAACTCGAATTCACCGTTCGTATCCGTGCGCTGCGTCACTTTTCCGTCGAGAACGACGAGCACATTGTTATAACCGCGCGTTTGCGTGCCGGCATTGAGATTGAACGGCGACGACTGCAACGGTGTGTTCGTCACGACGCCATGAATGACGGCAGGCAGCCGCGGATTCGCGCGCCCGCTGACGTTCGCGTTCGAGCCGAACGAGAGCGGCGCGACGATGTTGGCGGTGATCGCGTTGCTTGTGCCGCCGCCGTAACCGGTCTGGGTGATATGCGAGACGCCAAGCTGCAACGCGATGACCTTCGATAGGCGACGGACCACGCCGACGTTTGTCGTAAGCTGCACGATAGGCGTGCCGTCGGTGATCGACCGCTGTTGGGAGATGCTGGTCGTCACGTCGGCCTTCTTGCCGAACGATCGCACGTAGCTCAGGGTGTTGAGCAGCAGGCTGCCGGTCGACTGGCCGCCGGCATCAAAGGTACTTAGCGACGACTGAAAGTTGAGCGCCCCTCCCCGCAGCGTATGGCCTACGCCGAACGAAAATTCGCGCTGGGCCGCCAGGCCACTCGTGCCGGAGCTGGTCGCGGTTTGGGCCGTCTCGTTGAGGGAGAAGCCACGAACCTGCTGGGTCATGGTGAGCGCATAGGACTGCGTGGCCTCGTCGTTGACCCCATCCTGCACCTTGGTGTACGAACCCAGCACGTTCACGGACGCCGTCCCGAAGCTTTTGGTCAGCGCCACGTCAGCGAGGTTGGTGTGGCTCACGGCCGCGACACCCGTTGCCCCGTTATCCGAGTGTGAGAGGTCCACACTGATCGAACCAAAGTTCTTGAAATCGTGATGGTTGGTCAGGTCGACGCTCAGGATCGGCGGCGTCTCGTTCTGGAGCGTTGCGAAGCCCTTCGGCAAAAATTTGAAATGCAACGCCGCAAAACCGCCGGCCAGGCCGGCGTCGGCTTGAAAGTTGTAGCCGAGTCGCGAAGCATCGGGGCTATCGACGAGGTCTTGCGTGTGCGAGAGGCCGACCTCGGTCGTCGTTGAGACGATCCGCCAACTGCGCCGATAGACCAGATCGAGCAGGTCCTCGTCCCCCGCGCCGTGCAGCGCCGAGCCGAACAGTCCCGTCATCGTCAGGGAGCCGTCCTTGACATCGGTGTATCGGCGCAGGCCGAAGACCCGAAAGGCGGTGCCGTCCTGCTGGGTTGCGACCGTCGCGAGGCCGTCGAGTTCGCCGTGCCGCAGCGGCAACGTGATGCTGATCCCGCGGGCGAAGCCGCCGAGGTTGAGCTGGCTGTCGGACGCCCCCGAAATCGCACCGTAGCTAAGGGCATATTTCGGCGTTCGGTAGCCGCCGATCAACTGGCCCACGCTCGTGCTCCCGGCCGAGTAGCCGAGCGAATTGCTGATAGTCAGGGCGCTCTGCTCGGTCCGCCGCTCGGCCTGAATGTTGAACCCGCCGCCAAACTGGTCGAAACCGTTCGAGATGTCGTTACGCGAATAGCGGTTCAATCCGAGCTGGACGGTCCCCGCGCCCTTGAGGACGATCGGGCCTTCGCCCAAGAAACTGCGCTTCGGCCGCGCCGGCCGGGGTGACGCCGGCGTGCCTACGGCGACTTTGCGGACATGCCACGACGGCAGGTGTAGCTGGAAAAACGGCACTGTTTCGGCGACCGAAATAAGCGTCGGGGTGAAACAAACGACCGAGGCGGCAAAGCAAGCGATCGAGGCCGCCTCAAAAGCGCGCCGGACCGAGAAAGGCACGTACCTAGCGTCGGCCGGTTTCGCGTAAATTTCGAGCTTACCAAGCTATTGTTAGGCGAACTTTTCGCCGATTCAATGGGAATAGACCCGGGTTTCCCTAATAGTAGGGAGACGCGTCCACGGAGGGATGTCGGCGGTCTGACAATGGATGTTCGCAATTTCGGCGACATAGTGTCGCTTTACCAGGATCGTACTCAGGCTAACTTGCAGACCGCTGTCCAGCGGCTCAGTTCCGGCTTGCGTATTAATTCTGCCGCCGACGACCCGAGCGGACTTGCGATATCCGAGACCCTGCAGAGCAAAGTCAACGGACTTGACCAAGGCTCGCAGAGTATCCAAGACGCGAATAATGCGCTCAACGTTGCCGATGGCGCGCTGTCATCGATCGAGGCAATCTTGCAGCGGATGCGGGCGCTCGTCGTTGAGGCGAACTCCGACATTCTCAGTCCGGCCGATCAAGCGAACATCCAAACCGAACTGAATTCGCTCTCCAATCAAATCAACGTCGTCGCGGAGAACACAACCTTCAACGGCAAGCAATTGCTCGACGGAAGCTTGTCGAGCGCGACGCCGTTACCATCACGCGTTCTGTTGGCGGAAAACGATTCGCTTACGCAGGGCGGCACCGTGATCGACACGACACTCGACCCCAGCACGCCGGCCGTTTTTCAACCCGCGGTACCGACCGCGGTTCTCGTTCAAGTCCAAAGCTACGATCCGACGACCAACCAACTGTTTGTCCGAATCAAAGCATACAGCAACGATCCGACATTCGGCCCGACGCAAGATTCGAATACCGACCCCAACGGCCCCATCGGCGTGGTGGCCGGAACGGACTTCCCGACACTTGAGGGCTCGCCGCCGACCGTGGGCAATCCCTCGATCAGCATCGCGACGCAAGATGGTAACGGCACGCAAGTTTTAGCGTTTAACTTCGGTACGCTCAACGTTGCGGATGTCGGTTTGCAAGCATTGATGATCGTCTTGCCGGCGCAATCCAAAGCACCGGGTCAAGCCGCACAAGTCAATTCGGGCGACGGCGAAGGCGCGACCATCAGCGTCGACATTCCGGCGGTCAATACCATCAATCTGGCCGTCAACGATATTACCGTCGGCGATACAGACACGAATACCGTATCGGAATTCGAGATCGACTACGGACTCCAGGCGCTCGCCGGTATTCGCGCGCAAGTCGGTGCGCAAACAGTTTCACTGCAAGAAACAGCCAGCGACAATGCGATCGATGCCGTCAACACGCAAGCGTCGGAAAGCATGATCCGCGATACGGACATCGGCCAAGAAACAACCGCGTTCACGAAGGATCAGATTCTCGTCAACGTGCAGACGGCCGTTCTCTCAAAACTCTTCGGCATGGCACCCGAAGTGCTGCAGCTCGTGCAAGGCTCGCAAGGCGGCGGAATCTAGCGATGGGGCGCTCGGGCTAGTTTCCAATACCCGTCGTGTCGCGCTCTTTGGGCGGCGGGACCGGAGCTTGTACGATGTTCTGTTGCGGATCGTACGTCGAGCCGTCCGTTACGTTCAGCAGACGGAACACGGTGTAGTTAAATTTTTTCCCCGGACGCTTGCCGTCGGCCGGTAACCCCTGGCCGTCATAGACGATAAACCGCATCTTACCGGCTTCGTCGGGTGCTATGGCATAGCGCAAGCGCTGGCGGATCCGCGGCGCAAGGCGGGAAGCGGCGTTCTTGATCTCGGCCTGCTGGCTCGCCTCGAGTGGCGGCGCGCCGGGCTTTCCAGCGTCGCTGACCAGCGCGCGCAGCGGAACGTTCGCGGCGGCTGGGGACGCGGGCGCCGACGACAGGGCGCCGGGCTTTGCGCAGGCCACGACCGATACCGTCACGGACAGGGCCAACGCTGCGCGGAAAAACGAAGACCTCACTCTCTAAGCATCGGCATTTTTGCCGTAAGCCCTCTGCCGCGAGTTGACCGCTGTTTCCGCGGGTCAGTATACTGAAGGCGATGAAAGCCGGGGCAGCAGTTGCTCCCGGCATTTTCGTGTGCGCGAGAAAGGGGGTGCAAGGTCATGGCGTTTCGAGACGGATTTCTCACCGAGATGATCGGCCGCCCCGCGATCGTCGAAATCGACGGCCGGCGCACGCGCGTCGGTACCATCGCCGACTTCGTCGTCCAGCATCCCGAGGACACGTTTCCCCGCATCGACGCCGTCGTTCTCAAGATGCGGGGCGGCGACAAGCTCGCACCGATCGGCGATGTGCTCGAAATCCAGTCGGCGGACCGCTCGATGGTACTGGCCTGCATACCGCACGTCGCGTGCCCACACGAGGACGAGGCCCTCTATCTCGTTGAGGACCTGCTCGACAAGCAGATCGTCGACGTCGATGGCCGCAAGGTCGTGCGGATCAACGATCTCGAGCTAGCCCGGACGGCCGGCGCCCTGCGGGTCGTCGCCGCAGACATCGGGGCGGGCGGTCTGCTGCGGCGCTTGAGTTCGGGCGGCATCTTTGCCGGGCTGCTCGCGAAAGTACCCCGCACGCTGATCGCCTGGGACAACGTTGCGCCGCTGCACGATTTGAGTCCCCGCGAAATCAAGCTTTCGGTCAGCGACAATCGCCTCGCGCGACTGCACCCTTCAGATCTCGCCGAAATCATCAGCGATCTTTCCGCCCAAGATGCAGCGCGCGTGGTCGGCTCGCTCGATGACGAGACGGCTGCCGATGCGTTCGAGCATCTTGATGCGGAGATGCAGAAATCGATCATCGAGGATATCGGCGCGGAACGTGCGGCCGACATCATCGAAGAGATGGATTCGGACGATGCCGCCGACTTGCTCGGCGAGTTGCCCGAAGCGCAGCAGCTCGAGCTGCTTGCCAAGATGGATGCCGAAACGGCCGACGACCTGCGCGAACTATCGCAGTACGCCGAAGACACCGCCGGCGGTTTGATGACGACCGACTACGTCTGGATCTATCCGCACCGCACGGTCGAAGCGACGATTGCAAAGATTCGCGAAATCGCGCCCGAGACCGAGTTCATCTACTATCTCTACGTCACCGATCGCAGCGAGAAGCTGCTCGGGGTGCTGTCGCTTCGCACGCTGCTCCTTTCGTCGCCGGAAATCTCGATCGACAACGTCATGGACACGGACATCGTCAGTGTCGGCCCGGAGGCAAAAGCGGAGGAAGTCGCAAGTACGATCGCGCGTTACGATCTCTTGTCGTGCCCGGTCCTCGACCACGAAGGTAAGATGCTCGGCATCGTGACCGTCGACGACGCAATCGACGCGATCATTCCCGAACGTCTCAAGAAACAATTGCCGCGCTTTACGCGTCACCACAAGCGCCACCTGGAAACCGCGTCGTAGGTTGCCGATGAAACGGCTTGTGCGCCGCGCGCTGATTATTTTTGCCGTGCTCGGACCGGGCTTCATCACGGCCTCTGCCGGCAACGACGTCGGCGGCATCATTTTGTATTCGCAAGCCGGTGCCCAGTTCGGCTATGCGACGCTCTGGACGCTCTTGCCCTTAACGCTGTCGCTCATCATCGTTCAAGAGATGGCGGGTCGCATGGGCGCCGTGACCGGCAAAGGCCTCGCCGGTTTGATTCGCGAGAACTTCGGCGTGCGCTGGACGTTCTTCGCGATGAGCGCGCTCTTCTTCATCAATGTGGCCATCACCGCCACGGAGTTTGCAGGCATCGCCGCCGCCGGTGAAATCTTCCACCTCAGCCGCTACATCATCGTCCCGTTCTCGTGCATCATCGTTTTCTTATTCGTCCTGCGGCTCAACAACAAGATCGTCGAACGCGTCTTCGTCATTTTGTCCCTCGTCTACCTGAGCTATATCGTATCGGGGTGCCTGGCCGGACCCGACTGGCACGCGGTCGCGCATGGTACGTTCGTACCAACGCTCTCCTCAAACGTACCGACGATCTCAAATCTCGTATTTCTCGCGACCGTCGTCGGCTTGATCGGCACGACGATATCGCCCTATATGCAGTTCTTCTTGCAGAGCGCCGTCGTCGAGAAAGGCTCGCGTATACGCGATCTCCTCGCCGTACGCGCCGACATCGTCGTCGGCTCGATATTGGCAATCGTGCTGGCAGGCTTCATGATCATCGCAAATGCCGCGACGATTTTCCTCGCTAACCAACATCTTGACGCAAAACATCAAATCGTCGTCACGCAGGCCTTTGACGTTGCACGCGCGCTGGCGCCGCTCGCCGGAAACTACGCTGCATACTTGTTCGGTTTCGGTGTGCTCAATGCGGGCCTGTTTACGGCAACGGTTTTACCGCTGGCCACAGCGTACATCGTCTGCGAGGCCTTCGGCTTTGAAGCAGCGGTCGATCGCCGCTTTCGCGAAGCTCCGGTGTTCTACTCACTTTTCGGCGGCGCACTGGTCATTGGTGCTGCTCTCGTTCTCATACCGGGCCTCGACTATCTCAAGCTCATCTTCTATGCACAAGTCTTACAAGGCGTCGTCTTGCCGCTCGAACTTGTGATGATGCTCGTCATCATTAACCGGCGCCGCGTGATGGGCGCGTTCACCAACACGCGCGCCGTCAATGCCATCGCCTGGATCACGACGGTCGTCGTCGGTATCTTGGCGATCGCCTACGTCGTCATGCAAATCACGGGGATCGGCAGTTAGCCTTTCGCCAACCACTGGCCGATCGCAAACCCGACGAGCACGCACGCGCTTGAACCAATCGTGACGGCGAGTGCGAGATTTTCGCGACCGCCGCGGCGCTCGATACCGTTTGCGATCATGTAGCCGATCCAGCCGAGAAGCGCGAACGTATAATGAAGCGAGTTGGCACGCAGGCCGCCGAAGACGACCCAGGCGCCGATGAGAATCTGGACGCTGAGCAGATAGAGCATCACCCGGCGTCCCCAGCGCCACCACACGATGGCAACGGCGCCCGCCGCAACGAGCATGGCGAAGATATTGTGGATGGAAAGCGCGATCGGCATGCCCGGCTCTTCGCCGCCGGAGCCCGCTTTGCTCGCGAGCGGCCGGGCAATCTCCGTTGGCCCTTTGGAACAGGGTCGCCGTCGCCAGAGTGGGGAAAGCCCAATCCCTCATGCACGAGGAGAAAGTGGTCCACGCCCGGCGCAAAGGCCGCGACGGCGCCGATTCGGTCATTACGTTTGCCGAGGCCCTCGCGCGGATCGCCGCCGGCGGCGGAGGACCGCAGGCGCTCGCCGCACATTTAGCCGCGACAATCGATGCGGCCGTGCTGCTCGAAGACGCCGAATGGCGGCACTTGGCATTAGCCGGCACCGGCGACCGCTCCATCCCGCCGTCCGTGCGCGATCTACTGCCGAAGGACGTGGGCGGAGCCGCTGAAGGCATCGCGCTTGGCGCGCCGGCCGATGCGCGGGCGCGCGCATTCCCGATTCGCGCCGGCGACGTGCGCCTTGGCTGGCTCGCGGTTTTTCCGAACACCGGCATCCTCGATGAGGTCCGTGGACTGATTCGTTTGACGGCCGCGTCCATCGCCGTCGAACTCTCGCGCGACGCGGGCGGCAGCAAAGGCCGGCGCCGCTCGTTTTGGGATCGCCTGCTTGCACGCGCGTACGACGATCCGATTGAAGCGCGCGAGGATGCAACTGCTCGCGGCATCGTCCTCGCACCCGCCTACGTCGCCGTTGCCATTGAAGGCGAGGGCCTTGATGAAGCCAGTGCCGCAGCGAAAAACGCCGAGATTCGGCGGGTGTGTCTGGATACGCTCGGCAAACGTTCGGGGGATGTTGTCGTCATCGAACGCGGCGGCGGCTTCTTGTTCTTGATTCCGGCGCCGCACGAAGTCGATGCGCAAAACGCCCGGACGGCTGCGACCTTGATACCGCGGGGCATTTCTCGTGCCGGGATCGATGTAACCGTCGTCGGCGGCGTCGGCCGCCACGCTGAAATGCTGCAGGTCGCCATCAGCGTCGATGAGGCCCGCGAAGCAACGACGATTGCACGGCGCATGTTCGGCGGCGGCAAAGTGATGGCGCACGACGTGCTCGGCGTGTATCCGCTGCTCCATCGCGCGAACGTGAGCCGCGAGGAGTGGAAACTCTTCGCCGACGGCGTGCTCGAGCCGCTGCGCGCTTACGACGACAAACACCAAACGGAACTCGTCCGAACCTTGCGTCTCTTCTTCGATGTCGGTCAGAATATCAAAGTGGCGGCCGCCTCGCTGAACGTTCACCGGCATACCGTCTTCTATCGCTTGCGCCAGATCGCTGAGATCGGTTCGCTCGATCTCGACAGTGCGCACGACCAGTTGACCCTGCGCGCGGCAATGGCCATTGATGCTCTCGGCGGTTAAGGACGGGGTCGCGGCGCGTCGCGACGTTCTGCGGGCAGCGAAGGACAGCGGCGTTTCCTGGGTACGCTTAGCGTTCGTCGATATTCTCGGCATTGAAAAGAACATCATTATTCCGGTCAGCGAACTCGAACGTGCGCTCGGCGGCCATGTAACATTCGACGGCGGATCTATTGACGGCTTCGTTCGGGGCGAAGAGATCGACATGGTGCTGCGACCCGACCCGGCCACCTTCGCCGTGCTGCCGTGGACCAACCCAGGCGCGATCGAAGCTCGCATCATCTGCGACATCGCCATGCCCGACGGCACACCGTTCGAGGGCTGCCCGCGCTCGACGCTCAAACGCGTGCTTGAAGATGCCGGCGACGTGGTCGCGCGCGTGCAGACCGCACTCGAGGTCGAGTTTTACGTTTTTGAGAAAATGGATGACGGCTCGCCATCGACGCGCACGCAGGACTCGGGATCGTATTTCGATTTCGCGCCGAGCGACCATGGCGACGAAGCGCGTACAGCCATGGTCGCCGCACTCTCGGCGATGGGTATCGCCGTTTCGAGCGCGCACCATGAACACGGCGCAGGCCAACACGAAATCGATTTGGCGCCGGTCGGTGCGCTCGCCACCGCTGACGAACTCATTACGACACGCGGTGTCGTCAAGCACATCGCCGACACCCGCGGCATGCACGCCACCTTTATGCCCAAGCCGTTGGAATCACAGGCGGGCAACGGTTTGCACGTCTATTTTTCGCTCGGCGACGTGGACGAGGCGGTTCGGCTGCACGCAATCGCAGGGCTGCTCGAGCATGCACCGGGATTCACGGCAATTTGTAACCCGACGGTCAATTCGTACAAACGCCTGGTGGCCGCGTGGGACGCTCCGATCTACACGGTGTGGTCGCATCGCAGCGCAAACGCACTCGTTCGCGTTCCGCCGGCCATCGAAGGACCGCCACTGATCGAAGTGCGCAGTCCCGACGCCTCGTGTAATCCCTACTTGGCGATGGCCGTACTCGTGGAATCGATTGCCGAAGGCATTCGCAGTCGCTCGCTGCCCGGCGATCCGTTCACCGGTTCGACGTACGAGCTATCCGAACGCGTGCGACACGAGCGCGGCATCATCACGTTACCGAAATCGTTACGATCGGCCGTCGCCGAACTCGACCGGGACGTCATCGTGCGCGGCGCGCTCGGCGATCACATCTACCATGCGTTCCGTGACGCCAAGCTGGCTGAATACGAACGCTATCGCCGCGCTGTGCATCCCTGGGAACACGACGCATACTTACGCACGTACTAGCAGCAGCTACATCCCCAAGGTGCGTTTGCGGCCGACGATCACCACCGCCGCAGCCGCCTGACGCGGGTCGTCATGCGAATCGAAACACAGCTCGACCGGGCGCCGCCGCACCGCACAGGGAATGGGCGTGTGCCGGTCAACGACGGCTCGCGCCTCGTCGGTCGTATCGTCCCACCGCACGGCCACATCGAAGTTCTCGCTGATTCCGCCGCCACGCCCTTGCCGAAACGACGGCTCCTCCGCCCGCAGCGACGTGAGGAAGCGTTCGGTCCAGGCCTTGCGCTCATCTCTGTGCATCACTGCTAGCGTATACCCCCGCCGCCGGTACGAACAACGTGCGCGTCGACACGGCAGTCTGGGGCAAGCAAGGTGGCGTATACTCGGGCATGAGCACAATGACCGCCGGCTTGCCCGGCTCCGTCGACATCACCAACCATCCGCTCGTTCACGATGTCAACGCCGAACACGCCGAGAGCCTGTCACCCGTCGAGCGCATCTGCAAGCGCATCGCTGATTCGACCGGTGCCCCGATCGCACTCGCTTTGGCCATCATCGTTCAGATCGTCTGGATTCCCATCGGAATCATCACGAAATTGGACCCGTATCCGTTTGCATTCTTGCTGACGTGCTCGAACGTGCTGCAGCTGATTCTCATCTTCATCCTCGCCGTTGGCGCGCGTCAATCGAGCGCGCATGCCGAACTACGTGCCGAGCACGACCACTCGTCGATCTCCCGCTTGTTGTACCATCAGGAAGTCCAGGAGAATGTTCTGCTGTCAATCGCGAGCAAAATAGAATGCGACGTTGCCGATATTAAGGCTCGTATCGAGCAACTCGCCGCAGATGACGTCGGCCCGTAATTGCCGATGCACGCGGCTACTTGCTATACGCGGGCGTGCATCTGCGCATGTTCGCGCAAGAGGGTCCACGCGAGTGCGACGTCTTCGCGCGTCGTGCGTTCGTTTCCGATCGCGATGCGTAAGACGATGCGTCCGTCGAGGCGCGTGTTGGAAAGATACACCTCGCCCGTCGCGTTGACTGACTCCATGACGGCGAGGTTGTGTGCATCCGCTACTTCGTCACTCGCGCCCGGCGGCTGGTGACGAAAGCACACGACCGAAAGCGGATGCGGAGCAACGACTTCCCATTCATCTTCGGCTTCGATCCACGCCGAAAGCTCCTGCGCAAGTGCGATATGGCGACGCAATGTCGCTTGCATGCCGCGAACGCCTAAAGCGCGCATGGCAAACCACAGCTTGAGCGCACGAAACCGGCGGCCGAGTTGCAAGCCGTAGTCCATGTAGTTGTGAACGCCGGTCTCGGTACTCGTCAGGTAAACGGCCGCCAGGCTAAACGTGCGGCGCAGCATTTCCATATCGCGTATATACAGCACCGAAAGATCGACCGGCACGAACAGCCATTTGTGCGGGTTGAGAACGATCGAATCCGCTTCGTGCGCGCCGTCGAGCAGCCAGCGGAATTCCGGCAGAATCGCCGCCGGGCCGGCGTATGCGGCGTCAACGTGCAGCCAGAGGTTGCGCGCGCGGCAGACCGCCTGAATTGCGGCGACCGGATCGGATGAGGTGCTGGAGGTGGTGCCGACCGTCGCGACCGCGCACATCGGGTGCATCCCTGCGGCAACATCGGCGTCAATTGCCGCGGCCAGTGCTTCCGGCCGCATCGCATACGTCGCATCGCATGCGACTTTGACGACGTTCTCACGCCCAATGCCAAGCGCCACCGCGCCACGTTCGATGTGCGAGTGCGTGTGTTCGGTAATGTATACGCGCAGTACCGGCAGATCCGTTCGGCCCGCCATGCCACGCGCGCGAATATCGAGATCGAGCGATTCACGCGCGGCGGCGAGCGCAGTGAAGCCGCTGATTGAGGCTGTGTCGTAAACGATTCCGGAGAACGTGGCCGGCAAGCCGAGCATGTCGCGCAGCCAGCCCAAGGTAACGTCTTCGAGCTCCGTTGCGGCGGGCGACGTGCGCCACAGCATCGCGTTCGCGTCAAGTGCCGCTGCGAGCGCTTCGGCCATCACCGTGATCGGCGCCGCGCTGATGGCGAAGTATGCAAAAAATCGCGGATGGTTCCAGTGCGTAATTCCCGGAACGATCAGCCGTTCGAAGTCCGCGAAAATCGCCTCGAACGATTCCGGCTCTTGCGGCGCGCGATCGGGCAGCGCGCGCACGAGGTCGCCCGGTTGACTGCGCGAGAGCACGGGATAGCGGCGAGTCTCTGCGTAGTACGCTTCGATCCAGGCGCTCACCCGGTCGAATTGGGCACGGAAGTCGTCGGTCACGCTGGCGAAGATTGCGTGGAATGACGGCCGTTCCCGCTTCGCGAAGACTGCGCCATGAAATACCGCACCTATCCCAAGACTGATGTCACGGTCAGCGAGGTCGGCTTCGGTCTGTGGACCACGGCAACCGGGTGGTGGGGCGAGATCACCGACGAGGCGGCTGTCGCGATGCTGCGTGAAGCATACGATGCGTACGGCATCACGTTATTCGATGCGGCGGACACCTACGGCAACGGCCGCAGCGAAGAGC
>Ga0302325_10018180_pt1 | contig 14821 bp, 15 predicted proteins | sample Palsa_T0_2_FD_201948 | JGI IMG/M metagenome (GOLD analysis project Ga0302325, IMG submission 201948) | Peat permafrost microbial communities from Stordalen Mire near Abisko, Sweden - Palsa_T0_2 | ecosystem: Environmental > Terrestrial > Soil > Palsa > Peat permafrost | place: Sweden: Abisko... | reverse complement strand
CAACCGCGATCCTCATTCGACTCATTTTCGGCTTACGCCGCAAACGGCTGATCCGTCCATCGCCGGGCCCGCCGATGCGATAAAAAAATCTCGGTTGAATCACGCTTATCGAACTCTTAACGAATCACTCGCGCGGATTCTCTTGCCATCGCTCACCAGATCGCTAACGTAATTCCCTCCTTTGGGATAAAGTCTCTTACGATGGTCGTTCTAATTATCGGCGGCGGTGGACGCGAACATGCCCTCGCGTGGAAGCTTGCAGGCTCTTCGCGCGTGACCGATTTGTACTGCGCCCCGGGCAACCCCGGCATCGGCGAGCTGGCCGATCTCGTTCCCATCTCCGTCACCGATTTTCACGCGATCGAAAAATTCGTCCGCAACAACCAGGTCGAGCTGGTCATCATCGGCCCGGAAGATCCGCTGGCGATGGGGCTGGCCGATCGGCTGACCGCCATGGGCGTCATGGTCTTCGGTCCGAGCAAGGCGGCGGCGCAGATCGAATCCGACAAGTGGTTCGCCAAGGAACTCATGCGACACCAGGCGGTGCCCACCGCCGAGGCGCACAGCTTCACCGATCCGATGTCGGCCGAGGAATTCGTCAAAGCGCGCGATGAGCCGCTGGTCATCAAGGCATCCGGCCTGGCCAAGGGGAAGGGCGTCACGATCTGCTATCGCCAGGCCGATGCGCTGGAAACCATCGATGCCCTGATGCGCCGCAAGAAGTTCGGCGAAGCCGGTAAGCGCATCGTCATCGAAGAGCGCCTCGTCGGGCCTGAATGCTCGGTCCTGGCCTTCGTCCAGAAGCGGACGATTTACCTGATGGAGCCGGCCCAGGACCATAAACCCGTCGATGACGGCGACACCGGTCCAATGACCGGCGGGATGGGCGCCTATTCGCCAACCCCCGTCGTCACGTCGGCGATCATCTCGCAGATCGAGCGGGACATCTTCGTCCCCGTCGTCGATGGAATGTTGCGCGAGGGCATCGATTACAACGGCTGCCTCTTCGCCGGTTTGATTCTCACCCCCAACGGTCCCAAGGTTCTGGAATTCAATTGCCGATTCGGGGACCCCGAAACTCAGCCGCTGATGATGCGCCTGCAGACCGATCTGGTCGAAATCATCGAAGCGATGCATGAAGGCCGGCTCGATCAGATCGAATTGAACTGGGATCCTCGCCCGGCGATCTGCGTGATCGCCACCAGCAAGGGTTATCCCGGCGAATATACCAACGGTGTTCCCATCACCGGCGTGGTGGAAGCCGATTCGCGGCCCGATGTGAAGGTCTTCCACAGCGGCACGAAGATGCAGGGCAACACGCTCGTCACCGATGGTGGCCGCGTGCTGGGGGTGACGGCGCTGGGCAGCTCGATCATGGAAGCCCGCCGCCGCGCCTACGCCGCGATGCAGCAAATCCATTTCGACGGCATGCACTATCGCAAAGACATCGCCCACCAGGCGGTGGTCAGTGATGAAAAGGAGGCGACCCGACGATGAAGTTCACCGATTCGCATCCGCCGCGTTTCCGTGGGTCATATATTTTCGTCCCGTTGATTCTCGTGCTGTGCTCGTTTGCGCGCGCCGGCTACGTTGACCCGGCTGATTTCGATTTCCGCGCACTCCTCCCGCCGCCGCCTGCGATTGGCTCCGCCCAGCAGAGCGCCGAAATTGATGTGATGCTCAAACTCCAGTCTGGACGAACTCCGGCCGATGTGAAGCGCATCAAAAAAGAATCGAAGATGACGGGGTTCATCTTTTCCGAATGCCTCGGCTCGTGGTTCAATTCCGACGATCTCCCCGGGACCGCTGATTTTCTCGGCAAAGTCTTCGACGATTCCAAAAGCGTTTGCAGCGCCGCCAAGAAAGTCTTTCAACGAGAGCGACCCTACCTCACCGACAGCCGCATCCACCCGTGCGAAACGGAAGATACTTATTCCTATCCCAGCAGCCATTCCACGCGTGCGATGGTCCTGGCGATGACGATATCTGAGATTTTTCCCGACCAGAAATCCGCGCTGATTGCGATTGGCAGGAAGATCGGCGACGACCGCGCCCTCGCCGGCCAGCACTTCCCCAGCGACGTTGCCGCCGGCCGAATCCTTGCCGATGCGATCTTTAAAAAGATGATGCAGAACCCCACGTTTCAGGCGGATCTAGCCAAAGCGGAAACGGAATGCCAGTTGAAAGAGCCGCAGAGCAACAGTGCCGCTCCGACGACGCAGCCATGAAGCCTAATCGCCGTTTGATTTCCTGCGCCGCTGTAAGATTCCCACCGGAGCGAGGGCCAGCAGTGCGATGCTGCCCGGCTCCGGTACATTCAATGAAACATCGTTCGCCAGGGCGAAGGCGTCCAGGGCTGCCATGTCTGCCTGACTGGCGTCGTCGTTGAAATTCTCCGCAAGAAGCACGAAGTCTTCGCCGTTGACGGCGCCGTTGTAATTGAAATCGCCTTCGTCCCAGCCGTTGGTCACGGCATGGTTGAAATTCGCCGCCATCAGCACGAAGTCTTCGCCGTTGACTTTTCCGTTGAGGTTGGCGTCGCCGAGGAGCGTGTACATGATCTCAATCGTCCCGGAAGACAATCCGGCGGGATCGCCGGGGTCCGCCGAATCGGCATATCCGATGCCATAACTGGGATTGCTTTCAGCCATCGTGGACATAATACCGGGCCCCGTCCACGTTCCGTTCGCATACCCGCTCTGGATCAAGGCCGCGATGGACGCAATAGGATCCGCTCCGCTCCCGTACGTAATGAAAATGTGGTTGTTCCCAAGGTCAAGCTGCCCGCCCGCCGCAATGCTCAGCGAAGGCAGCGACTCACCGCCATTGTTCAACCCGAAAGTGACCTTGCCTGTGGATGCTATCGCCAGAGGTGCCACCACCGCCGCACGGCCCGTCACCGTGAGACTGCCCGAAACGGTCAAACCATCGGTCACACCCAACGTCTGGCCGCTCACAAGCGTCACGTTAGTTCCCAACGGTCCGCCGCTTCCGATGGTAAGAACGCTGTTAATGATATTGAGCGTTCCACTGTTCCAGACGAAGTCTGAAGGCGTAGGCAATGAAAGCGAACCGGCGTTTATCGTGCCGCCGTTGTTGGTGATGCTTCCGCTGATCACCGACAGCGCGCCGCTGGCTGTCACTGTCCCGCCCGCGTCAACTGTGAGATAGCCGCGCCCTAAACTCCCCGATCCCAGTGAAATAGCGCCGGTTGACGAAAATGTCGCGCCTGCTCCGCTTACATTAACGGCGGCTCCACGGATCACCTGAAAGGATCCGCCAGGCGCGGTTTCCTGGAATATCCCGCCGGCGTTGACGCTGATCGGCAAGGCCCAGGGCGAAGAGTATGTCAAAGTGAAATTACCGCCGCTATCGACGACCACTGAACCAACGCCGAGAGCTCCATTGTTTTCCATCGTAAAGCTGGTCGCGTCGCCTCCTGAAGATTCAAGGACCAGCGCGCCAGACGCCTGGAATTCACCGCCGTTGTCAACGATTCCCTCGGCGCTGAGCGTGCCGCCGCCCAGAACAAACGACCCGTTCGTGGCGATGGCCACCGTCCCAACGTTCAGCGTACCTCCGGTAAGTGCATACGTGCTGAACGCTCCGATCGTCAGAGAATCGTTCACGGTATTGGTGCCGCCGCTTTGGGAATAGGTGCCGTTCGAAAATGAGCTGGAATCACCCCCAATATAGAGTTCATTCGTATAATTGGTTCCACCAGTTTGCGTGAAATTCGCCGTGCCATAGAGGCCAATATCCTCAATCTCGCTGATTACCAGGGTACCGTTACCGCTCAGCGTGTACGAACAGGCGCTGAGCTCACTATCTTCGCCCACAAAGAGATTACTGGCACTGTTCGCGCCTCCGCTCTGGTTAAACGAACCGTTGGTTAAATCGCCCACCACTTCATTGCCGCCGATCACCAGAACCGAGGCGGAGCCGGTTTCGGTCATCGAGCCGCCATCGATGGTCAGCGCCGTGGGATAAAACGATGCTTCGCCGCTGAGCGCAACCAGTCCGCCGTTCACGGTCACTGTCCCCGCGTTCAGGGTACCACCCGTCTGATTGAATTCGTTTTGCGCCGGTGTTCCCAGTACGACAGACACCGGAATATTGAGCGTGCCCGCGTCGAGCTCGTAATATCCGTATCCTCCGTTGCCAGTGGCCCCGATATTCAGATTCGGCGAATTCACCGTGCCCCCGTACTGGTACACGTCTCCGTCCCCCGCGTTACCGACTTCGATCGCTCGTGTCGTACCGGCAGCCGTCCCCACATTGACTAAGGCACCGATGTCAAACATTGCTGTCGCGTTGGTCGCGCCAGCCGCATCACCCACCGAGAGAGGCCCGGCTATGTTCAGACCGCCGCCCTCGACATCCAGATAACCAAACTGGTCAATGACTAACCCGTAACCGGCGCCATTGGCTGTACCCACCGCTCCAACGTTCACCGTCCCATTGTCTATCAGCAGCCGCTTTCCCTCGGATGAGGTCAATGAAAGCGTCACATTTTCTCCGGAAACGCAGTTGTGAAACGCTGTCCCGGAATAAACGACCAATTCCGAACTTTGGCTGGGATTCACACCGGTTTGCCCCGCCGAAGTACCCCAGTTACCGCCCGTGAACATGTCCGCGTTGTCACCGTTCCAGGTCATTCGATACTCGTAATCATCAGTAAACGAATCGAGCACAGGGTCGATCCTCGACGGTGTCGCCAGCCAGGTATCACTTTGATCGATCGTCCACTCCGAGAGGTTGAAAGCCGTCGCCGGCTGAGCCCCGACGCCGTTACTCAACGTCGCTTCGTTATTGGAAAATGTGATATCACCGAAATTAGCCAGCGGTACATATTCCGTATTTCCGTTTGATTCAATATCGGCGGGAGCTTCGGCAACCCATTCTGCCGAAGACCGCGCATCATTCCCTGACGGCGAAAACTCATTGACGCTGTCGTCCGTGTTCGTCGTAACATCGTCGATGTCAAACGTGTACCACGGTTCGGCCCCGCCAAACGGGGCAACATACTTCACGCTCGCATTGATCGTGTCACCCGGCTTAACTGCGATGGGAAGTTCTACCGGCGCGTTAACAGAGCTGTACGGGTACGCGAAAAATTCGTACCAGGCGTAATAACTCGCGCCTCCATCATTGGTGTAGTCGGAACTGATCCCGCACTGCTCCACAGTACTGTCTTGGCCAACGCCATCGAACCCCACCCAATAAGAGGCTACCGCCAGACCGCCTGAATTTGTGTTAGGTTGCAAGGTCGGAATCACAAAAGTCGTCGAAACCGAAGTAAATGATTCTCCCGCCGGCGCCGATGCACTCCATCCCGACCACTGTGCGAAGGCCGCTTTCGTAGCCCCGGAGACGATCAACGCCGCCGTTGCAAGCCCACTCTTCCGACGCATACAACTCCATTTTTAGAAAAGCAAGAATCGAGAAAATGGTATTAATGAAACAAAAAGCACAACGGATGGCGATTTGGGGATAGGATGCTTTCAAATCAAAGCACCAGCCCAACCAATCGGAAGCTCACCAGATTTTGGTGGCGGAATATATAAATTTGCCGAAAAGCTGTCAATCAAGCTTTTGATATGAGTGGTTGATTTTGCAGGCAGATGATACCGGATCGCGGCAGAGGCTAACGCTCAGTCTCGATCAATCCGAATTCAGACCGGCGCGTTTCCCGAGAGCATGTCGTATGCCGAATCCACCAGCTCCAGAATCCGCTTGAGCAGGCGCGGCTCATCCTTCAGTATCGCCGAATCGACCGACGCATCAAACAAAACGCGCGGCAAGCCGCATCGCCCCAGATGATATTGCAGCAGCAACCGGGCCAGGATCCCATTAAAGCTCGGCACCAGAGGATCGGCATTCAATTGAGCATGCACCCGTGCGATTTCCGTAATGGCCGGCTGCAGCCGGAACTGCGGCGAGTTGATGCGGCGAACCACGTTGTCCAGTCGCGCCAGGTTCGTTTCGTCCAAACCCGCCAGCGACAATCCGCAACTGATCGATGTATACCACCGGATCACCGACTGCGAGGTGATCGAAGCGCCCGCGCGCAGCGATTTTTCAATCCGGCGGAGGATCGCCACATGATTGCGGATTCGCTGCGTGGACCGCGAGCGAAATCCCTTGCCCGCCGCTCCGTGCAAAACCGCCTGCGTCACTTCCTTCGGATTGAGCGGAATGCCTTCGAGCTGAAAGCTGCTGAGCGTAACAGCGGCGAAATATTGATCCGGCGGCGATGCGCTGCGCGGCGCCGCGATCCCGCGCGAGGATGCGCCGTTTCGTGATTGTGCGCTTCGGTGCGAATCAGGTTTCGACGCCATGCGGCGTTTGCGCTGAATCAGCCGGAGCCACCGCACCCAGTCGATACGGATGCCGACCTTTCCCAGTCGAAATGATTTAGCGTCGGATTCCCCTCGTCCGGCAGGCGAATGTTGTTCGATGCTCATGGACTTCCCAAATTCCTCCCGCCAGCCAGGATGCGCCGGTGAATCTCCGTCCTCACCGGGAACTACAATAAAACGTCCGGGCGGGCGGCTATCACCAGCAAAATCCACGCCGCCGTAAGAATTTCAGGGAAATCCTGATCCAACCGTCATTTCGAAATCGGTCCATACACCCCAAACGACTACAACGCCTGCTCATTCGTCTCGCCCGTGCGGATGCGAACGACCCGGCTCACCGGGTAGATAAAAATCTTCCCATCGCCCACTTCACCTGTGCGGGCGGCTTCGACGATTGCGGCCGTCGCTTTCTCTGCATCTTCCGATTTAACGCAAACTTTGATCAATACTTTCGGCACAAAACCCACATCCAGCTTGGCCCCGCGGTATCGCTCGGTATGCCCCATCTGCCGGCCAAATCCCTTGCACTCCACGGCCGTCACGCCCAGCACTCCCAGCTTGGCCAGGGCCTGTTTGACCGCGTCGATCTTATGCGGCTTGATGACCGCCTCAATCATCTGCATGACCAAACCTCCCAACTTAAACCCAGCGCATGCAGTCTACATGCCGCATACAAATCCCGCCACAACCAAGCACTACCGTCTGTTGATTCGCCTAAAAACGAAGCATCGCCACTCATGCGTCCCAATTTTGCCGAGGATTTTGGCACGCGATTATAACTTCGAAAGCTGCGTTATAGCCGCGCGAAAATCTTTCGGCAGCGGACATTCAATCACCATTTCGCGCCCGTCCGGATGCACGAAACCAAGCCGCTCCGCGTGCAGCGACAGCCGCGAAATCAGTGCCCGCTCATCCTGCCCGGCGGTGGGGCGGTAATCCCGTTTGAATTCGCTGAGAAATATTCCCACCGCCGCGCCCGGCGCGCGCGAGTTATATAGTTCATCCACCGCCAGCGGCAGCCCGATCGACCGAAGATGCACCCTGATCTGATGCGTCCTTCCCGTCCTGGGAAAACATCGCACCAGCGTGAATCGCCGCATGCGCTTCTCCACCTTCCAGTCCGTGCGCGAAGCCCGCCCGTGTTTGCTCACCATCATGCGGTCCTTGCTCCCCGGATTCGGCCCCAGCGGCGCGTCAATCGTCCCTTCATCGTTTTCCGGCCTTCCAAACACAATCGCCAGATATTCCTTCCTCACCTGATTATTCTGAAACTGGTGCGAAAGATGCCGCTGCGCCGCGATATCCCTGGCCATCAGCAGGACGCCGCTGGTTCCCTTGTCGAGCCGATGGACCACCCGCACCCGGGGATCGCTCGTTCCCGAACAGGGAATCCCCAGCTGCTTCGCCAGCTTCTCCAGCACTGAATCGGTTTCCGCGCGCCCGGGAATGGTCGCCAGATTCGCCGGCTTCTCCACCGCCACGATCCGCTCATCCGAAAACAGAATATTCAACCGATCCCGCTGTTTCATCCATCACCCGAGCTTCACATCCAATAAAACCACGATTCCAAGTCGTCAAAATTACATAAGTTGACGATACTTTCGACCCCTTCTACTATTGAATCCGACATGCACAGTTCAATCCTTATTGCCGTGCCCGTCTACAACGAGAGCAAATACGTGGGTCGGGTGCTTGACAAGATTCGGCAATATTGGCCGGATATCCTCGTCGTTGACGACGGCAGCACCGATGGCACCGGCGAAATGCTCGCCGCACGCCACGATATCCGCCTCATACGCCGCGGACGCAATATCGGGTACGGCCAGAGCCTCATCGACGCTTTCAATTTTGCCGATGGCGCCGGGTACGACTGGGTCATCACCATGGATTGCGATGAGCAGCATGAGCCCGAAGCCATTCCCGATTTTATCCGCGAAATTGAAACCGATCGCTGGGACCTCATCAGCGGATCGCGATATCTCAAGCCACGACACAATGATGATCTTCCCCCGGGCGATCGCCGCACGGTGAACCTCACCATCACCGCGATGCTCAACGATCTTTTTCATCTGGGATTGACCGATGCGTTCTGCGGGTTCAAGGCCCACCGCGTCTCGGCCATGCGCCGACTGCGCCTGACCGAAACGGGTTACGCCTTTCCCTTGCAACTCTGGCCGCAGGTGGCGGCGGCGAAATTGCGCCTCACGGAAATTCCTGTCCGCCTGATTTACAACGACCCCACGCGCCACTTCGGCGGTGAACTCGACGACGTCAACCGCCGGCTGCGGCATTACCTCGATGTCCTTACGCAGGAGGTCGCGCGGCTCGCCGAAAATCCGCTGCTTCCATCAGTCACCCCATCGGCCGAATTATTCTGCTGTTTGTGCGACTAAACCATTCTCCGAATGATCCAGGAATATTCCGCGTATCCCGACTGGAAAGCGCCGGCCGAGGATTCGGAAATTCTCCTCTGGCCGGGTCCTGATCAGATCATCCAGGAAACCCGGGAAAACCACCGCCGCCTCACCGAGTGGAATTCCCCCCTCGCCGAGCTTCGCCGCAAGCAGCGCCAGTGCCTTAAACTTTCCGAAGACCGTCCCGCGATTGCCACCGGGCATCAAACCGAATTATTCCACCCCGGCGTCTGGGCAAAGCTCGCGATGATCGACGCCGTCGCCCGCCGCATCGATGCCGATTGTCTCTTCGCCGCCGTTGACAGCGATGCCCCCAAACATCTGCAGCTTCGCTGGCCCGGCAAATCGCGCCCCATCAGCGACGACGCCCGCCTCGCCAGCGCCCAGTGGTGCGGACTTCTCAGCGCTCCCAGCGCAGATCATCTTAAACATCTGAAATCAGCTTTCGACGCCGATGCCGCCGGATGGTCGTTCACTCCGCTGATCGATGAATTCTTCGACGATCTCCAGCAGCAGACATCCCCCGCGCCCTCGCTGTCGGCCGCCCTCACCGCGGCAATGTACCGCCTCGACTGGAGCCTTGGCCTCGGCCACCAGTCGATCGTCACCTCGCGGCTCTGGACCAATGAGCCGTATCTCGCCTTCGCCCATCATCTGCTCGCAAATGCCGATTCGTTTGGATCGATTTACAACCAGGCTCTCGCTGAATATCGACTCGCCCACGGCATCGACAACCCCGGCCGTCCCATGCCCGACCTGCACGTCGCGGATGATTCCTGCGAAGTTCCCTTCTGGCTTGACGATCTGACCAGCGGCATCCGCACCCGCGCCACCGTTCACGGCCGCGCCGGCGATTGGCGCCTGCAAACCGCCGGCGACGCACTCAGGATTTCCGCCGAAAAAGATTTCACCGCCGCAGCCGCCGAACTCAAACAATTCCTCCAGCAGCACCACCTTCGCCTCGCCCCGCGTGCCCTCACGCTCACCATGTTCCTGCGCCTGCTGGTGGTTGACCAATTCGTCCACGGCATCGGCGGGGGGCGCTACGAGCAGGTCAACGATCGCGTCATCCAGCGGTTTTTTAATTTCGATCCACCCGCCTTTTCGGTCACTACGGCGACGCTTTATTTCCCAGCCGCCGTCGGCCGCACCCGCGCGTGCGTTCCCTGCCTGGCGCATGAAGGCCACCACCTTCGCCACGCCGTCATGGGTTCCGAGAAAATGGAAATGGTTCGCGAAATCCAGGCCCTTCCACGGAAATCAGTTCAGCGCCAGCGAATTTTCTCCCAGATGCACGACCGCCTCGCCGCCACCGTTCAAATCCATCCCAGCATCAACGACTGGAAGCGCCGCATGACCCAGGCCCAGCGCCAAAGCGCCGATGAGCAGGGCATGTTCGACCGCGAACTTTTCTACGCCATCCAACCCAAAAATCGCCTGCAAGCCCTGATCGCCAAATACCAGGATAATTTCCCCGTTTAGCCGCCGCACTTGTGCGGCGCGTCTCCGCGCTCCAAAATTAAATCCCCACCATTTGACACCCATCCCCAACCCGCTAAACTATCCCGCTCGAATAAAAGGCCGTACCACGGGCCGAAACAGTGGGAGCTTCCGCGGGGCTTTTTCCCGCTGTTAAGGAGCGAATCGATTCATGCCTGTCATTGTCAAACGATCCAAACGCTACAACGAAGCCGCCAAGAAATCGGTCGCGCAGCTTCTGCCCGTCGATAAGGCTATCGAGGTGCTCAAGAGTTTCCCGGCGACTAAATTCGATCAATCGGTCGAGTTGATATTCTCGCTCGGCATCGACGCCAAGCAGGCGGATCAGATGATCCGGGGCTCGCTTTCGCTGCCCCACGGCGTGGGCAAGACCAAGCGCGTCGTCGCCTTCTGCCCCGAGCATCTCGTCCCCGTCGCCACCGCCGCCGGGGCGATCCGCGCCGGTGGGCAGGAACTGGTCGCGGATATCGAGAAAAATAATTTCACCGATTTCGACGTCGCCGTTGCCACGCCCGACATGATGCGTTTCGTCGGCCGGCTCGGTAAAGTCCTCGGCCCCAAGGGCCTGATGCCTTCGCCCAAAGCCGGCACAGTCACCGCGGATGTCGCCTCCGCCGTTCGCGAGTATGCCGCCGGCAAAGTCGAATTCCGCAACGACGCCGGCGGAAACGTCCACAGCGTCGTCGGCAAGATGAGTTTTGACGGCCAGAAACTTGCCGACAACATTCACGCGATGATGAACCAGATTCGCCGCATGAAGCCCATGACCGCCAAGGGCGCTTACATCCGCAAAATCGTCCTCAAGGGTTCGATGACCCCAGCCGTATACGTCGAAGCGGGCGCCGCCTAACGAGAACCACCCATGAGTAAAAAAGTCAAAAATCTGATCGAGAAGGAACTGGTCGCCAAATTTAGCCCGCTGGACGGCGTCGCCGTCATCAGCCCCAAGGGAATCGACGGCACCAAGAACAACCTGCTGCGCCGCCGCCTCGGCGCGCACGGCGTGAAGGTCATGGTTGTGAAAAATACCCTGGCCCGACGCGCCGCCAGCGGGACGAAGCTGAAAGGTTTCGACAAGCTGCTCGACGGCCCCAGCGCCGTCGTCTACGGAAAAGCCGCCAGCATCTCCTCCATCGCGCGGATGCTGATGGAAGAGAAGAAGAACGATGAGAAGCTCGAGCTTCGCGGCGTTTTCTTCGACGGCGAAATCTACGAAGGCGAAAAAGGCGTTGACACGGTCAGCAAATTGCCCACGCGCGAGGAAGCCATCGCCGGCATCATCGCGGCGATCCTCAGTCCCGGTCGAAACTTGCTGGGCGCGCTCAAGGGCCCGTCCGCAAAAGTCGCCGGAATCCTCAAAACCATCGAAGAAAAAGGAAAAGACGCCGCCCCCGCGGCTGGATGATCTTACTGTTTAGCGGCCGCACTCGTGCGGCGCGTTTCCGCGCCAACCGGTTAGAGATGCCCGAAAGGGTTAAACCGCTTCGCTGTGAAGTCGGCATCCGAATCGAAGCGCAAATCGACACGTTCATGGCCACGTCACGGCCGGGAGATTTTTGTCATGGCAGAAGTAGCTGAAAAAGTGAAGAAGCTGGCCGATGAAGTCGTCGGGCTTACCCTCAAGGAAGCCGTCGAGTTCAGCGCCTACATCAAGGAAGCCTACGGCATCGAGCCCGCCGCCGGAGCCGTCGCGATGATGGCCGGTCCCGCCGCCCCCGGTGCCGCCGCCGCCGCGCCCGCCGAGGAGAAGACCACCTTCGACGTCATCCTCAAGGCCGCCGGCGACAAGAAGATTAACGTCATCAAGGTCGTCCGCACCGCCACCAATCTTGGCCTCAAGGAAGCCAAGGACCTGGTCGAAGGCGCTCCCAAGACCGTCAAGGAAGCCCTCCCCAAGGCGGATGCCGACAAGCTCAAGAAGGAACTCGAAGAGCAGGGCGCAACCGTCGAACTGAAGTAATTCGGTTTGAATGCAAAAACAGGCGAGCCCCGGATGTTTATCCGGGGCTTCTTTATTTCTTCCGAAAATATCGGATGATCCCATCCACCGACAAATTCCCCGGGCCAAACAGCAGCACGACGATCGCCGTCGCCAGGAACGGGAACGCCGTGTCCCCCAGGATCGGCGACTGATCCTTCCAGATCGCGGCCCCAAGCTCTTTAAACGATGAATCGTAATTCGAAAGCTGCACCGTCAGCATCGCCACGATGAAATTCCCCGTCAGCACCAGCGCCGCCAGCCGCGACGCCAATCCCACCAGCAGCAGCGCCCCGCAGAAAATCTCCGCGTTGGCCGACATTATTACGTTCACCTCCGGCATTGGGATATGCAGCGTTGCGAAGAACTTGGCTGTCTCATGGATGTGATGCAGATGCGCCCATCCCGAGATGATGCACTGGTATCCGATATAAACCCGGATCAGCAGCAGAAACGGACATCGAAATTTATTCGCGACGCTCGCGAACTGATCGTAAAACGCCAGCAGCGGCGCCTTGCTGCGCGATTGCGTTGTAGCGGGGGGGGTCGTCATGGTGGGTTCCTCAGTTAAAACGGTAATACGTCTTATCGGCTCATTCGGATGATTCCGATTCCCCTTTCATCAATTCCCGCAGGAAAACCGTCGCGAACGACCCCGCCGGAAGTGTGAAAGCGGCCGTGACGTGCGGCCCATGCTCGTCCACCCCGCCCGCCAACTCTACATCCTCCGGCCGCACGCGCAAGGTCCGCCGAGCCCCCTTGATTTTCAGTTGGCCCGCCACGCGAAAATCGCCCGGCTGCAGGTGCTTCGATTCGAAAATCTCCTGCTCGATCTTCAGCGCTTCACCCTCCGGAAGCGTCATGCGATATCCAATCAGCGGACCCGTGGGGCTGATCTCAAACGCATCGCACCGTGCCTGCTCGGCGGCCGCATCCGTCACGCGAAACACCGCGCCGTTGTCGTGCTTTTCCGCGAGATCGCCGACCAGCAATTTGTCCAGCGAGTCGATCCGCCGCGCCACGACCTGGTTGAAAAGATCCGACTGCAGCGCCGAAATGCACAGCCGCCGAATCCGCTGGTCCAACATCCGTATCGCCCCCGAGGCATTTTTTGATTTGATGAACCGCGCGAGAATTCGCCGCTCCATCCCGCTCGATCTCGGCCAGAGCTTCATCGACGCCGCAAATTCTCCGCGCTCAAACGCCTCCCGCGCCGATCGCTGCTGCGGATTATCCAGCGATTTGTCCGGCGAGCCCAGGAAAATCTTCAGCGCCGCCTCGCCGTCCCCCCGAAGCAGCGCCGCCCCCAGCAGATGATTGTTTCCCCTTCGCCCAAACCGCTGCTCGCCGAAATAGTTCGGCATCCCGCGCTCCTGCAATCGTTTTACCACCGGCGCGATCTTCACCACATCCGTTGCATTCACCTGCCGAATCTTGATCGCAAACCGATTGCCGCGCAGATGCCCCAGCCGCAGCTTGTTCCCATGCCGCGCCGCCCACTTCACAGACATCTGCGGCAGATGCAGGTTCATGACCGCCTCTTCGGTGGTATTGGGAATCGAAAGCACCTGCCGGGTGATCGCGGATGCATCCTTCATTCCCGCGTAACCGATATCGCGCGCCGAAATATTCAGCGCCCGCGCGATGCGGTCGATCGCATCGAACGTCGTCAGCCCAAGCTTCTCGATTTCGCAGTAAACATGCTCCCCCTCGCCGCTCGGCTCATACAGCGGAATCTCCTGCACGAAGAAATCCTCCGCCCGCTGCTTGATAACCCCGCCGATGCCCGGATATTCCGCTGTTACAAATGGAAGATTCATAAGAAACGATTGTAAGGCATGGAACCGCGCATTCGGCACGGAGCCGGTAAATCGATAAGAATTGCCCAATGTCTTATCTCTCGCCTCCCGAAAATGAAACCGGCATGAATCGGCGCCGATTGGGGTTGCGGAAAACTGCCCGCCTCTGTATCACTCCACAACGAATCAAATCGGGCAATCAAATCGGGAAGGAGCATTCCTGGAATGACGGGCAAATCGAAGGGCGTTTGGGCATGTCTTGTAATCTGTCTTTTTCTATCCGGATGTCAGGCAAGCGGCCCTAAGCCGCTGTATGACCGCCTCGGCGGCGACATGATGATGTCCGCAATCGTGGACGACTTTGTCGATCGCGCCTGCGGCGATCCGCGCGTGAATTTCACCCGCAAGGGAACCAGCCACGAATGGATTCCCACGCCCGACAGCGTCGATGTCCTCAAAACTCATCTCGTCGAATATTTCACGATGCTTTCCGGCGGCAGTCATGACTACGAGGGCAAGGACATGCGCACGGCCCACGCCGGCATGGAAATTTCCAACGCAGAATTTGACGCCATCAAGGACGATCTTCGCCGCTCGCTGGAGAAATACGACGAGCCTCCCGCGGAAACGGATGAGCTTCTCACGCTGGTCGAATCCACGCGCAAGGACATCGTCGAAGTGAAATAAAGCAACTAAAGCATATTTTGCGGCGGTGCGAAGCACCGCGCGTGCCCCCAGCGCATCCCGCACCCCCGGTATGTCGTGGAG
>Ga0302325_10018179_pt1 | contig 14821 bp, 13 predicted proteins | sample Palsa_T0_2_FD_201948 | JGI IMG/M metagenome (GOLD analysis project Ga0302325, IMG submission 201948) | Peat permafrost microbial communities from Stordalen Mire near Abisko, Sweden - Palsa_T0_2 | ecosystem: Environmental > Terrestrial > Soil > Palsa > Peat permafrost | place: Sweden: Abisko... | reverse complement strand
GTGACTTCACCAGCACAAGAGGAACCTCGAAAAGAGAATGAAGCTGAGGCCAGATGGTTAGAACAAGTGAGGGATATTCGACAGAGTGTGGTCATTGGTGACCCATCGATAGCAGGCTCAGTATACGGGGACGGGGATCTGGATGGCCCCTTATTGGAAGCAGTACGAGAGCCAAACAATTTTCAAATCCTGCTCCACCGACGGCACAGTGTCGCTGGAGCCTCTCCAACAACAGAGCATCACCGTAACGACGCCTGGTGGCCTCGACAAATGTCTTTCACGGACGCTGAAGATGCTGTTCTCGGCTGGGAACCCATTGGCGCTGTTGACGACGGAGACGAGACAGATACTTGGACTGCACTTCAGAAACAGAAATACATCTCTGAAGATTTCAAGCATCTTTATGAGAAGGTTATAAATCTTCAGGACGAAATTGCTCCATGGGTGGGCAAGAAAGTTGACGATATCGATGCACTTGACGAGCAGGCCGCAGGAGATATCGAGGGATTCCAAACTCTCTATTACCAGCAAACTGAGTCATACCAGGCTGTGAATCAGAACTCGCAAGACATTCTTAGCGACGAGCGTTCTCATGTCACTGAAGCTATCAAAGACATTGAAGTTCTTGAAGCGAAGTTGGAGTACGAGATTAATGCTCTCATCTCCAAGGTTCAAGATGTGGAAGACGGAGTAGCGCAATTTGAAAGACAGGTCGATGACCTGGAGAGTCGAGCAGATGAGTTGGAGACCCAGTTGAAGACTGAGAGCTGGCCGCATTGGTTGGTACGGTCTATCACCGGAATTGGCACTGGTCCAAATATCACAGCCCCTCGACGATCATCAGGGGTTCAAAATTGATTGTAGCATTAATTAGCGGGCGTTGGGAAATACCCATTGGGCATTTACACGGTAGCATAACAGCGTTTGAAGTTTGTTGGAGTGGATAATGAACGCCTTCTGTCCTTTATACCCAGTTTATAATACACAGCCCAGGTTCAATTCGGGCCTGATTCATCATCTGAACATCATTATCCCCGTATATGCTCTCATATGCCGTTCACGACACCAGCCGCCGCCCAGCCCTGTTTTTGTCGCGCTGTCCATCAAGTAATACAAGCATAGAAGCTCCCTCCCATCCCCTTTCCTTCCACAATCCAATCGTTAGGCTCATCAAAGCCCACCAAATCCCATCCCACCACCGCCACCCGCACCCTTAGCCTGCGCTTCCTGCTGCAAGAGCTCCGAAATCTTCATCTGCACATCGAAAAACTTGGCTGCGCATCGATCAATGCAGACACCTTCTCCCTTGTTGAGCTCGCCTTCGCGGTATTCGCGGGGAATGCACTTCTTCATGCATGCTTGTTGGAGTCTACGAACATCAAATCAGTATTATCCCAATAGAGAGATGGAGGAAATACTTGTTGAACATGTCCGTCACAAGATCCATCTCTGCTTCTGCGGCTGCGATCTTCTCCGCCGACGAAGGCTGCGGCCGCCCGAATCCTCCGAACATTGACATCTTTGCTATTTCTTCTCCCGAAACACGAAAATTTGTTTTTGAATGATGTGGTGTGGTGAGTGTTGGAGTTCAAAAGAGCTTGAAGTGATGATGTCCTCGAGCTCAAAATTCCAGGAGCTCCAAGTCGAATCGGAACGTCGGGCGGCCGCTAGCGGCATCCCGGTACAGTAATAAATTATTTCTGCACCTCAAGCTCTCTTCTACAACTTGGAGCTCTTGCTTCAAGTTCCAATTGCTTTCAGTAAGTGAGGTTTTCTTGTTTCAAATGGGGTAGAAGGGATGATATGATGATTTCAATATAACATTAGAACCGTTGCGACTGACAGCTAATCGCTGGCTGATCTCACATCGATCCGTTGTCTGATATTTCCCTCTGCACTTCGTACTTTCACTGCAAAACATGGCTGGGAAAGATGCTGACGAGAGATGAATGGCATAGGTTAGGATGAATTCGACAGCGGGCCTCCGGTTTCTACGGCCCAGCCTTCACAATGATCTCTCCTCCGCGAGGAAAGCAGCGTACCTGCGCTTCTTCAGCACCTCCCGTTCCCTCCTCGGCATGGGCGCTGCCCCTCGAAAGCCCCGGAACCTCAATGCTATAGGGCAGCCTATACATGCTGGAGTCGAATTCCGAGGGCCAATCAAAGATCGAATTGAGGAATTAAAGGCAGCAAAGACGTTGAACTGGCCGCGGATAAAGAGTGACAAGGATGCGATGACTATCGACGCATATCTTCACAAATACGTGGACCTGCGGCCGAAGGAGAGCAGGGATAAGGAGTACGTGACTGTGAGAGGAAGATTGAGAGCCTTTAGGGTGGCTGGGAAAGGGTTGGTGTTTATGGATATTGCGCAGGATGGGAAGAGTGTGCAGATTGTGTGTAATAGGACTAAATTAGAGCTTTTAGGAGGAATGCCGAAGAGAAGGTTTGAGGAGTTTTATCATGTTATTCGGAGGGGGGACATCATCTGCAAGACTCCCTGCATTTTCTCTCAACTTATGCTGATAGTTTTCAGCTGTTTATGGAAATCCATATTCCACCAACGCGGGAGAATTATCAATCAATGCTGTGGATCTTCCAGAGATTCTTTCACCGTCTCTCGCCAGTTTACCAAGGGAGCTGGATGATCAGGAAACGAGGATTCGCCATCGACATGTCGATTTACTTGTCAACAAATCCGTAGCTGACACAATTCGAGTACGGTCTCATATTATCCAATACCTGAGAGATTTTCTTCTCAAGGATAATTTTCTTGAGGTTCAGACTCCCTTGATCGCCGATAAAGCTGGAGGAGCCATAGCAAAACCCTTCACAACCGTTGCCACAGAGTTCTCCGAAAAGACGCTGGCACTGCGAATTGCCCCTGAAATATGGCTCAAGAGACTTGTAATAGGAGGTATGGACCGAGTCTTCGAAATCGGACCAGCTTTCCGGAATGAGGGGCTAGATGCCACCCACAACCCGGAATTCACAACCTGCGAATTCTACAAATCCTTCGCTGACCTCGATGACCTGATCTCCATGACCGAGTCCATGTTCGCCGGTCTCGCAAAGCTTGTCACCGAGCTACGCCACCACCCCTTGAAAAAGCTCCCTAAAGTCGACATGGGACAATTCAAAGCTCCTTTCAAACGCATCGAGTTTATCCCGGCTGTCGAAGCAGGACTTGGACAAAAGCTTCCCGACCTTTCCGCCGACGACGCGGAAGAGAAGCTAGTCGCTCTCTTCAAAGAGAAAAGTCTCCCCGTTCCGTCGTCACCTACGCTGCTAAGATTATTGGATAAGCTCTCTTCAATCTACATCGAACCCGGCTGTCTCGCCCCAACCTTCATAACCCACCACCCCTCCTCCATGGCCCCGCTCTCCAAATCCTTCCTCTGCCCTCGCACCAACCAGTCCGTCTCTGCGCGCGCCGAGCTCTTCATCCAAAACCGGGAACTCGCAAACATGTACGAAGAAGAGAACTCTCCCTTCGAACAGCGTGCGAAGTTCATTCAACAAGCAAAATGGCGAGACGACGAGAATCGTGCCGTGGTGGACGAGAGTTACCTCGAGGCACTTGAATGGGGTCTCCCGCCGACAGGAGGCTGGGGATGTGGGGTTGATCGGTTGGTCATGGTGTTTAGTGGTGCGAAGAGGATTAGTGATGTGCTTGCGTTTGGGAGTCTGCGGAATGTAGTCAATCTGGGACGGGGAGAGGCTGATTCTCCTGATGCTCAACCCAAAACTGTGGAGACAAAAACTACTAAAAAGACGGAGAAGCATGTATGATTTTAGAAGGTAGATATGTTCAAATAATGTACACATTATATGTCACAAAAGTGGAACCACTATTGCACAAATGCTAATAGTGTGATATATACCGCCCCTCGCTGTGCTCATTCTGCGACATTATATCCATTCTCTACAAAATCGCTAGAGCATTTTGGCGGACTCGCAACACCACCATGTAAATTCAGCGGTGCGCTGGTCAGGAAGAAACTATTCTTGTTCTCTCGTTTGCATACCTCCGCCAGCTCCGCGAGATTCTAGAGCTCGCCAATAGGAGTTCCCCAAATGGCGAGGAAATGGTCATGCAGACCTATGGTTATTAATATGAGATTTGAGAAAAAAGAGAAAGGAATACCGAACGATAAGGAGCCCTCGGCGGCCAGGCTTCGAAAGCAATGGCATCTCCTGCTACGGCTGCGAAATGATAATTCCAAAGCCACTCCACACTCTCCCTGCTCCCCTGCATCCCCACATGTTCATGTCCATCCCTGACACCTTTCATCCCCTCTTTTCCTCACCCGCCCCATTATACCACCTAATCCACCCGCTCCGAATAATCAATATATCCGCAGGCCTGAATTTTACCCCCTGTTCCTCAGCAATTGCCTCAATATTAGCAACAGTGATTTCGTGACATGTTGTCGCAGAATAAGTAATATTATGCTTTTGGGCATAAGAAGCGTGGTCGTTGAGGACGCCGCGGCCTACGATGCCGCCTCTTTTTGTCCAGTTGTGAAACCCATTTTTCTCGAAGTACGCTGGGTCCGGGATTTCGTCGTGCTAGAGGCCGTTGTGGTAGAGGCCTGTGTCTTGGTGGCCCCAGTGCCCTGTTCTCGTCAATTAGGTATCATGGGAAAAGGGGGAAGGGGAGGCAGGAACAGACTTGGGCATGGATAAAAATGGAGAGATCCAGAGACTTTAATGGGGGTTATCCATCCATAGTATTCCTGGATGGGTGGATACCCAGGAATTCGTCTGGATGGGTGGATTATCCATGGGTTTAGTCATGTGATCTAATTTAGCCAATCAGAGAGCTCTATTTTTGGGAGCTAGCCCGATTTGGTCGCACCTAAGAAAATTTATAAACCATCAACCCCTTTTAGATACACATCACCAACAACAAATATGCCCCGACACAATCAACAAGCTCTAAACTTCTCTGGCTCTGTTCGGCCAAGGGCTACAGGTAGCCCAACTCCCTTACAACCTCGAGAAACGGCGCTCTTGAAGCGTGGAAGAGCTCCAACAACAACATCGACTGAGCCCAGAAAAGGACACGAATATCAAGTGAGAACGTGCGCTACGTGCTCTGTTTAAGAAGCTGGGGGGTATTAGAAGCTGACGACGATGAGGAGGAGATTATAATTAGTGAGGATAGTGGAAAAATTGTACGGGTTTTGCTAGAATAAATCGACACCTCACCCCTAAACCTCACTCTAAAATAGGCCAAAATGACATCATAATCCCCCAGATCCGCTCCGTTTTTCAATGGAGGATATCCATCCAATAAAATCGCCTCTGGATGGTATCCAGAGGCAGTCCTACCCGGATCCGTCCATTTATACCCATACCCGTGCCCAAGTCTGCTATCCAAAGACCCAGCACTTGATAACCGTGACGATTTATAAATTAGCCAGAATACAAACCCCTGAGTAAGCACTCCACCTCCACCTCCACCTCACTTGTCAATAACCAAAGCGGTCTTCATCCCCATAATTCAATGTTCTGGATCGCTGGGGAAATATCGAGCTCTCGTTCGCTTATGAGATTCTACCCCTGAATTTGATGCGCACCGATGGTAAATAGTATTAAAGTAATCACATTGCAGCACAGAGGAGGGAAGTTTTTGATTGTAGTTACAGTGATGCACTTCTCTCTCCTTTACGATACGTTCGTGGGTAAACCTGTTGGGTTTGGAGCTGCAGGGCATTGGTATTCTCCACCATAGTCTTCATGACTAAGGAGAAATATGCCCCGAGTGAGCACAAATGATTCTAGAGAAATAAAATTATGAGAGACCTAGACCACGAGATGCGAGAGAGTGACTTAATTATTGCTGATTATTTAGAATTTCAGTTTAATTCCCGGGTATATATTTGAGGGCAAAGTGTTAGCCAAATGACGTGCACTGAGGCTGCTTGCGATCAGGTGGCAGTCGATGTTGTGGAACACTCAGAGTAGAGATAGAGGGAAAAAGGAGTACAAGCGAGGCAGTCATGGATGTGGAGAAGTATAAAGATTGTTGCTTGGAGTTTTTTGAGACTTCGCTCCCCAGTATCTTCATCCATCTCAGACACTAGTACACTAGCCCGAAATCTTTGTATTCGCTCAAACTATCACACAAATCTCAAAGTGAGGACTTGCTTAAATTCTATCCTCGTCTTGATCGGATCTTTCTTGCACCTCTCGCAAGCTGCTCTCCCATTTAGCAACGCCGGCCTCATAGGAGCCGTCCTCTTCTTCAACGGCTTCCACTTTCTCTCCGGCAACTCCTCAGCAGAAGGCAGCGCAGATCACTACTGCAAAATCCCCAGCAATGACTTCATCCAACGCGCAATCTACAACACGAACAGCACCACAGCTCACCTTGCTGGCATCGAATACATCACCTCACCCACCCACTCCGAGACGCTCGAGATGACTGAGCAAGAGCTTTAACAGGCCAATTGGGATCCCGGAGTTAAGGATGGGGTTCACGTCAGACGGACAGATCACGCCTGAATTTGTGGCGAAGAGAGATGAGTTATTTAGAGTGAATAGTACAGAGACTAGAGAGAGTCGGGCGAACATTTCGAAGCCGGAGGCCTTGCCTGGTGCGGATAGTTGGAAGATGGGATTTGTGTTGACATATGGGATCATCAATACGACGACCAATACAACATCCTCGTAAGAGACGAAGACTAAAAATGCACTTGTGGGCACTTGCGGGAGAAAATAGAGCGAGATGTGATGAGTAGGTACCACGCGGAGAGCGCAGGCAATTTGCACGCATGAAAAGGCAAACGCGAAACATAGTTCAGAAACGCAATTGTAACGAAATCTAGACTACTATGTGAACACAGCAATTACTTGTGGAAGGAACAAGACTCTACGGCTCCATTTCTCAAATCGTAATAGTGGCACAGAGTTCTCAGACTTTCCTTGGCAGTTCCAAATCAGTATCTCCTAAATCCTAGCCTAGATTACTAGAAGCCATTGTCCAAATCATGAAGATAGAACATCAATTTCTGTGTAGAGTAATGCCTCCTGTCAGCTGGTTGATGAAGGATCGATTAAAGACCTGAAAAGTGGACAGAGCCTAGACTAAATACACTGATGGTTGCTGCGCCCCGTCCGGAGCATATACTCTTAGGATAACAGGGTAGCCCGAATCACGTGATATCCAGCTGACACCTCCAGCTATCATATAGGAAATCCTGCAAGTTCTCCAGATCTTCAGATCTTCAGATCGTAAGTTGAGCCGATCGGTACTCGAAGTGCCGGTTGATTAGATCATTCTGACATCTGTCTGGGCTCTGTCAAACTATTGAGATGAAAGGGACCATGGAACAGTGACAAGAGCCGCAAATGGACATGGACTTATTCCTATACTGGAATTTCTACACTGGCAGCTAAAATTAAGATGACAAGGAAGACCGCGACTTCTCAAGGGTGTATGGAGCTTACTTCCCCAAAGCTTGGCAGGGGGAGGAAATGAACCGAGGTACTGCTCCACTTCTTGATAGCTGCAGAGTAAATTGGCTGCTGCAGCCCATACCACTTTTGATGAAGGCAAGACGCCGAGCTATCTCGATTCACTCGAATTTGGTGATTAATGCAGGTGGCAATGAAAGCGCTAAATTATGCCGAAATAGCATCTTCTGGGGGCCTTGAGAAATCTAGCTGAAGCGCCAGATCAATATCTATCAAAGCCAGCGAGACTTCCTTCAGGGGAATCTTCTCCAATGATAAATGCCTAGTTCTTACAGCTAATAAAGGCAGTCCCGAAGTTTAACACTAATCCAAGTAGAATGCTGTTGGAGGCACTGCCGACGGTCTTCGTCGGATGGTGCAGAAAGTGATTGTGACGTGGGTGCTGTAAATTATCTGAAGCCTACGTCGGAGGCGTCGAGGCCATTGAAGAGAATACTCGGATACCTTGAGAAGTAAGTAGAGTTTATTCAGTTTGACATTTCTCCGGGCCGGTGAGTTTACTCCATTGTGCCGAAAGGACACAATAGCGTGGCGCTGGCATACCCTTTTGGGAGCTTGGCAAATGGCTGTTGAGCGTTCTGATTCCTAATCAAGCTAAAGTGGTTATTAGAGTAAAGCTTTGGAGAGTCGTTGCGAAAGAAGATTGGTGACAAGGAATGTACATCTCACCCCACATATTGAAGATCACTATGGGGGAGAACCAAAAGAGAAGGATCTTCAAGTCCCGCGGAGATTAACCAGCAAAACACCATGTTTTTCAGAATCCCATGGGAAAAAGTGGGGAGTTGTCGTGGATCTGAGCAGAAGGAGGGCATTTCAATAGTGCTGGGTGCGGAAAGCGCGAAGGTTCTAAAGGTCGCCAACCATCGAAGTGTTGTTCGTCTGTGGCTTAGTTAGACTCTCAAAATTCAGCGACGACTTCACCATCTTCGTCCAGATGAAGGGGATACAAAGCGGTGCTAGGTGTCTAGTGGTGAGCGAAGGTGGAGGAAGATTATTCTGCAAAGAATGCTAGGAGTACTGAAGCAAACGAAATTGGAACAGTACCAACGCAGCTGAGTTAAAGATGGGACTTACGACAGATCCTTGCTGTACCCTACCGAGTTGATCTCTTAGTTACTGGCGGTTATTCTTTCCCTGAATAATAACGGATAAAATTGACCGCGTCTGTCCTAAATTGTAGTCCCGAGTACGAGTAGCGGCACGGATTCGGCTAGGGTACTTCCACAGCATCCCAAAAAAACCTCGAGCATGCGCGTTTCATCAATCAATAGGCGGGATCAACAAAGCGGCAGGCATTGGCAACACTTCTCAGAGCTGAGAGCCGTATTCGGAGAAGTTTTGAACATGAAAAGAAAGGGTTATGTTTTGAAAGTTTCAGGACCGCGGACTAGCCATCCAGTGTTGCGAATGGACGAGGCTTCTCGGGCCTCGATTTTGATACAAGCCCTAGATCTAGTCATCGTTGAGAAGAATCTGCAGCTTTTTATGGTCTAAGCAGCAGAATACTGTTGTGGCAGTGCTGTTTGGCGGCGCTCGCGACAAGAGAAGAAAAGGGAAGGCTCCAAGCCTCGAAACCTCGCCTTCCTCAGGTGATCCGCTAAGACATCTCTCGTTCAGGGATCCTTTGTGACAGCTGTCGTTTTTCTTCGTTCCCAGAGTACAGGATAATGACTAGACCCAAGCCTGTGCAGTTGTACCTGAGTTCAGCTCTGCAGCTGGCCGTGAGATATCGGTCTGTTGCAGCAGCATCCCAGGAGATGCGGACACGGTATTTTGCTGGAACCCAAGGAGCTATCATATCTCTGCCCCTGTGTTTCTTGATCTCTGTCCAGGAATGTTCGATGAGCAGCGGGGGTGGTCAGGCTATCATTCCGGGGGATGGTTCGAACTCCATCTGGTGCCATGGCAGATACTGCTGTACTGTAAAATCTTACAAGGCATTGTCCCCGGGAAAGCCTCACGGGATCTGCATGTATGTTCCCACGAGTCTCTTGCTTCGCATGCTCCAGAGGCAATTGCTGCACGGTCGCTGGTCGTGTTTCTCATCTTCACTGCCAATATTGAATCTAATAGAAATTCCGTGTGGGGGTTTCTGCCAATCGTTGGTGGGTAGACGTTGTTCTGGAGTCTGGACCATATGAATCGGCGAAGATTTCCTTTGATCAGCAACGTTTGGCCCTCTTCTCAACGATGAGGAAGCCTTTGATTTGAGTTCGAGATCTTCTTCTTCAAGGATGTTCTGGAAGCACATCTCGGGTCAGATGAAAGGGGCCGTCGCGTTTTGGCTGTGGGGTGGAGGTGCTAGACTCGGATTGGACGTGTCTGCTTTGAATGCGACTCTCTTGGTGGGGTGATCGCTGTCGTTCAGGGAGCTGCGCTGATCAGCCCCTGCTGGGGGAAAAGGGAAAATGACACCCCCGAGTATCGATTATAGGTGTCGATGGATTTGATTGGCTATTTTGATGCCATAATTTTATTATTTTATTAATAAAAACGTATTAATTAACAATATATAACTAATAGTACAATATTAGTTTATTTAGCTTATATTAAGAGTTTTTATAAAGTTATATTTTTTATATAAAAAACTTTATATGCTAATTCTTGAATTTTTAATTTTTAACCCTTGTAAGTCGCAAAAAGTAATCGCTATCGCGCCTCGAGAGAGCATGTTTTTAGGGCATTGGTCGCTAATATTTAGGCTTTCGCGGTGGCTAGGAGGGGTGGCGATGTTTTATGTTTAAGGTTGGTGTGTGGGTATTAGTTCTTTTTGGATAAAAGGTTTGTCTTCTTTTACGCATTAAAGCGCTCTGGTAGTTTTTCTTTTTTTCTTTTTTCTTTATATGTTTTTTTCATTTAGATTATGTAAGTTTCTCGGGGGGAATTTGAGGCCTTTGGATTGAGATCAATTTTTTGGTGTGGCACGAGTCAGTCAGTCAGGACTCATAATTGACACCCTGGAGGGGGTCGATTTACCTTTTCCCCCTGCCGGTGCCCGTGATGACTGTGCCGCTGTCTTCTGACAACCCCGGCTCGAGTCATGAAACTTGACATCTCGAGAATGCTTCCGACGAAGTGGATGAAGCCCGAAGACGGCGGGATACATTTGCCACAGAGTCATCCAGATGCTGCGGTTGGACGAGACCGTCGAGCTCCCCAGCATGCGTGCAGCCATTTATTTAGTCTGCTTGGTGGCGGAAATGCAGCCCCTTTCCCAGAGAGCAAAGTACTCCACGCCACCTCGAGTACGAACGTACAGTGCAGACTCCCACACACAATAATGACTGGCATGCTGCCGGCCGCCGGCCAGATTGCCGAAGTTGTGCAAGCATTGAAGATCATGATCAACATAACGAGCTAAGTACTCCATACATACAGTACCTGGGGCCATGTACCGCCCTGTGGCCAGGGCTGATAGGGTTCTGGCATGTTACAGCAATTCCCTTCGTTTGCATGCATGCAGTTCCTCTGCTCCAGCCTCCATACCATGCCATGTTTCCTGGCCTCTCGACCTGTCTCGAGTATATGAGCGGGCCATGTTGTGCAACACACGTACGTCTACCAGGCCCGGGCTGCGGGAAAACCCATTCGGAGCCCAGCAGCTTAGCCGGGAAGAAGCATGGAATTCCTGATGTAGAGAATCTTGCGAACCCGCACGCGGCGTCGGAATCCTGGCGCTGGGGGCTGTTTGGCAGGGAGAAATGATAGATCTCGATTTGACAGGTGTAGCTTTGACCCTGAAATTCTGAATGGCTGCATTGGCTGCATTGGCTGCCGACGTTGCAGGTCGCCCGCTGCCTCCCTTCACCTCTCGCCTGGAGAATGCTGCAGGGGAACGTTGCAGGGTCCAGCTCGTCAATCTCGTCCTGCCGCTGCCGCGCTCCAACATCAACATCGCAGCACTCGACGACGCCGACGACATGTTAATACCAATGTCAATGCCAATGTCAACCCTCCTTTGCTGTCGCCACACGTTCCACCCGCAGCGCCACAACGAATCGAGCTCCAAGGCAGACTTCCACTGAGAAACTGTCCTGACTCCTGTACCTTTCGTACAACGAGCAAGATCCACGGCTGAAACTAGTCCATGCGCACTTTGTGTGCTGACGTTGGGCGCAGAAGCGAAGATCACCAGTCAAATGGAAAGTCTTCAGCTCCATCCCTGCTATCAATTATCACTCGCCAATGCGTCCAACGTTCTGTTCTGGCAGTCTGTCTGGCAGTGGCAGCTCTTTGATCCTCGAGGAGAATCGGATGCTAAAAGCTTCGATCTGCATCTTCGTTTCAGGGGTTTCTTGGCCCCCCCTCCCCCCATGATGGCCTGTGGCTTAGACGCGTCAAACCCCCGCAGAGGAAACTTTGGCGTATCCAAAAGAACCTTTAACTCCCAGAAGAAGCACCATGAAACGAAGCTCGCATGCGTGCTCATAGTAACACCAGAGCGCCGCAAAGTCTCTCACCCTGAGGCGGTTCAGGACGTCACAGGAGAAATTTCATCTCATCTCCAATATTTCCCGAAATAGCACTGTCCACTACTTCGCGTTGTACACCCTCGCTCCAGGAACTGGAGAAGCACGGCATCGAATCAGAAGGCTGGCGGCAGAATAGTGCTCACATGTCTCAAACTTCTTTTGACTTGCCTGCATTCTGGGTAGATCTTTTCCCACTGGATCCTATTTGTCATCTGTTCATTGACCGAGGATTCCCTTGAAATTTCTCGACCGCGGGTACTGAAATTGCAGTTCTACAGTGCGGCATCATCTTACTGGCCATCAACGTTGCTCCAAAGGCAACAAAACTGTGTGCCATTTGTCACTTCCTAACGCTGCACAGGAAACTTGACCCTACAGTCGACGCCGGGCCACAATGGGATCAGAAGTCTGTAGCAGGAATGAGCTTGGTCTATGCTAGAGACTAGCTATTGCGTGAACTGATTCGGCAATTTTGGCCGGCCAGGAGATTTGTTCTTCATTTTTTAACTGCAGGAACGCCAACCTTGAATCAAGAGATGCGATTCGAGCTCGATAGTTTATGACGACATTATGTACAATACTATTCCAGAGAAACATCCGAACGGGCTCCACGCACGAAAGGTTTTAGGCGTAGCAAACAAAGCAAAAAGGGGAAACGCTCAGAGCTGGGACCATCTGGTTAATCCCGGAAAATAGCTAACTTCCCTGTGGCATAAAAGCTGTCACGGCATTCGGTTGTGGCTGCGAAACACATGGGAAGGATGTTCTGATGTTTTGACACTTCCCCAGGGTGGGCAGGGACCCCTGCCGTACAAGAAGCTTGAGTGATGTTGAATGTAGTGGAGGTACCTGCGGGAGGGCAGTGTGACTTACACATGCAGAATGAGACGGGGGAGGGTAAGTCCACATATCACTAAATCTCTGCGAATCATAAGGTACGTCACCATCCACTATCTATCCGCCCGGTATTGAGCTATAGAGGCAAAGTTTTTATCCTTAGACAACAAGTCTGAATCACGAGGATACAATCGAAGCGGGATGAAAACCGGGGTTTGCATACTGCTGACGCCAAGGTACATTCTTACCGAGACCCCTGGACAGATCTTTCATGCATGCCGGATGAAAACAGTAACTCCCACGATCTGTTTTGACACCAAATAGGAGCTTTCGAGGCTTGGTACTTAATCAATTCCCCTGTCGAAGTCGCAAGAGCTTCTCTCGCTAACAGGCTTTCCGCCTTTCTGCCTTTATGGGATTTGTAGTTTTTCCAGCTTATTCGCGGGAGAGTATTACATTACGGTACATGATCAAAAGAAACGACCGCTACTACTGCCACTATTGCCACTAATTGGCAGGTTTTGGCTGTTAAACGCGACGAGAGCGGAGGCCCTGGAGGCTTCTGAAGAACAAGTACGCACTGTCCGTCATGCATGCTCTCCACCTGATTCGGCTTGCCTAGCAAGGTAAACCCTACACCTTCACATCTTTATTTCCTTTCCCCGCCCAGGACCCCCTTGACAACGGCAGAACGACGCCACCTCCCACCGCTAATCAAGTCTGTCTTCTGTTTGTGCCGAACCTTGTCAGCATGTCGGAACCTTGCCGTTCCACGTCTTGTTCTCGGACGATGGTGGCTTGCGAGAGGCCGGGAGCGAAACGAACAGAGGATGAACGATGAAGAACCAATCGAAACTTCCTGATTGCGCCTGTTCTGAGCCCTGAGGGCTGTGCTAAAATCGCATCGTTCGGTCAGCTATTCGGAACTCATGTCAAACTCACGCAGAAGTTCTTCAAGGACTTTTCGTCTTCCTCGCCTAGTCTCACTCGTTGTCACCTCTTCTCATCCTAAGAATAACGTCAGAAACCCTTGTCTCTGGGCATTGCACAGATGCAAGAGTATTGCACAACTATTAGAGTACAAGTAACTGTTACGGTAATTGCGGGGGAGGGTTTTTATCGCTAACCTCGTAAAGGCATCATCGCTGCAGCGAGGATCAAGAACACTCAGGAGACCTGCATCGCAGAAACTATCATGCAAAGAAGGAAGCTGAGTTGTATGACTGCTACCCAATGGGAAGTGTAAGGCGGGAATAGCCCCAAATATGCTCTGCACCTGCAAATTGGATCTTGTCACGAAAAGGATACGCTGTCAGGATTCAGAGTTTGGTCGCCCTGAATCATCAGAAGATTGGGCGTCAATTTTGCCACAGGTCAACAAAAGATTAAAATTGAGTCGTCGTAGTGAATGATTGGTCGGTGGAGCACGAAGCTGAACATACAAACATCCTTACAGATGCTCCCGTATAGTTCAGATTTCTCGTGAGTTCTTCACCATTAAAACCAAACACGCGAGGCGTTGATGCTTACGAGTTACTCAGTATTTGTTACTAGTGTGAGCAGCACAGAAGGAAATCGTTCAACTCACCTCGACCAGGCATCATTAGGGGATTTAGTGAGGAAGTCAGCGCAGTCTGTTGTGGGAAGAACTGCACCCACACTCCAAGCCCCGAAATTACAGGAGTAATTCGACAAGTCTTTTACCGCCAAATTTACTCTATTCAGGTTTTCAGAAGTTCAGAGCTTCAACAGATTTACAAAAGATACTATCTATACCTCGAGACGTTGCACTGTTGTACAAACTAGGCAAGCCATCCCGGCGCAGTAACGACAGCTCATCGGTGCTCATCTGTTCGCCCGCACTCTCTCCAACGTTACTATCAGCCAAGTCAGCCAGAACTCGAGATGCCACATTGTGTAAATGGTGATACTGTGGTTCAGTAATTGTGTTGATCGAATCGCAAGGCTTCCGCCCCAGGACCCGGCCCACACCGTCCGTTCGGCAGGGTGCATTTCCAAACGCG
>Ga0302325_10018178_pt1 | contig 14822 bp, 12 predicted proteins | sample Palsa_T0_2_FD_201948 | JGI IMG/M metagenome (GOLD analysis project Ga0302325, IMG submission 201948) | Peat permafrost microbial communities from Stordalen Mire near Abisko, Sweden - Palsa_T0_2 | ecosystem: Environmental > Terrestrial > Soil > Palsa > Peat permafrost | place: Sweden: Abisko... | reverse complement strand
CGACGCTCGTGATCGCGACCGTCAGCGCGCCGAGTTTCCGCGCTGTATCGATCGCCGCGACGACGTACGCGGCGCCGCCGCTCGCCGAGATACCGACGACCGCATCCCGGGCCGTCGCCGCCTCGCGCATTGCGTCCGCACCGGCATCGGATTGGTCTTCGGCGCCCTCGACCGCGCGCACGAGCGCCTCGCTTCCGCCCGCGACGTGCGCCACAACGAGGTCCGGCGAGGTTCCGAAGGTCGGCGGACACTCGGCCGCATCGAGCGTCGCAATGCGCCCGGAGGTCCCGGCTCCGACATAGTGGAGCCGGCCGCCGGCGCGCATCCGCTCGACGATCGCGTCGACCGCGTGCGCGATCGCGCCGCCCGCGCGCTCGACGGCCGCAACAGCCGCCGCTTGTTCGCGGGCGAGCAGCTCGACGATCCGGACCGTCTCGAGCGTGTCGAGATCGCGCGTGGAACCGTTCGGCGCCTCGGTGCCCGGCAGCTCTTCGGTCACAGCAAGGCTTCCGCGAACCGCAGCGCCGCGCGCAGCGGCTCGTCGCGTAGCCGTACCACGGCGGCGCCCGGAATTTCGTTCGTGATGCGCGTCTCGAGCAGAAACGATAACAGCGAATTCTCGCGCAGCAGGCCGCCCGCGAAGACGATGCTTGGCGACGCATCCATGAGGCCGCTCTGTTGCGCTGCCGCGCGAGCGAGATCGCCGAGTTCTTGCGCCGCCGTCTGCACGATTTTCGTGCTGGCGCGATTGCCTTTGCCCGCAAATGCGAGCACGTTCGGCGCGAGCGCGGCCAAGCGCGAGATGTCCCGCGGCGCGCCGTAGATCGCGCCGAGCAACGCGTCGCGATCGGGCGCCACCAGTGCGCGCGCAACGAAATCGGTCGTCTCATCGGATTGCGCCCGGCCATCGTACACGCGAGCGAGCAGCTTGGCGGCGGCCCACCCGATCGCAAACGCGGAGCCTTCGTCCCCCAGGAAGTAACCGGCGCCGCCGACGCGCGCCCGCACGTCGCCGTTTTCCGCGTATGCGACGCTGCCGGTTCCCGAAATCACGACGATCCCGGGCCCTTCGGGCAACGCCGCGCGCAGCGCGACGCGCGTATCGTCCTCGACGACCAGGTGTGGAGTGTGCGGAAACGCGAGCCGCAGCGAGGCGAGCAGTTCGTCGCGCGCCGCCGCGCGCCCGGCTCCGGCTGCGGCAACGAACAGCGCATCGACCGTGATGCCCCCGGTCACGCGGCGCACCGCATTCGCAATCTCGACCGCGGCTGCGAACGTACCCACCGAACTCGCGTTGCCTGGGCCTGCGCGCGCCGTCGATTCGAGTCGGCCGGCCCGCGAGAGCGCGGCGAGGGTGGCGGTCCCGCCGGCGTCGACGCCGACTGCGATGGGCTCGGTCATCTCCGGTCGTTCGGCGTGCATTCGTCGCTTATCTTCGCGAGCAGGGCGTCCAGGCCCCAGGGCGCGATCGCACCGAGGAGCGCCGGACGGGACGCGCCTGTCGCTCCGGGCAGACTCGCCGGGCGTCCGCGCAACGTCTCGTAGCCGAGGACCGCAAATGCGACGGCTTCCTTCGCGTCCGGATCGATGCCGTGCTGGTCACTGCGCTCGAGGGTCGAGCCGTCGCGAGCCAAGCGCGCTTTCAGCTTCGCCATGAGGTTCGCGTTGTGCGTTCCACCGCCGCTCGCGATCACGCGCGCCGAAGCCGGTCCGTAGTTTGCGAGGCTGTCGGCAATCGTGGCGACGGTCAGCGCGCACAACGTCGCGCAGCCATCCTCGAGCGAGAGCGATGCGAGCGTCGTGGCGTGCGCGTCGAGGAAGCTTTCGCCGAAGCGTTCGCGACCGGTCGACTTCGGTGGCGGGAGGACGAAGTAGAACGCTTCGCGCCCGATCAGATCGGCCACGATCCCTTCATCCACGACGCCCCGCGCCGCGTACGCGCCGTCGCGGTCGTAGGTTTCGGCGCCGTTCGTGCGACGCGCGACGAACCCATCGACGAGCATGTTCCCCGGACCCGTATCCCACGCAAGCGCCTGGTCCGCCCTGGCGCCGCGGCGGAGTACCGTGACGTTCGCGATCCCGCCGAGGTTCAGCGCGACGACGTCGCGATCGGACGATGCGAACAGGAGTGCGTCGACGTAGGGAACGAGCGGCGCGCCGTTGCCCCCGAGGGCGCAGTCGGCACGACGAAAATCGAATACGACGCTCGCACCGAGTGCGTCGCGCACCAGATATGGGTCGCCGATCTGCATCGTTTGGGCAGCTTCGCCCCGATGAAACAACGTCAGACCGTGACTCGCGACGAAGTCGACCGGCTCGCCGTCCGCCACGCGCAGCGCCGCACGCGCGAAGATCTCGCCGAGCAAGCGGTCGAGCGCCGCGACTTCCGAGGCAGGCGCCGCGTTCGGCGGGAGCGCGGAACGCAACCGTTCGCGAATGTCCGGAGCAAACGGTTCCAGGTTGAACCGCACGAGGTCGAGAGCATAGCCGGCGCCTTGCGGCCGGAGGTCGACGAGCGCCGCATCGACTCCGTCGAGCGACGTTCCCGACATCAACCCGATCGCACGCATTAGACAAACTCCCGAACGGCAGCATCGTTTACCGCCGCGCGCACGTCGCGCAAATCGAAGCGCCCGAAGTACACCGCGTTCGTCAGGAGCACGACGCTGAGGTCGCGCACCGGATCGGCCCACACGCACGTCCCGGTGAAGCCGGTATGCCCGAACGTTCGGCCGCTCATCAGCGCGCCGCACGAGTTCTCGTCGCTCGTCTTCAGCGCCCACCCAAGACCGCGCCGCAGCACGGGATCCGCGCCGTGTTCCAGCGTCGCCTCTCGCGCGAGCAGCGCGGGCAGCATGCGTTCGCCGCGGCCGCAGAGTGGCGCGAGATACGCATCGGTTAGCAGCGCGACGTCGCGCGCCGTCCCGAACAGTCCCGCGTGCCCGGCAACGCCGCCCATGAGGTAGGCTTTCTCGTCGTGCACCGCGCCCCGAACCCGGCCGCGCCACGCATCGCATTCGGTGGCGGGAATCGCCTCGGGACGGTCGTTTCGCGGCCGATATGCTGTGGCTTCGAGCCCCAGTCGTCCAGCCAGCGCCGAGAATACGAGCGCCAGCGATTGCCCGTATGTTCGTGCGAGCAGCACGCCGAGCGCGATGAACCCGAGATCGCTGTAAATGACGCGCGCGTTCGGCGCATCGGTGAGCGCGCACTCGATCGCAAAGCGCTCCACGTTTTCGGCAAGGAGCGTCCGGTAATCCGCGCCCGACTGCATCCCGGACGTATGTGCGAGCAGCATGCGCAGCGCAATGGGCTCGTGCGCGTTCCCGCGCCACTCGGGAAATGCGCCGGTCAACGGAACGTCGAGTGTGAGCCTACCTTCAGCGACTGCCGATAGCGCGGCCGTAGCCACGTAAATCTTCGTCAGCGAAGCGATGTCGAACCGTGTCGTCACATCGGCCGCTGGAGCGAGCACGTCGTCCGTCAACTTCCCGTAGGCTCGCTCGAACACGAGCCGCCCCCCACGCTCGACGCGCAACACCGCGGCGGTAAAGCGGCGACCGAGAGCCGAGCGCACGGCGTCGTCGCAGGTTTGAGAGGCCACGAAGCTCAGCGATGCGGCGTCGCGTTCGCCGGGACCCGCAGGGCTACTGTGTCGTGAAGGTCCCTCCACCGCCGATTGCAAGCGGGCACGGAGTCGCCGTGTCGTGGTAGCTGATCGTGTAAGTCGTTCCCGACGCGAGTTGCAGATACGCGACCCCGTACAGCGGCGGCGGCGGCGGCGGTGACGGATTATAATAGGGCGTCGCCTCCGGCGAGGGAAGCGGGGAGGGCGGCGGACCGAGCGGACCGAGGTCCGTCGCCCGGCCGCCCGCGGCGGCGAGATCGACGACCGCCGTGCTCGGGAGGCCTCCGCTGACGACGATCGATCCGGCAGCCGTCGAGACGCCGGTCGCCCCGGGAATCGGGTAGAGCACTTGCGGCCCGACCAGTGCGAGAGCCGGACACGCGACGGCCGTTGACGTCGGCTTCGGATTCGGCACGCTCACCGACGAGCAACCCACGGCGACCGCCGCGGCGACGATCACTCCGGCAAATCCAGCGCGTTTCATTGTGTTGTAAACCTTCCTGCGGTTTGCGAATCGTCGCCGCACGCTCCGCTTTCCGGCAAGCGATAGGACACTGTATACGTCGTCGCACTCGCGAGCTGGGTATACGGTGTCGAGACCAGCGTTCCGCCGGCAGCCTGCGGCGTCGCCATCGGGCTCGGCAAAGGCGAGGGCGCTGCAACGAACGTGCCGAGCGCAAGTGCGGCACCACTCGCCGGCGTCAGCACCACGAGAAACCCGTCGTCTAGCCCTCCATTGAATACGAGCGACGCCGCGGCCGTCGGCACCCCTGTCGCGTTCGGAATTGGATAGAGCAACTGCTCATAGGGAATCGCGATCCCGGCGCAGGCGTGCGTCGACAGGGGAACGGTCGCGTTCGAACAAGCGACGGCGCCGGCAGCGGCGCCCCATGCGAGCGCGAATACGGTGGTTCGCGCGGGTGATCGCAGCGAGATCGACATGCCTCAACGATTTAGCCCTTTTGGGCTAGCCTCCTGCTACTACACGCTCGTGAGCAGCCCGGCCAAGGCGTCGATATTTGCCGGCTCGTCACCGCGAGTGCAGACGACGTTCTCCGCGCGTGCGAGCGCGGGCACATCGAACGGTTCGAGCGCGCTGACGGCGATCGCATGCGGCGCGAGCGCAAGCAGCGCGTCGACTGCTTCGCGTTGCTGCGGGTGCAGATGCGCGCGCCGTGCGACGAGCACGAACTGCCGGTCGCCCTGCGTGCGCACAACTTCGAGCAGCATCTCCAGCATCGCAGCGTCGGGATCGAGCGCGACGCGGAGCAGTTCGCTGCGCATGCGCCGCCGGCGCAGCGCTAGGCTGAGCGAAGGACGCTGCGAGCTCGTCGCCGCGATCCCGTCGGACACGTTGCCCTCAAACGAGATCACAGTAACGGGGCGCTCCGTATTCAACCGCGGGTCGCCGCGAACAACGTGCAGCGCAGCTCGCGCGATCTCGAGCGGGAGTTCCGCAGAAGGCTGATCCGGCGTCACGCCGGAGGCGGCCGAAGCTCGCAAACGTGCGACACGTTCGGCGGCCTGGGCGAGCCGTTCAAACGGCAGCAAACCCGATTCGACCGCAGCTACGATCGCGTCGCGCGAACGGCGTGCGAGCGTCAGATCGTGGCTGATGATCGCCGCGTCGGCTCCGGCGGCGAGCGCCAGCGCCGCGCCTCCGGCCGTACCCGCACCGCCAGCGATCGCATCCATCTCCAAGCAATCCGTGAAACACACACCGCCGAATCCAAGTTCCTCGCGCAGCAAGCGCGTTAGGATGCGGGGCGAAAGCGTTGCCGGACGCTCGGGATCGAGCGCGCGCACCACAACGTGCGCGCTCATCACCGCACGCGCGCCCGCAGCAAACGCCGCGACGAACGGTACGAGTTCCCGTGCGTGCAACGTCGCTTCATCAGTCTCGACGATCGGCAGCCCGACGTGCGAGTCGATTGCAGTGGCGCCGTGCCCTGGAAAATGCTTGACCGTAGCCGCGATGCCGCCGCTCTGCATGCCGCGCACGAGCGCTGCGCCGAGCCGAGCTACGACGTGCGGGTCGCTTCCCAAAGATCGCGTCCCGATGACCGTGTTCGCCGGTTCGAGCGCGAGATCCAGTACCGGCGCGAAGTTCACGTTCGCACCAATCGCGCGCAGCTCGTTCGCAAGCTGCGCCCCGGCCCGCCCCGCGAGCACTTCATCTTCCGTCGCACCGAGCGCCATCATCGACGGCATCGCTTCGTCCGCAAAGCGCAAACGCACGACGCGGCCGCCCTCTTGATCGACGCATCCAAGCGCCGGCGCATCGCCGCCGATCGCGGCGCGCGCAGCGGCGAGGAGCGCGCGCGTTCCCTGGAGCGTCGAAACGTTGCGCGCGAACAGCACGATCCCGCCGGGCGCGATCGAGCGCAGTTCCTCGGCCTCCTCCGCTGTGAGAACGGGGCCGGGAAGTCCGACGCACAGCACCGACCCCGCGAGCCGCGCGAGATCAGGATGCGATGCCACTACAAGAGGCGGATGCTCTGCGCCGTGTACGTCGAGCCGTGCTGGCTCATGAGGACTTGCACGTGCGCGCCCTTCTTGAGGTCGGCGATCGTGTGAAAGTCCTTCGCGCCCACAATGCTCGTACCGGGCGTGACCATCACGTCGTACGTCTTCTTCGCGCCGTGCCCGACCTCGACGGTCATGAGCCCCGTGTTGTAGTCGATGCTCTTGACGTGACCGTCGATCGAGCCCGCGTCCTTCGCCGACAGCGCGTCGTCGGTGGCTGACGGCGAGGCGCTGGGATGCGAAGGCGCCGCGAACGCCGCGGTACGGCCGCACGACCAGCCAAGGCAAGCAAGGAATACGCCCGCGACAACGGCGCTCGGCAATCGGAGCATGGTGCCCCTGTAACGTAGCGAGAGAACGGACACGTTCCTTTTGCCGCTTGTTCCGCCCAAAGGTTCGAGCATTAGGTGAGTTCCGCTCGATAGGCGGCGGTCGCGGCCGCAACGAGCCGGTCGCGCTCGGCCGGCTTTTCGAACGGTCCAGCCGGCAGGTCGCTGAGTATCTTGCCGTCGCGTTTGAGCGCCGCTGCGAGGCCCGCACCGTCTCCGGCGCGCCCGGCCCGCGCGACCGCCGTGAGCCCACGGAGCCTGCGCACGGCATCGTCCTCGGGCGGCTTCCCCGCTAAGACGAGGCGTAACGCGATGAACGCTTCGTCCGCCGCCCGCGCTCCGACCGCTTCGAAGGCGCGATAGAATGGCGCCGCGGCCGGGTCGTCAGATCGCTCGGCGAGCAGCGCCGCGACGACGTCGGGCTTGGAAACGGGTTCGCCGAGGAGATAGCGATCGACCAGTTCCAGACCCATGCGCGCGGTTTTCGCCGCCAGGCTCGCTTCGGTCTTTTTTGTGGTTCCTCGACAGCTAATCGAGCACGGCAACCGCTCGCCAAGAAGATCGTAGTCGACGACTTCGAAGCCCACAGCATGGGTTTCGTTACGCCGCTGGTTGCGGTAATTTTCGCGACGATGTTGGTCGCGCTCGGGCCGTCGCCCGCTCAAAATGCCGGGCTCGCCGCCTTGCTTGCCAAATCGCGCGCAGCGAGCGGCGCGCCGTATCGCTATCACATCGTGAGCCGCTCGCAGGAAACCCACGACGGCCGGACGTTCGACGTGACGACGGAATCGGAGGGGCTAAAATTCCGCGCGCAGAGCTGCGCGAAAACGCTGTGCACCGGTTTCTATTTCGACGGCGAGCGCAGTTACGAGAGCAACTTCAACGGCACCGCGCTGCCGATCGCATCCGCCGTCGACGGGTTGCAGATCACGCTGCGCGCGATCGCGACGTATGCGTTCACGGATCCCGACTTCCACAAGAACGGCGGCACGATCGTCGAGCGCGACCCGATCTTGCGCGGCGGCACGAAGTACCGCCGCATCTCGGTTGCGCCGCGCCTGGGTGCGTTGCTCGACGCGATCGTCGATCCCGCGACGGGCCTGGTCGCCGGGGTTATCTCCGACGAGCGCAAATACGCCTTTGAATTCGGCGACCAGCGCAAGGTCGGCGGCAAGGTTACGCTACCGTATTCGATCTCGCTCAACGGGTACAAATTCACGCAATACAACGAACGTTCGATTTCCGACGCTCCGCTCGAGGCGCCCGCCGGGCTGACGCCCGATCTTTCGGCGGGCGAAGCGAAAGTCGCGATGGACGAACGCGAGCGAACCGCGGGCGCTCCGCCCGTCGTCGCGTGCACGATCGGCGGCCAAAGCGCGTGGTGCATGCTCGACACGGGTGACTCCGGTATGTCGATGAGCCTCGAACTCGCTGAGAAGCTCGGCATCGAACCGCTCGCCGGCAGTTTCGACGTTCACGGCGTCGGCCAATACGTCACGGGCGTCGTGAACGCGCCCGAGCTGCACATCGGAACCGCGGTCTATCCGGCCGCGAACTACGTCGTACTCCACGATCTCTCGCAGTACGGTTGCGACATGATCCTCGGCGCCGACGCTTTCGCGCACGCACGCATCACCCTCGACTACGGGAAAAAAGAAGTGCGCATCGCGCCGAGCGGCCCCGCCGGATCCGGTACGCCGATCGCGTTTCAAGATTTCGTTCCGGTCGTCTCGGTCGGCCTCGACGGCACGGACGTGCCGCTGCAAATCGATACGGGTGACGACAGCGCGATCGATCTCGCGTACGACTACTACGAGCACCACCAGTCGCTCTTCAAACCGAGCGGAACGACCGTCGTCAACGGCATCGGCGGATCGAGCGACGGCGTCGCCGGCACGATCTCGGACGTGCGTATGGCCGGCTTCGACGTCACCCATCAGCGCATCGCCGCCACCAAAAAGATCTCGTTCAACGGCCACATCGGAAGCGGCATCCTCGACCACTTCGTCGTGACCATCGACTACAACGGCGGCACGATCGAGTTCGTCCCCCGCGCCGGCGACGCCAGCGTCAAACCGGCAACGGCCGCGCTTTTATGAGAAATGCTCCCGGAGTTGGACTCGAACCAACGACCCGCTGATTAACAGTCAGCTGCTCTACCGACTGAGCTATCCGGGAACGGCCGGTCACCGAGGTTCCACGCGCGAGATAGTCGCCCTCCCCTGCGTCCCTAAGGAGTCATCGGCGCTCGCGGTCCTAGTTTGAACCCCAGAAACAGGATGCAGAGCACGCTAGGGTGGCTAACCAATGGAAGCGCTTTAAGTGATTTAGCTGACACAACTCTCCGTAGCAGGAATCTTGGGACCAGGCTGGGAAACTGACCGAACGTTCATCGATTTGCTCGAAAGGACTCCGATGCGTTTCCCTATCCGCATGTCCGGCTTTTTTTATGCGACGGCGCTCGTACTCTCGATGGCTCAGGGCGCTAGCGCTTCATCCGGCGCTACATCCGGGCCCGTCGGGCTCGGCACGATGGTGGAATATGGCGGGGGCGAGTTAACGCCCGCATCGATCGTTGCCGTCATCACGTCGGCGATCGAAAACTTCTCACTGGCATAATCCCAAGGCGTGCAGCGTTCGCGGATGACGCGAGCGTACGCCTCGACGGATGAACGTAAAATGAAAGCGTCCGGCGACTCATGTTGCCGGACGCTTCATCGTTCTTCAAGGCTGGTCGTTAGATCAGGTTCGAGATTTTGCGGATCGTGTTTCCGCTGAGATCGGTTACGTAGAGATTCGTTCCGTCGGTCGTGATTCCAAAGGGACAATTGAACTCGGCTCCGGTGTTGTTGCCGTTGAGCTCGCGCGGCGCACCGTCTCCTGCGGCAATCGTCATCGCGCCAGCGGAGCTTACGCGAATGATGTTGTTGCCGCCGCAGTTTGCGACGAAGTACGCGCTCAGGCTGCTGACGTACGTGATCTCTTTCGGCGCGTTGAGCGGCGCCCCGGAGACGAACGCGCTGACGGTCGAACTCGGAAGGTCCGTCGCCTTGACGATCGAGTTCGCGCCGCTATCGGTGATGACGAAGTTTAACGCGCCGTCGGTCGTGATCCCGAAGTTCCCCGTCGCCGGCAAGCCGGTCGACGCGGAGACGTCGTCGTCGATCGCACCTGCGAATACGCCGAGATGGAGCGTGCCGTCTTTCGAATCGACGACTCCCGCGTCCGTGCCGGGCGTGTCGAAGACCGCGGCCGCAGAGGCGCCGGTCAGCGCCTTCAGGTCGCCATCCGGCGTCGCCGCGGGGTCGGGCGATGTCGGCAGCGCGATTCGGCTGAACGAATCGTCGCCGCCCGACACGACATACAAGCCGCCGAACGTCTCGACGTCCGGACTCGCGGGCCCGAGGTAGGCGAGCCCGTAGAGCAAGCTCTGCGGATCCATCTTTGGAACGCGCGCCGCGTTGCTCCACTGACGATCTTCTTCCGTTACGACGGCGCTCGTCGCGAGATCCATCCCGCGCAAGAAGCCGGTCGTGAAGTCGTCGACGAACAAGTAATTGTCGGTCGTCGATTGGGTATCGACGCCGAGGGCGCTGGATGCCACATACACGATGCCGGTAGGATTGTCGAAGCAAGCCCCCGTGCCGCTGCCGTTCATGCTCATCGCGCAGGTGCTCGAGCCCGCGATCGTCGAGACCGCGAAGTTCGTTCCGCTTGGATGCGGCGTGAAGGTGGACACCGGCGTCGGCGACGGCGTGGGTGTCGGCGCCGGCGACGCGCCCACGCTCGGGACGGGGCTCGGCGTCATGCTCGGAGCGGCGGTCGCGCCCGGCGTGCCGTTCTCGACGCTCGCAAGTTCCCAACCCAGCGGCGTTCCGAGGCCGGAGGAATCGTCGTAGCCCGGGATCGCGGTATAACGCTCGTTCGTCCCACCGACGATGTCGCGGAACGCGTACGCATAGGTCGTCGCGTTGCCCGCAACGGCGTACAGACCCGGATTCACGAACCCGTTGCGCGAGTTTTGAATCTGATTGATCTCGACTTGCAGCGCCGTCCACATCGGTGAGGCAACGGACGTACCGCCGATTGCTTCGTCGGTACCGTTGTAGTAGATCGCGATGCCGACGCCGGGCGGTAGCTCGTCCGCAGTAAATGCGATATCCGGTGTGTTCCTCTGCGTCTGTGAGCCGACCGAGGTGATCGCTTGCCCCGCAAGGAGCGGCGCTTGCCAACTCGGGACCGGATTGAACACGGAGTAGCCGCCGCCGCCGAACGTCCAAGCCGTTTGGTCCGTATAGCAATCGCTGCCGACGCCCGTGCACGTGAGTAGCTGATAGAAGTCGGTCCCGCCGACCGCCGTGAAGTACGGATCCGACGACGGGAGCGACGTGTTGAATTCGGTCGCCGGAGCACCGTTCGTGATATAAACGCCGCACTCACCGGCACCCGTGTCACCCGTTGACGCCTCGAAGCTGATCCCGAGTGCCGCGCCCTCCATTGCGATGTAGTTCGTCGCGTATCCGAACGATGGATCGTCGGTCTCGCAACCGCCGAAACTCGAATTGACCGCGTCGACGACGTCTTGATTGACGATATATTCGTATGCGGTCTCGATCGCGAGGTCGTCGAATTGCGGCGCCAGATATTCGTAGAAATCGACCGCCGGCGCCATCGACATAATCGTGAGCGCGTCGAGCGTGGATTCCCCCTCGGGATCGCCCTGACCGATCGTGTTATAACACGTCGGACCGCCGTTTGGATCGGGACAAACGCGATACGCGTTCCCGGTCCGCGGAATGCCGAAGTTGGTGAATTCCAAGTTCGCGTCGGCGTTCGAGAAATCGGCTTCGATCACCGAACCCGCAGCGTGATGCCGTCCGCCGTACCCGTGCTGGACGGGATAGTCGTAGGCGTTCACATAGATGTCCGGACCGTATCCGCCGATCGAAGCGACGTATTCCGATGCCGGCGTGCCCGGCGCAATCGATGCGTCGGGACTCGGGTTCGGACCGGGTGTGTCCGTCTCGAGCGGCGTCGGAACGTTATCCGGACGCCGGGGAATCGGTTCCGTGCGACGGCGCGCGGTTTCACCGTGCATGCGAGCGATGGTCGCGAGCGCGCGCGAGTAATACGCCGAGCGCCGGATGATCGAACGATTGGCGAACTGGATCGGGTGGTGCATCGTCACGATGGAGTGCAACCCCGAGACGCTCACGACGTCCGCGCGCAACTCCGCCGGCATCAGCGCGGGACGAACGTTTTCGTAGCGTACGCCGTGGCCGGTCTGAAAAACCGAATGCAGCTCGGTTGCGAAATAGCGCTCTATGGTTGAGGAACTCGCTTGCGCGCGGATGAACGAGCGGTTCGGGAACGTCTGCAAGATACGGAATCCGCGTCGTTCGAGCGTCGTCAGCGTGCGTGCGTAGGTCGTCGCATCCGGTGCGAATGCCGCGGTGAACTCAGCCGGGCTTAAATAGTGATGGTAGAACGGCGAGCGACGTTCGCCTTGCAACAAGGTTAGCTGCTCCAACTGAGCCTGGTTGCGCACGCGCATCAATAGCCCAATTTGAATCGGGGTCGCAGCAGCGGTGTGCCCGAAATCGCGCACGTCGCGCCCGCGCGCAACGTCCGCAGCGATGCCTCGATCCGCCGGGGCCACGGCAAGCCCAAGATCCTCGGGACGCCGCGCCCCGGACTGCCCCAGAGCCGGCGCGTTCATCGCAAGGGTGACGGGCTGGGGGGACGACCCCGGGCCCGAGGTCGCCCCGGCAGCCACGGCGGCCGACGCAGCGAGGACGAGCGAGGAAATCATGAACGCGATCCGACCGGTCATAGGAGCACTCCGTCGGGAGCCGGGACTGAGTTCACTCGGTCCCGGCGAGTTCCCAACCTCTGGGTGAGCCGAGTCCGGTTGCGTCATCGTAACCGGTCTCGGCGGTATAGAAGCCGTTGGTGCTCGTGAAGATGTCGTGGAACCCGAATGCGTACTCCGCGGTGCTCGCGGCTGCGATTGCATAGAGCCGCGGGTTGACGAAGCCGTTTTTCGAGCCTTGCACTTGGTTGATCTCGGTCTGCATGGCGACCCACATCGGCGATGAGAGCGACGTTCCGCCGGTCGGCCCCGTGGTGCCGTTATAGGTATCGACGAGTCCGACGCCTTGGGTTCCGCCGATGAAGACGGCGCCGCCGTCCGCGGTCAACACGAGGTCGGGAATGTTGCGCATCGTCGTCGAGACGAGTGCCAGCGGCGACGCGGCCGCGGCCTCGGCCACCTGCCACGACGGGATCGGTTCGAACACCGAGTGTCCGCCGCCGCCGTCGAGCCACGCCTGCTCTTGCACGCTCTGCCCCGCTCCAGGCACGGTGATGTAGTACGTTCCCGGCGTCAGATCCGGATCGAACGACGATCCGCCCACGCCCGTGAAGTAGTCTGCTCCGGCTGGAATCGAGATGTTTAATTCGGTTTGCGGTGCGCCGTTGGTGATGTAGACGCCGCAGCTGAAGGCTCCCGTATCGCCGGTCGACGCGCTGAACGTGATGCCTTCGGCCGCGCCTTCCATCGCGATATAGTTCACCGCATACTCTTCGGAGGGATCGTCGGTCTCGCACCCGCCGAAACTCGAGTTGACGACGTCCACGATGTCGTCGCTCACCACGCGTTCGTACGCGGTCTCGACGTTGAGGTCAATGAGCGAGGTTGTCGAATTGACGAGATATTCGTAGAAGTTGGCAGCCGGCGCGAGCGTCATGATCGTCTGCGCGTCGAGCGTGGATTCGCCTTCGGGATCGCACGTCGCCGTCGTCGTCGCGGCGGTGCTGTCGTCGCAAATCGTGCACTGATCGGCCGGATCCGTGCACACGCGGTTCGTCGTCCCCGTGCGCGGGATGTTGAAGGTCGTGTATTCGATCTTCGAGTCGGCATCGGAGAAATCCGAATCGATGACGGACCCGGCCGCATGTTTGCTTCCGCCGTAGCCGTGCTCGAGTGGGTAGTCGTACGCCTCGGCCCATACGGGCGGCCCGTAGCCTTGGTACGTCGCGTAGTCGACGATCGGATCTTCCGGCGACTCGGTCGCGTCGGGCGACGGATTCGCTCCGGGCGTGCTCGTCGTGATCGGCTTGGGCGTTGGGGTCGCCGACGGCACGATCGCAGGCGTGACGCCGGCTCGTGCTTCCGGCATTGCGATCCGGCTGTATGCCGGCCGGCGCGGTCCCATCCGAAGTGGAAAGTGCATGTTGACGATCGAGTGAAGGCCGGCGACGCCGATGACATCGGCGCGCAGGTCTGCGGGCATGATCGCGGGGGTCACGTTGACGTAGCGCAGGCCGCGGCGCTTCGCTTGAACCACCTGATGCAACTCGGTTCGGAAATAACGTTCGGCAACGCCCGCAGGTGCGGTTGCGAGAATCATCCCGCGGTTACGGAACGTGCCTTCGATGCGAAAGCCCGCGCGCAGCAAGGTCTGCTCGACGCGCAGATACGTCGCCGCGGCCGGAGCAAAGTAGCTATCCCATTGAGCGACGGAGAGATAGTGGTGGAAGTACGGCGAGCGGCGATCGCCCTGAAGCAGCGTCAGCCGTTCGAGTTCGGCCTCGTGTTGATAACGCATCATCACACCGACGTGCACGGGGTGGTTTGCGGGCATCCGGCCGAGATCGCGCACGTCGCCATGCGTGCGAGCGACGTCGGATGCGAGCCCGCGGTCCGCGGGTGACGGAAAACCGTGGATGACACCGGTCGCGCCGGCCGGTGCGGCGAGCGTTGCCAACATGCTCACGATTATGAAGGCAGCCGCAATGCGGGGATTCATCGTACGGTCACTCCATAGGGGGCGTCGATTCCGGTGCTTACCGTGTTCGTTGCAACGCCCAAATCGAAGGCTGCGGCAGAAGTGAAGATGTCGACGGAACTGCTTCCGTAATTCGTGACGTAAATGTTGTTCGACGCATCGACCCAAACGCCGATGGGCTGGCTGTAGCCGACGCCCTTCGAAAGCGTCGGCAGGGGCGTCGCTGCCGGATTTGCGCCCGAGCCTGCCGCGAACTCTTCGACGAAGTTCTCGTTATTGTTCGAGGCCGGTGCATAGAAGTTGCCGGAGCTATCGGCCGCGACATCGAGCCACGAGTGGCTGGAGAACGTCAGCGACGTCGCACCGATCGACTCGACCTCGGCCGGCGTCGCGTTTCCGCTCGCCCCCGCAGCGAAGATGTTGAGCACGTCGGAGCACGCGGTGTACACGATGCCGGTCGAATCGACGAACATCCCGTAGCACGAGAACAGATCGGTGTTCGAACCCATGATAGTCGAGGACGCAGCAGCCGGAGCCGTCACGCCGTCG
>Ga0302325_10018173_pt1 | contig 14825 bp, 14 predicted proteins | sample Palsa_T0_2_FD_201948 | JGI IMG/M metagenome (GOLD analysis project Ga0302325, IMG submission 201948) | Peat permafrost microbial communities from Stordalen Mire near Abisko, Sweden - Palsa_T0_2 | ecosystem: Environmental > Terrestrial > Soil > Palsa > Peat permafrost | place: Sweden: Abisko... | reverse complement strand
CTCGAGCTCGAACCGCCGGGCGAGCGTCGCGCCTTCTCGGCGTTCTCGGTCGGGGCGGCCAACTCGAAGACCTACGGCGGCGGGATGCGCGCGGCTCCGGATGCGATGCTCGACGACGGCCTGCTCGAGGTGGTGCTCGTCGAGAGCATCGGCAAGCTCGCGTTCCTCACGCGGATCCTGCCGAAGGTGTTCAGCGGCGCGCACGTGCGCGAGCCGGGGGTGCACGTGTTTCGCGCACGCGAGATCGCCCTCAGCGCCGACCGCCCGTTCACGATGTACGCCGACGGCGATCCGATCGGGGAGCTGCCGGTCCGCGTGCGCGCGCTGCCCGGCGCCGTCACGATGCTCACCCCCGCGCAGGCCGGATCGGCCTTCTCGGAGGCCTGATGGCGCGCACCTCGGCGGCCAAGCTGGCGCTCGCTCGCGGCGTCGGCGCGATCTCGCGCCTGCGCGGCGGAGGCGGGACGAGCGCGCCGGGCAAGCTGCTGATGCGTCTGGCACCGGATGCGATCGGCGATCTCGGCTCGCGCCTGGTGCGCGGCAGCGTGCTGATCTCGGCGACCAACGGCAAGACGACGACCGCCACGATGGCGGCGGGCATCTTCGAGCGCGCGGGAGTGGCAGTCGTGCACAACCACACGGGAGCGAACATGGCCGGCGGCATCGCGACGACGCTGCTCGACGCTGCGCGTGCGCACGGCGCGATCGACGGCGAGCTCGGCCTGTTCGAGGTCGACGAGATGTGGCTCTCCTCGCTGGCCTTGCAGCTGCACCCGCGCGCGATCCTGCTCGCTAACCTGTTCCGCGATCAACTCGACCGCTACGGTGAGCTCGAGACGATCGCACAGCGCTGGGAGGAGGTGCTGCGCGCAGGCGACGCAACGCTGGTGCTGAACGCCGACGATCCGCTGATCGCGGATCTCGGCCGCGATCATCCGGCGGCGCTGTACTTCGGCGTGCACGACGACTCGCTCGCGCTGGCCGGGATGGCGCACGCGGCGGACGCCAAGCACTGTCGCCGCTGCGGGGCGCCGTACGTCTTCGACGCCGTCTACCTCGGCCATCTCGGCCACTACCACTGCCCAAGCTGCGGCCAGTCGCGCCCCCAGCCAGCGGTCAGCGCCAGCGACGTACGCCTGCAGGGCGTGCGCGCGGCCCGCTTTCGGCTGCACACCGCCGCCGGCGAGGCGGAGGTGTCGCTGGCGCTGCCGGGCCTTTACAACGTCTACAACGCGCTCGCCGCCGCGGCGCTCGCGAGCGCGCTGGAGGTGCCGCTGGATGCGATCGTCGCCGGCCTGCAGGACACGCGGGCGGCGTTCGGGCGAGCCGAGGCGGTGACCGTCTACTCGCCCTCGCAGGGCGCCCCGCCGGACGGGCGCGAGCTGCGCATCCTGCTCGTGAAGAACCCCGCCGGCGCCAACGAGGTGCTACGCACGCTCGCGCTGGAGCCCGGCGAGCACGACCTGCTGGGGGTGCTCAACGACGACATCGCCGACGGTCGCGACGTGTCGTGGATCTGGGACGCGGACTTCGAGCTGCTGGCCGGCCGCGTACGCCGGGCGACGTGCAGCGGCACCCGCGCGGCGGACCTTGCAGCGCGGCTGAAGTACGCGGGCGTGGACCCGGCGCGCATCGACGTGCGCGAGGACCTCCCCGACGCGCTGCGCGCGGCGGCCGCGAGCCACGCGCCGGGAGCGGGCGCCGCGCGGGCGCCGCTGTTCGCGCTGCCGACCTACACGGCGATGCTCGCGCTGCGCGAGCTGCTGGTAGCGCGCGGGGAGGCGAGCAGCGCATGGACATGAACGCGCTCTCCGCCGCCGGCGAGGGACATGGGCGGCCGGCGCGGCAGCCGGCGCCACTCTCCACGACGGTCGTGTGGCACGACCTGGAGTGCGGCGCATACACGGCCGACCTGCCGCTGTGGCGAGAGCTCGCCGCCGGCGCCGATGCGGGAGCGCCGTCGCGGTCGGTGCTCGACGTCGGCGCGGGCAGCGGCCGCGTGGCCCTCGATCTCGCCGGCCGCGGCGTTATGGTGACCGCGCTCGACCTCGACGCGGAGCTCCTGCGGGCGCTTCGCGATCGCGCGGCCGCCGCTGACATCCAGACCGTCGAGACCGTGCGTGCGGACGCCCGCACGTTCGAGCTGGCGCGTCAGGACCACGCCGTGTGCCTGGCGCCAATGCAGACGATCCAGCTGCTCGGCGGCGCAAGCGCCAGGATCGCGTTCCTGCGCCGCGCGCGCATGCACCTGGCGCCGGGCGGCGTGCTCGCGTGCGCGATCGTGACCGACGTCGCGCCGTTCGACTGCTCCGCCGGAGACCTCGGGCCCTCCGCGGAGGTCGCGCGGCTGGGCGGCGTGACCTACATCAGCCGCAGCGTACGCCTACACGTGGGCAGGCGCACGCTGCGCATCGAGCGCGAGCGTCGGATCCTCGCGGGCGATGACGCCGGCGAGGCGGCCCCGCCGGGGCCGGCGTGGGAACACGACGTGGTGGAGCTCGATCGCGTGAGCGTCGCCCAGCTCCAGCACGAGGGTCGCGAGGCCGGCCTGACTCCCACGGGCGCCCGCGCGATCAGCGCCACCGAGGAGCACACCGGCAGCGTGGCGGTGCTGTTCGGTGCCTGAGACCGCGCCCCACCACACTCCCTCCCGTCGGCTGCGCGTGTGCGCGCTGTACCCGGACCTGATGAACATCTACGCCGACCGCGGCAACCTGATCGTGCTCGAGCGTCGCTGCGCGTGGCGCGGGATCGGCTTCCAGCTGTCCTCGAGCGGGCTCGGCGAGCCGCTCGACGGCGACGCCCACGACCTGCTCTACATCGGCGGCGGTCAGGACCGCGACCAGCGCCTGTGCGCACAGGACCTGATCGAGACCAAGCGCGCGGGGCTGCACGCGGCCGCGGCCCGCGGCGCGGTCGTGCTGGGCGTGTGTGGCGGCTACCAGCTGCTCGGTCACTCATACACGCTCGGCGAGGAGGAGATCCCCGGCGTGGGTCTGCTCGACGTGCGCACCGTGCGCGAGGAGGGGTCGCGCCTGATCGGCAACGTGGCGATCGAGGTGGCGATCGACGAGGATGGCGAAGGAGACTCTGCTGGGTGGGCTTTTGAGGACGCCGCCTCCGGCGGCGTGCGCGTGTTGGCGGGGTTCGAGAACCACGGCGGGCGCACGCACCTCGGCGAGGGCCAGCAACCGCTGGGACGTGTGTTGAGGGGATTTGGCAACGATGGGAGCAGCGGCCTGGAGGGCGCGCGCAGCGCGAACACGATCGGCACCTACCTGCACGGCCCGCTGCTGCCGAAGAACGTGTGGTTCGCCGACTGGCTGATCGCGCGCGCGCTCGGTCTGAGCCCGCGGGAGCTCTCGCCACTGGACGACGAGATCGAGCGCCAGACCCATCTGAGCGCGCGCCGCGCCGCGGGCGTGTGAGCGCGCGCCGCGCGGGGCAAGCACGGAGGAGGTCGCGCGCGCCGGCTGACGCCCGCAAACTCGACGGTCGCGTCAGCGGGCGCGCCAGCTCAGCGCATACGATCGCACGATCGAGCTCTCTGAGTACCAACGCCTTTCCCGTCGCACCGCCGAGTACCCGCGCGAGGCGTGGCTGGCATACCCTGCGCTCGGCCTAGCGGGCGAGGCGGGCGAGGTCGCCGAGCACGCCAAGAAGGCGATCCGCGACGACGGCGGCGAGGTCTCGGGCGAGCGCCGCGCGGCGATGGCCAAGGAGCTGGGCGACGTGCTCTGGTACGTCGCCCAGCTCGCCACCGAGCTCGACGTGGCTCTCGAGGAGATCGCCCAGGCAAACCTCGACAAGCTGCTCTCGCGGCAGCGGCGCGGTGTCCTCTCGGGCAGCGGCGACGATCGCTAGCGGATAAGCTCAGGACGCGACTGCGAACCTGGCGAAGCGGGATGCCAGGCGCGCGGGCACGAGCGCGTGGACGCGCACTCCCTCGGCGGTGTCCTCGCGGCTGACCTCGCCCGCCAGCTCGTGCAGCTCCGCCAGGCTGCCGCCGTCCGCGTAGGGGACGAGCAGGTCCAGCGCTCGCAGCGTGTGCGCGAGCTCGCGCTCCAGACGATCGCGCAGCTCCTCCAGGCCCTCTGCGCTCTCACCGCTCACCAGCACCGCGTCGGGGTACGCGAAGCGCAGCTCCTCGCGGGCGTCCTCGTCGAGCAGGTCGATCTTGTTGAGCACCAACAGCCGCGGGCTCTCACCTGCGCCGATCTCCTCCAGCGTCTGCTCGACCGCCAGCTTCATCACCTCGCGCTTGGCCTGCGGCACGGAGGCGTCGAGCACGTGCACGAGCTGCTCCGCGCGGCGCGTCTCCTCGAGCGTCGCCGCGAACGCGTCGACCAGCTGGTGGGGGAGCTTTGAGATGAAGCCGACGGTGTCGGTCAACAGGTGCGAGCGTCCCGCCAGCTTCAGCGTGCGCGTGGTCGGGTCGAGCGTGTGGAACAGGCGATCGCGCACGCCCACCTCCGCGCCGGTCAACGCGTTCAGCAGCGTCGACTTGCCCGCGTTGGTGTAGCCGACCAGCGCGATCGTCGGCAGCGCCGCGCGCTCGCGCTCGGCGCGCTGAACCGCGCGCGTGCCCTTCACGTGCTCCAGACGCCGGCGCAGCGTCGCGATGCGATCGCGCGCCAGCCGTCGATCGGTCTCGATCTGCGTCTCGCCCGGCCCCCTCGTTCCGATCCCGCCGCCCAAGCGCTCGAGGTGGCTCCACAGGCCGCGCATGCGCGCGAGGTTGTACTCCAGCTGCGCGAGCTCGACCTGCAGCTTGCCTTCCGCGCTGCCGGCGTGGGAGGCGAAGATGTCGAGGATCACCGTCGTGCGGTCCACCACCGGCAGGCCCAGCTCCTGCTCGAGATTGCGCTCCTGGCGCGCGCTCAGCTCGTCGTCGCACGCGATCAAATTCGCGTCGCACTCCTTCGCGGCGGCCTTCGCCTCGGCGACCTTGCCCGGGCCTAGGTAGGTGTTCGGGTGCGGCTGCTCGCGGTGCTGGATCATCTCCCCCACCACGCCCACGCCCGCCGTGCGCAGCAGCTCGCGCAGCTCCGCCAGGTCGTCGTCGCCGTCGGGCAGCGCGGCGATGCAGAACGCGCGCTGGCGCGCGCGCTGGGAGCCGTTCTCCGCCCCCCCGTGCCCCTCGGAGTGCTCGACGACCGTGTTGGTGACGGCGCTACGGCCGTTGCGGCTTCTATGCATCCAGCTCAAGTGTAGGAGCGCGCGCGAGCGCCGTGTGAACACGCGGCAACCGTGACCCGCACACCGCGCCCCCGGTCGCCGCGCGCGAAACCATCACACTTAAAAGTCAACCCTGAAGCGCGCCCAGTCGCTCGACCGCCTCCAGCAGACGATCGTCTGGCGTGGTCAGCGAGATCCGAAACCAGCCCTCGCCCGCCGGCCCGTACACCGCGCCCGGCGTCAGCACCACGCCGGTGCGCTCGAGCACGTGCTCGCAGTACGCCTCCGAGCTGTCAAAGCCCTGCGGCACCGGCGCCCACACGTAGATCGTGCTGTGCGGCGGGCGCACCTGCACGCCGATCGCGCGCAGCGCCTCGCACACCAGATCGCGCCGGCGGCGGTACAGCTCGCACATCGACGCCACCTCCGCGTCCGCGTCCGGCGAGAGCGCCGCCACGCCCGCCAGCTGCACCGCCTCGAACACGCCCGAGTCGATGTTCGTCTTCAACTGCCAGAAGGTGTCCAGCGCCTGCGCGTTTCCGACCACCGCCGCCAGACGCCAGCCCGTCATGTTGTAGCCCTTGGACAGCGAGAACACCTCGATGCCCACGTCCTTCGCGCCCGGCGTCGCCAGGAACGACGGCGCGCGGTAGCCGTCGAACACGATCTCCGAGTACGCGTTGTCGTGCACCACCAGGATCTCGTAGGAGCGCGCGAACTCGACCACCCGCTCGAAGAAGCCCTCCGGCGCGATCGCGCCCGTCGGGTTGTTCGGGTAGTTCAGGAACATCAGCTTCGCGCGGCGCGCCACCTGCTCGTCGATCGCGCCCAGGTCCGGCACGAAGCCGTGCTCGGGCTGCAGCGCCATCAGCACCGGCTCGGCCCCCGCCAGCCACGGCCCGCCCGTGTACACGGGGTAGCCCGGGTCCGCCGCCAGCGCGTAGTCGCCGGGGTCCAGGAACGCCAGGTTGAGGTTGAAGATCGCCTCCTTCGCGCCCAGCGCCGGGATCACCTCCGTGTGCGGATCGAGCGTCACGTCGAAGCGACGCGCGTAGAAGTCGCTCACCGCCACGCGGAAGTCCTCGCGACCGCGGTTGGTCGGGTAGCGGTGCGTCTCCGGCTCGCTCACCGCCTCCTGCATCGCCTCCACCACCAGCGGCGGCGTCGGACGGTCGGGGTCGCCGATGCCCAGGCTGATCACGTCCACCCCCGCCGCGCGCTTGTCCGCGATCTTGCGCTCCAGCTGCGCGAACGCGTACGGCGGGATGCGCTCCAGGCGCTTACTCGGTCTCATTCAGCTCCCTTTCGAAGTCCTCGCTCAGGCGACCCGCGAACACGGGCCGCGCCCAGCCTGTCAGGTTCACGCGCAGATCCTCCCCCACCTGCACCTCGAGCTCGCCGCCGTCCAGCACCACTTTGATGCGCGATCGCGATCTCACCGCTTCTCGTTGGAGGGTAAAGGCAATCGCCGCGCCGCTCGCGCCGGTGCCCGAGGACAGCGTCTCCCCCACGCCGCGCTCGAAGATCCGCGCGCGGATGCGGGCATGCGAGCCCGACCCAGCCGCTTGCTCGTCGCGGTCGATCTCCGTGTACCAAGACACGTTCGTGCGGTTGGGGAACTGCGCGTCGCGTTCGATCGACGGCCCGATCGCGTCGAGGTCGAGGGCCTCCAGCTCGCTCAGCGAGCCCATGCCGATCGCGCACTGCGGGTTGCCGATCGACACGTGGCGGAAGTCCCACTCGCGCCCGTCCGCGCTGACCCTCCCGCGCCCGTCCGCCGGTCCGCCCGGGAAGTCCTTGGAGGAGAGGCTCGCGTTGCCCATGTCCACCGTGCACGTGTCCGCGCCGGTGATGCTCGGACGGATCTCACCGGCCATGGTGTGGATCGCGAAGGCGTCCTCGTCGGTCCAGCCGCGCCGGCGCAGGTACATGATCGCCTCGCGCGCGCCGTTGCCCGACAGCTCCGCCTCCGAGCCGTCGGGGTTGAAGATCCGCAGGTCGGCGACGTGCGCCGGGTCCGCCGGGCGCGAGAGCAGCAGCACGCCGTCCGCGAACACACCGAAGTGCGCCGCGCACAACTTGCGCACACGCGCCGGTGTCAGCTCGAACGGGAGCTGGTCGCGCTCGACGATCAGGTAGTCGTTGCCGAGCGCCTGCCACTTCTCGAATCGCATGCCGTCCATCAGCCGCCGCAGTCTAGGTCAGGCGCGCCGATTCGCCGCCCGCGACTCGATCAGGCGGGGCCGGCAGCGCCGTCCAGTGCCGCGATCTCGCCGGCGATCGCGTCCGCCTCGCGGCCGCTCACGTCGATCGCGTGCACCGCCGCCAGCTTTCGCATCCACGTCAGCTGGCGCTTGGCGTAGTTGCGCGTGCGGCGCTTCATCGCCTCCACGTCTCCCGTCAGCAGCTCCTCGAAGCCGAGCGCCTTGCGCGCCGTCTGCGAGGCGCCCGCCGCGTGCGCGCGGCGGACCTCCTCGCGCACGCCCGCCGCCAGCATCGCCTCCACACGCGCGTCGATCGCCGCGTACAACGCCTCGCGCTCCATCGTCAGGCCCACCAGCAGCGTCGGGTGGCGCAGATCCTCGCTCCACAGCTGCGACTCGCCCTCGGGCGCCTCCAGCTCGCCGAGGTCGAGCAGCTCGAGCGCCCGCACCACGCGCTGGCGGTCGTTGGGGTCGATCTCCCGCGCCGCCCAGGGTGCACGCTCGCTCAGCCGCGCGTGCAGAGCCGGCGCACCGTCGCGTTCCAGCTCCGCGGTCCAGCGCTCACGCAACCCCTCCGCGGGCGGCGGGCGCAGGCTCAGCTCGCTCAGCGCCGCGCGCAGGTACAGCCCGGTACCGCCCACCACGATCGGCCGGCGGCCCGCAGCGAGCAGACCGTCGATCTCGGCGTGCGCCAGCTGCGCGTACTGACCGGCGCTGAACGCGGCGTCGAGCGCCAGGAACGAGACCAGACGGTGCTCCAAGCCCGCGCGCTCGGCCGTGCTGGCCACGCCGGTCAGCGTCTCCAGGCCCGCGTACACCTGCAGCGCGTCCGCCGAGACCGCCACCGGGTCCTCGCCGCGTGCGCGCAGCCGGCGCGCCAGCGCCACTGCCACCGCGGTCTTGCCCACGCCCGTCGGTCCGAACAGCGCGATGATCCGCATGCGGATAGGCTCACAGCTTGTGCAGATCGCCGGCTCCTCCGTGTTGCTCACCGGCGCCACGGGCGGCATCGGCCACGCAATCGCCAGGGAGCTGCGCGCCCGCGGCGCCGGGCTGATCCTCACCGGGCGACGCACCGACGCCCTCGCGCCGCTGGCCGACGAGCTCGACGCGCGCGCCATCGCAAGCGACCTCAGCGACCGCGCCGCGCTCGAGCGACTGTTCGAGGACGCAGGTCAGGTCGACGTGCTCGTCGCCAACGCCGCCATACCCGCCGCCGGGCCGCTGGAGTCCTTCACGCTCCCCGAAGTCGACCGCACGCTCGAGGTCAACCTGCGCGCGCCGGTCGCGCTCGCGCGGATGCTGCTGCCGGCGATGCTCGAGCGCCGCCGCGGCCACCTGCTGTTCGTGTCCTCGATCGCAGGCAAGACCGTGGTGCCGGGCAACCCGCTCTACCACGCCACCAAGTACGCCCTGCGCGGCTTCGCCGGCGCGCTGCGCACCGACCTCCACGACAGCGGCGTCGGCGTCTCCTGCATCTTCCCCGGCTTCATCCGCGACGCCGGCATCTTCGCCGACTCCGGCGTCAAGCTGCCGCCGGGAGTCGGCACCCGCTCGCCCGAGGACGTCGCACGCGCCGTCGCCCACGCAATCGAGCACAACCGCGGCGAGGTCGACGTCGCGGCGCTTTCCCAACGCGCCGGCGCCATCCTCGCCGGCCTCTCCCCCGAGCTCGCCGCACACGTCGTGCGCCGCCTCGGCGGCGTGGAGATCGCCAGCGAGATGGAGCAGCGGCTGCGCGGGAAGCGTTGAAGGGCTTCAGAACAAGCTCTCCTGGCGGCCGATCGGGGCCGGCGTGAGATCGAGGCTGATCGCCTCAGCAGACTCTCGTGGTCTGCTGCGCCAGAACGCGCCCGGCGAGCCGCCTCGGCGAACCAGGCGCGCGAGCCGCGCTCGTTCCTCGGGCGGCGCATACGCGCGCCGGCGATACAGCTCCTCGTAGCGAGGAACAAGGTCTGGCCGCTGCGAGCGCAGCCAGCCCATGAACACCGCCCGCACCTCGCCGCGCAGGTGTAGCGCCGCGCCCACTATGTTCGTCGCGCCGGCCCGCGTAGCCTGCTCCAGCAGCGGCTCGATCTGGTGTGGCGCGTCGTTGATCCCCGGCATCAGCGGCGCGATCAGCACGCCTGTGGGGATGCCCGCGCGATTGAGCTCCGCGACCGCCTCCAGGCGCGCGCGGGGACTCGGCGTGTGCGGCTCGGTCGCGCGCCACGCCTTCTCGTCGAGCGTCGGGATCGACAGGCACGCGCTGAAGCTCGCCCGCTGCGCGATCTCGAGCATCAGCGGCAGGTCGCGCAGCAGCAGCGGCGACTTGGTGAGCACCGAGCACGGATTGGCGGCATCGCGCAGCGCTTCCCAGATGCCCACCATCAGGCGGTAGCGGCCCTCCACCCACTGATAGGGGTCCGTGTTGGTGCCGAGCGCGACGTGCTCGCGCTTCCACGAAGGCCGGGCGAGCTCGGCGCGCAGAACCTCCGGCGCGTTGACCTTGACCACGATCTCGCGCTCGAAGTCGCGGCCGGCGTCGAAGTCGAGGTACTTGTGGGTGGGGCGGGCGAAGCAGTAAACACACGCGTGGCTGCACCCCCTGTACGGGTTGATCGTCCAACGGAACGGCATCCGCGACCGCTCGGGCACGCGGTTGAGCACCGACTTGGCGTGCACCTCATAGAAGCGCATGTCGAGCGCCTCGGGCGCGTCGAAGCGACGCACGGCTGCCGGGTCGCGATAGCCCGGCAGGCTTCGCTGGCCGAAACGGTCGGCGGGCGTCTCCCGAGTTCGGTCCTCGCCGTCGAGCGTGAGGTTGCTCCAGCGCACGAACGTATGTTCGCATAGAGGGCGGCTGGAACGCCGCGCCGACGCCTTACGAAACCCCTACGCCCTCTTGGGTCGGGGCTTTAGCGCGCTCGCGCACGATGGCTTGCACCATCCACCATCCAACCCCAGGAGGTCCGATCCAATGACCATCTCCAGAATGCTCGGCGCGACAATGGTCGCCGGAGCGCTCGCCACCGGCGGCGCTGCCGCCGGCATCGCCAGCGCCTCGGCCGCACCGGCGACGCAGACCACGTCGGCCACGTCAGCGCCAGCCACCCCGACCAGCTCGACCAGCTCCACTTCCTCGACGACGACACCGGCGCCGACGAGCACCACGCCGACGCCCGCGCCGACGCAGAAATCGGGCTCCACGAGCGGGCATCCGTGCCCGAACATGGGATCTGACTCCAGCGGCAGCTCGGGCTAGAACGCCGGCGCGGCCGGGCGGCGCCCCGCGTCTGCCGCCCGGCCTTCGCCGCAGACCCCCCGCCTTCGTTATGCCGGCCACCAGAAAGTGCGGGTTTCTACCGTTATCAACGTACGTCCACGCCGCCGGAAGTCCGTAATCGCCCCGGATGCGCCAGCCGAGGCGATCACGTGGAGTTCGATCAGACGCATGCGGAACGCGGGTCAGGGAGGTCGTCGTGGCTCTGCAGCGACGAGCTCGACCGCGAGCGCATGCTCGACATGGACGAGCGCATCCGGCCGGCGCGAATCAAGACGTTCGCGATCCTGGCGGTGGCGATCGCGTCCTCGGCTCCGTGGACCGGTTGGTGGCCGCTCCTGTTCATCGTCCCCGCCGGCGTGTTCTTCGCGGTCGCCGACAGGATCACGCTGCGCATCGATCGCCCAGAGCTCCTGATGTTCGCCGCCTGGATCTGCACCGAGGTGACGATCGCCGGCGCGGTCGCGCTGGCGGGCGGGGCGCGGATCGTGGCGCTCTCGTGGCTCGCGATCCCGGTGATGACGCTGAGCGCGCGGTTCTCGATGCGCGGCGTGGTCGCGGGACTGCTGATCGCGGTGGCGCTCGTGCTGGCCGTGGCCTTCGGGATCGACGCGGCCGGAGTGGTCGACCACCCCGAAATCGTGCTCGCCCCGCTCGCGCTAGTGCTGTGCGTGGCGATCCTCTCGACGCCGCTGATGCGCTCTGACATCGAGCACCGCAGCGATGCGGTCATAGACCAGCTGACGGGCATGCTCAACCGCAAGGCGCTGAGCGCGCGCGTCCACGAGCTGACGCAGCAGTCGGCGATCACCGGCGAGCCGGTCGGGGTGATCGTCGCCGACCTTGACCATTTCAAGCGCATCAACGACACGCGTGGGCACGCCGCCGGCGACGCCGCGCTCAGGGAGGTTGCGTATCTGCTGCGCAAGCGGCTGCGCGCGTTCGATCTGGCATACCGCCTCGGCGGGGAGGAGTTCCTGATCCTCGTGCCCGGATCGGATCTGGCGCACACCGTCGAGCTCGCCGACCGCCTGCGCGAGGTGGTCGCCGCGAGCACCGTCGCCGGGGGACTGTCGCTGACGTTGAGCCTCGGTGTCGGAGCGTCCGCGCGCAGCGAGAGCTTCGACTACGCCGCCGTTTTCGCCGAGGCCGACGCCGCGCTGTACAGGGCCAAGCGCGGCGGTCGCAACCGCGTGTGCGTAGCCTCACATCTCGATAACGCTGCGGATGCCGTCCTGAGCCTCCATCAGCTCGAAGCCGTGGTTGATGTCGCTTAGCGCCAGGCGGTGCGAGATGAATGGGTCGACGTCGATCTCCCCGTCCAGATAGCGGCGCACAAGCGCCGGCACGTCCTCGCGGCCCTTCAGACCGCCGAAGGACGACCCGCACACCCGTCTGCCGGTGATCAAGAGGCGCGGCACGACGTCGAGCGTCTCGCCACGACCGGCGACCCCGCAGACCGTGCACAGGCCCCAGCCCATGCGCGCCGCCTCGAGTGCCTGGCGCATCACCGCGACGCTGCCGGTCGCCTCGAAGGTGTAGTCCGCGCCGAAGCCGCCGGTCATCTCGAGGATCTGAGCGACCGTGTCCTCGCCGCCGCCCAACAGGTCGGTGGCGCCCTGGCCGCGCGCGAGTTCCAGGCGCTCGGGCGAGAGATCGACGCACACGATCCGCTCGGCGCCGCGCAGGCGGCAGCCCGCCACGGCGCCCAGCCCGACCATGCCGGCGCCGAACACCACGCACGTCGAGCCGGCGCTCACGGACGCCGTCTTCATCGCCGCGCCCAGCCCCGTCGACAGGCCGCACGCGAACAGGCACGCGCGGTCGAGCGGGGCCTCGCGATCGATGCGCGCGAGCGCGATCTCCGGCATCACCGTGTACTCAGCGAAGGTCGAGGTGCCCATGAAGTGACGCAGCGGCTCACCGGCGCGCGAGAGGCGCGCCGTGCCGTCGGGCAGGTAGCCAAGGTTCTGCTGCTCGCGGATCGCCAGGCACAGGTTCGTCAGCGGGCTCACGCAGTGCACGCACTCTCCGCACTGGGGCGAGAACAGCGTCACGACGTGATCGCCCTCGCGCACCAGCGAGACTCGCTCGCCGCAGCGCTCGACCACGCCAGCGCCCTCGTGGCCGAGCACCGTCGGCGCATACCCCGACGGATCGACGCCCGAGGCGGTGTACATGTCGGTGTGGCAGATGCCGCATGCGACGAGGCGCACGAGCACCTCGCCGGGGCCGGGGTCGGCTAGCTCGACCTCCTGCACGACGAGCGGCTTGGAGAACTCCTCAAGGACAGCCGCGTTGATCTTCATCGGCTCACAACAGCGCCCGGGCCAGCAGTCGCTCCTCGCCCCGCAGCGTCTGGCTGGTTGCCGTGTCTATCTCCACGTCGGTGAGCTCGCCCGCCTGCGCGAGGCCGGTGAAGTTGACGACCTTGTTGTGACGGGTGCGCCCGCGCAGGCGCTCGGGGTCGGTACGCGACGGGCCTTCCACCAGCACCTCCAGGGTGCGCCCCAGGAAGCGCTGCGCACGCTCGCGCGCCCTTCGCTGAACCAGCTCCACCAGCTCCTGCATACGCTCCACCTTCAGCGGATGCGGCACGAGGCCCGCGGCGATGTCCGCCGCCTTGGTGCCACGTCGCGGCGAGAAGATGAACGTGAACGCGCCGTCGTAGCCGACCTCCTCCACCACCTCGAGCGTTTCGCGGAAGTCCTCGTCGGTCTCGCCCGGGAAGCCGACAATGATGTCGGTCGTGAGCGCCGCGTCGGGGACGTGCTCGCGGATCATTGCCACGCGATCGAGGTAGCGCGCGCGGTCGTAGGTGCGGCGCATCGCCTTCAGCATGCGGCTCGAGCCCGATTGCAGCGGCAGGTGGATGTGCTCGCACACGCTCGCCAGCTGCGCATGCGCGCGGATCACGTCCTCGCGCATGTCCTTCGGGTGCGGGCTGGTGTAGCGGATGCGCTCGATCCCCGAGATCGCGTCGATCATCGCCAGCAGCTCGGCGAAGCTCGTGCGCTGCGCTAGGTCGCGGCCGTATGAGTTGACGTTCTGTCCGAGCAGCGTCACCTCGCGCACGCCGTCCGCCGCCATCGCGCGCACCTCCGCCACCAGCTCCTGCGGCGAGCGACTGACCTCGCGTCCGCGCGTGGACGGCACGATGCAGTACGAGCACGCGCAGTTGCAGCCCACGCTGATCTGCACCCAGCCCTGGAAGCGGCGCTCACGGTGCGCCGGCAGGTGGCCGGTGAAGCCCTCGAACTCGAAGAAGCCCTGCGCTGTCAGCGACTCGCTCGTCAGGAACTCCGCCAGCTTGTGCACCTGGCCGGGGCCGAACGCGACGTCCACGAACGGGAAGCGCTCGAACACCTCCTCCTTCACCGACTGCGCCCAGCAGCCGCCCACCCCCACGATCCGCTGCGGCTGCTCGCGCTTCAGGCGCCTTGCCTCGCCCAGATGGGCGATGAAGCGGCTGTCCGCCGACTCGCGGATCGAGCACGTGTTGAACAGGATCAGGTCCGCCTCGCCGCGCTCGCTCGCCTCCGCGTAGCCGAGCGACTCGAGCATCCCCTTCATCCGCTCCGAGTCGTGCTCGTTCATCTGGCAGCCGAACGTCGTCACGTGGTAGCGCTTCATGGCCACCACAGGGTACGACGGAAGCTCAGGCTGCCGCAACCGCCGGTTCGCTGACTATCGGCGGCGGGACGGCGTCCTTGTCGCGATCGATCGGCGTCACCAGATCTTTGCCCAGGCCCAGCGCCGTGTAGATCTTCTCTTCGATCTCCTTCGCCAGCGCGGGGTTCTCATCGAGGTGGGCCTTGGCGTTGCCGCGACCCTGGCCGAGGCGGTCGTTGCCGTAGGAGAAGAACGAGCCCGACTTCGAGACGATGTTGTGCTCGAGGCCGAGGTCGATCAGGCAGCCAGAGGTCGAGATGCCCTTGCCGAACTCGATGTCGAACTCGGCCTGGCGGAAGGGGGCGGCGACCTTGTTCTTGACGACCTTCACACGCACACGGTTGCCGACCGCCTCGGTGCCGTCCTTGAGCGTCTCGATGCGCCGGATGTCCAGGCGCTGGGAGGCATAGAACTTCAGCGCGCGACCGCCCGGCTGGGTCTCGGGAGAGCCGAACATCACGCCGACCTTTTCGCGGATCTGGTTGGTGAGGATGCACAGCGTCTGCGTG
>Ga0302325_10018172_pt1 | contig 14825 bp, 10 predicted proteins | sample Palsa_T0_2_FD_201948 | JGI IMG/M metagenome (GOLD analysis project Ga0302325, IMG submission 201948) | Peat permafrost microbial communities from Stordalen Mire near Abisko, Sweden - Palsa_T0_2 | ecosystem: Environmental > Terrestrial > Soil > Palsa > Peat permafrost | place: Sweden: Abisko... | reverse complement strand
ACTGTCCAGCCTCGCCGACGAGACGCCGGAGGGCCGCTCGATCGTGGTGTACGCGAAGCAGGCCTACGGGCTACGGGAGCGCTCACCCGGCGAACTCAGCAACGCCCACTGGGTCGAATTCACCGCGACAACGCGGATGTCGGGCGTCGACCTCGACGGACGACAGTTGCGTAAAGGCGCGGCCAACTCGGTGATCAAGTGGGTCCGCGAACAGGGCGGCACGATTCCCGACCTGCTCGGCGACATCGTCGACGGCATCTCGGCCGCAGGCGGAACCCCGCTGGTCGTGGGGGTCGTCAACAACGGTGCAGCCGATGTGCTCGGCGTCATCCACCTCAAGGATGTGGTCAAGCACGGCATGCGTACTCGGTTCGACGAGATGCGCAAGATGGGCATCCGGACGGTGATGATCACCGGGGACAACCCGTTGACCGCGAGGGCGATTGCCGAAGAGGCGGGGGTCGACGACTTCCTCGCGGAGGCCACCCCCGAAGACAAGATGATGCTGATCAAGCGTGAGCAGGAGGGCGGCCGGCTGGTCGCGATGACCGGTGACGGCACCAATGACGCGCCCGCGCTGGCTCAGGCCGACGTCGGGGTGGCAATGAACAGCGGGACCAGCGCGGCCAAGGAAGCCGGCAACATGGTCGACCTGGACTCCGATCCCACCAAGCTGATCGAGATTGTGGAGATCGGCAAACAGCTGCTGATCACCCGCGGCGCGTTGAGCACTTTCTCGATCGCCAACGACATCGCCAAGTACTTCGCGATCATCCCGGCCATGTTCGTAGCGCTGTTCCCTGGTCTGGATGTGATCAACGTCATGCGGCTGCACAGCCCACAGTCGGCGATTCTTTCCGCGGTGATCTTCAACGCGATCATCATCGTCGTACTGATCCCGTTGGCGCTCCGCGGTGTTCAGTACACGCCCAGCAGTGCGTCAAAGCTGTTGAGCCGCAACCTCTATCTCTACGGGCTGGGCGGCATCGTCGCCCCGTTCATCGGCATCAAACTGATCGACCTGATCGTGCAATTTATCCCCGGGATGGGCTGATATGAACTTCACCAACCTCGTTCGCCAACACTGGGCCGCGCTGCGCGCACTGCTGTTGCTGACGGTAATCACCGGCGTCATCTACCCGCTGGCCGTCTGGGCAATCGCGCTGCTGCCCGGACTGCACGCCAAGGCGGAAGGGTCGATCATCGACGCCTCGGGAAAGCCGGTCGGCAGCAAGCTGATCGGCCAGGCGTTCAGCGACAAGGACGGCAACCCGTTGCCGCGATACTTCCAGAGCAGGCCCTCGGCGGCCGGGGCCGGCTACGACCCGATGGCGTCGGGAGCCACCAACCTGGGCCCGGAAAGCATCGTCGACACAGCCGCCGATCCGACCAAGCTGGCTCCGGGTGCCGACCCGTCCACCGCAGGCTTCAAGCCGAGCCTGCTGACCCAGGTCTGCTCGCGCAGCGTCGCGATCGGCAAGCTCGAAAACGTCGACGGCACACGTCCGTTCTGCACCGGCGGCGGAGTAGGCGCCGTGCTGTCGGTGATCGGGCCCCGCGATTCGACCGGCAATGTCAGCCATCCGACCCAGGTGGTCAGCGTCAACGAACCGTGCACGATGCCGGGAAGCCCACCGATCACGGTCTTCCAGCAGTTCTACAAGGGCGTGCGGGTGCAATGCGCCCAATACGGTCAGGACTACTCGGCGGGTCAGGTCGTGCCCATTCGCGGCGCGGCGCCGGACTCCCCCGCCGTGCCCGCCGATGCCGTCACCGCCAGTGATAGCGGTCTGGATCCCGACATTTCACCTGCTTACGCCGACATTCAGGTGGCGCGAGTCGCCAGCACCCGGGGGATCAGTACCGCGCAGGTCAGGGCTGCGGTGAGTCACAACCAACACGGTCGCCTGCTCGGCTTCTTCGGCGAGCCAACCGTCAACGTATTGGCGCTCAATCTGGAGCTGGACCGCAATTTCCCGGGCAAATCTTGACCTCCCTGGTGAGATGATGTCCGTGTGACCTCCACCGACGAGCCGCCGGCGCCGGCAGTGGCGAGCCCCGTTGAGCCGGGTCGCGCGCAAGTGACGTACCAAGACGACCCGCTCGGTCACCTGGGGCACTCGCAGCGGCGCGGCGACTTACGCATCTACCTTGGTGCAGCACCGGGTGTCGGCAAGACCTGCGCCATGCTGGGCGAGGCGCACCGCCGGCTGGAGCGCGGCACCGACGTCGTCGCCGCGGTCGTGGAAACTCACGGCCGCAAGAAGGTCGGCGAGCTCATCAAGGGCATCGAGGTCATTCCGCCGCACTACATCTCCTATCGCGGGGGCACCTTCCCCGAACTCGACGTCGAGGCGGTGCTGCGACGTAAGCCGGAAGTGGTGCTGGTCGACGAATATGCGCACAGCAACGTCCCGGGCAGCACGCATGACAAGCGGTGGCAGGACATCCAGACGCTGCTCGACGCCGGGATCACTGTGATCTCCACGCTCAACATCCAGCACTTGGAGAGCCTCAACGACGTCGTCGCCCAGATCACCGGCATCGAGCAGCGCGAGACCGTACCCGATGAAGTCGTCCGGAAAGCAGCTCAGATAGAACTGGTCGACATCACCCCGGAAGCGTTGCGGCGCAGGCTTGCTCACGGAAACGTGTACCCGTCGGAGCGGATCGATGCGGCGCTGACCAATTACTTTCGCGCCGGCAACCTCACCGCGCTGCGCGAGATAGCGCTCCTGTGGCTCGCCGATCAGGTCGACTCCGCGCTGGCGAAATACCGCGCCGACCAGAAGATCACCGACACCTGGGAAGCCCGCGAGCGGGTAGTCGTCGCTGTGACCGGCGGCCCGGAGTCAGAAACGTTGGTACGCCGCGCTTCTCGCATCGCGTCGAAGTCCAGCGCCCAACTCATGGTGGTGCACGTTGCGCGGGGCGACGGGCTGTCGGGGGCATCCCCGCGCGAGATGGGCAAGGTACGCGAACTCGCCGGCAGCATCGGCGCCAGCGTGCACGTCGTGGTCGGCGATGAAGTGTCGTGCGCGCTACTGGATTTCGCCCGCGAGACCAACGCCACTCAGCTGGTGCTCGGCAGCTCGCGGCGGTCGCGGTGGGCGAGGGTCTTCAGTGAGGGAATCGGCGCGGCCACCATCAACAACTCGGGCAAGATCGACGTCCACATGGTCAGCCACGAGCAGGCCAACCATGGCTTGGAACTCTCGGCGATCTCGCCGCGCACCCGCCAGGTGGTGTCCTGGCTGGCCGCCGTCACCATGCCGTGGGCGATCTTGGCGGTCACCATCCGCCTGGATTCGGCGCTCGACCTCGGCGCAAAATCCGCCCTCTTCTTCGCCGGGGTGATCGGCGTCGCATTGTTCGGCGGTGTGGCGCCCGCTGTGCTGTCCGGGGTGTTGTCCGGGGCGATGTTGGACTACTTCCATGCCGAACCGCGTTACTCGTTCGCCGTCGCCAACGCGAGCAACCTGTTGACCATTGTGCTTCTGCTCGGGGTCGCGATGGCGATCGCCGTGCTTGTCGACGCCGCCGCCAGCCGAGCGCGCGAAGCCAGGCGAGCGGGCCAGGAGGCCGAGCTGCTTTCGCTATTCGCCGCGTCGGTGCTGCGCGGCGCCGATCTCAATACGCTCCTGGAGCGCGTGCGCGAGGCGTACTCCCAGCGCGCGGTATGCCTGGTGCGTGAGGTGGATGGTCGGGTGATCCCGGTCGCAGGGGTGGGATCTGAGGCGTGCCTGACCGTGGATGCCGCTGACACCGCGGTGAACGTCGGCGACGAAGAATTCTGGATGCTGATGTCCGGGCGCCGGCTGACCGGCCGCGACCGCCGGGTGCTGTCGGTGGTTGCGACGCAGGCCGCCGGTCTGGTCAAGCAGGGCGAGCTCGCCGAAGAGGCCGGCAAAGTCAAATCCCTCGCCGAGGCCGACGAGCTGCGCCGCCTGCTGCTGTCCGCCCTCGGCCACGACCTGCGGACTCCCCTGACCGCCGCCAAGGCCGCAGCGTCCAGCCTGCGCGCCGAGGATGTCTGGTTCTCAGCAGAGGACACCAGCGAGTTGCTCGCCACGATCGAAGAGTCGGTGGACCAGCTGAGCCTGCTGGTGGCCAACCTGCTGGACTCGTCTCGGCTGGCTGCCGGCGTGGTGCGGCCCGAGCTGACCGAGGTCTACCTCGAAGAGGTCGTACAGCGCGCGCTCGTCGGCATCGGCGGGCGCAACACGATTTACGGCCGGGCCAGCATCGATCGGGTCAAGGTGGAGGTCGGCGGCACGGTCGCCATGGGCGACGCCGGTCTGCTGGAGCGGGTGTTGTCCAACGTGATCGACAATGCCCTTCGCTACGCGCCGACAAGCATGGTGCGGGTCAATGCGGGACAGGTCGGACCACGGGTGTTGATCAACATCATCGACGACGGACCGGGAGTGTCCAAAGGTGCCGCGGACGACATGTTCCAACCGTTCCAGCGGCTCGGCGATTTCGACACGACCACCGGTCTGGGTCTCGGTCTGTCGGTGGCCAAGGGATTCGTCGAAGCAATGAGCGGCACCATTACCGCAAGCGATACCCCCGGTGGCGGGCTTACTATCTTGATCGATCTGGCCGCGCCGCTGCAGGACCGGCAAGGGAGCGACGCGGCGATGCAGAGGAGAGACACGGATGACTAGGGTGCTGGTGGTCGATGACGACCCCCAGCTTCTGCGCGCACTGCGGATCAACCTGTCGGTGCGCGGCTACGAGGTGATCACCGCCCCGACCGGGTCGCGTGCGCTGGCCTTGGCCGCCGAACACCCGCCCCAAGTGGTGATCTTGGACCTGGGCATGCCCGACATCTCCGGTATCGAGGTGCTCGCCGGCCTACGCGGCTGGCTGACGGCGCCGGTAATCGTGCTGTCCGCGCGCACCGATTCGTCCGACAAGGTCGGCGCACTCGACGCGGGCGCCGACGACTACATGACGAAACCCTTCGGTATGGACGAACTGCTGGCCCGGTTGCGGGCCGCGGTCCGACGGGCAGCGGTGGCCACCGGCGCGGACAACCCCGTCGTGGAGACCAAGTCGTTCATTGTCGACCTCTCGGCGAAAAGGGTGATCAAGAACGGCGAGGAGGTGCACCTGACCCCGACGGAATGGGGCATGCTGGAAATGCTGGTGCGCAATCGCGGCAAGCTGGTCGGTCGCGAAGAGTTGCTCAGAGAGGTCTGGGGACCCAAGTACGCCAAGGAAACTCATTATCTGCGGGTCTTTCTCGCGCAGTTGCGACGCAAGCTCGAGGACGATCCGTCGCATCCCGCCCATCTGCTGACCGAGGCGGGAATGGGCTATCGCTTCGAGGCTTGATCCGTTGCGCGAGAACGGGTTCACCATGCAGTTCGATAGCCCAGCGGCGAGTTGTATTGCGTGCCAGCGAAATTAAGCGTTGGCGCCGGATGCGGTAACACCGTGGTGTAGCCTGGATTAGTAACGGAGTCAGCAAAGCGGGTGTGCACCCGCGCGAAGTCTCCGGCTCGATGGCAATCAGGTACACCCCAGTGGCGGATGAGAGAATGCAGCATCACATCATTGTCAGCGGTGACGATGCGCTTGCCACCACAATCGTCGAGGAGCTGGAAACCGCCGGCGCAAAAGTTGTCCGGCTGGGCAGTGGCGACTTTACTTCAGTCGCCGACGATTTGGACGCCGCCAAGGTCGCTGACGCGCTAGCAGTGGTCTGCGCCGGTGACGACGACGCCGTCAATCTCGAAATCGCTTTGCTGGCAAGGAGAGCCAATCCGTCCCTGCGCGTGGTCGCCAGGCTGGCAAATGACGTGTTGCGCCAGGCGATGGCCGACGACAATGGGCCGGGCGCGATCCTCGATGTCGCCGAGTTGACCGCGCCGTCGGTCGTCGAGGCGTGCCTGGCGCATCGGACGCACCCATTCGAGGCGGCGGGTGTTCAGTTCCTCGTCTCGGGTAGCGAAGCTCCGCGCGCGGCGACGCTGCGCGAGATCTACGGCGACCTGGCCCCGGTTGCGATCATCCACGGCGACAACTCATCAAGCCCGGGCGAGATCGAGGTCTGCCCAACCCGCAATCAACGGGTGCTCGCCGGCGACCGCGCGGTGATGATCGGTACCGCCGACGAGTCGGCCGTGCGCGGCATCAAGATTCGACGGCCAACCGGGACGCGATCGGCGCGACCCCGACTGCGGCGAGTGTTCGACGGCGTACGGACCGTCGTCAACGACTTCAACCCGGCGTTCTACCCTGCGCTTGCGGCTGCCTCGACTCTCATCGTGATCTCAATGCTGCTGTTGCGCTACAACTATCGGCATCCACGGATGTCCTGGGTCGACGCGTTGTACTTCACCATCGAGACGATCACGACGACGGGTTACGGAGATTTCAGCTTCGCCCACCAGCAAACCTGGCTACGCCTGTTCGCCGCCATGTTGATGTTCGGCGGGGCGACCACCATCGCGTTGCTGGTCGCATTCATTGCCGACGTGCTGCTGTCCCGCCGCTTCGTGTTCGCCTCCGCGCGTCCGCGGGTCCGCCACCTGCGCAACCACGTCATTGTCGTCGGACTGAGCGCCCTCGGGATGCGCGTGGTCAGCGAGCTCGTCAAGGCGGGACACGACGTCGCGGTCATCGAGATCAACGAGGACAACCGATTCTTGTCGGCAGCTCGCGAACTCGACGTGCCGGTGATCTTCGGCGACGCGACGCTGATTCAGACGCTGGAGGCGGCGCGCGTCGACCGCGCCCGCGCGGTGGCGATTTTGACCCGTGACGACATGATCAACATCGAAACCGGGATCGTACTGGCCGAGATGCTGGGGCCGCGGGTGATGCCCAAGATCAACCGGCGCGCCGAGGTTTCGGTGGTGCTCCGGGTATACGACCGCGCGCTGGGCCTAGCGGTCGCGCAACGGTTCCATTTCGAGAACGTCCGCTCCTCCGTCGCGCTGGCCGCACCGTGGTTCATCGGCGCCGCGATGGGCGTGGAGGTGCTGGGCACCTTCTCGATCGGCCAGAGTTCGTTCATGGTCGGCGCGATGCTGGTGGCCGAGGGCAGTGAACTCGACGGGCTGCAGATGGGGAAATTGTCGAGCAGAACACGCGTGATCGCGATCTGCCGAGAGGACGCCCCGATCGATCTGCGCCCGCGCCACGAAGGGCGACTTCGGGGCGGCGACACCGTCTACCTCGTCGGGCCGTACCGCGACCTGGTGGCCACCCTGCGGAAGGGATTGCCGCCCCGGCATGCCGTCGCGGACTCGGAGCGCGCCAGCGAAGTCGACCAATCACCTCAGCCGCAGCAAGACGCCGACGTCGCCCGCCAAGCAAGAACTGGCTGACAAAGAAACCCGGAGGCGTCACCACGCGCCACCGTTTTCTAGGATTTGAGAAATACAGGTGATCCGCTGCTAAACGGCAGTGATGTCGACCACAACTAGCCGTCAATAAAGCGTCATGATTCTGACCGCACTTCGTTAAGAATCCATCATGGGACGCCATCGCCCGCATGCAGCCGTTGCGGTGTGTTGCACCGATCGCTATACAAAGAGTTGCGCCGCAACCACCTATGCAACCGGTGGTTCGCAGAAGCCAAATCGCTTCGACGCCTGCTGAATAGCGAACGTAATCGGTTGCGAGGGAGTGTCGATGCCACTCGGTAACGTCCTGCAAGCACTAATCGTCCTTGCGGTGGTCTTGGTCGGCTCTGTATTCGTCGGAAACCTGTTTCGGCGGATTCGTCAGCCGGCGGTAGTCGGAGTAATTTTTTTCGGACTCCTACTCGGCACAATTCTGGCCATTAGTCCTCATTCTGTAAATTCCGCGTTACTTTCGCCGACCTCGAAATCGCTCATCGACGCCGTGGGGCAAGCGGGCCTCTTGTTGCTGTTGTTCTTGGTCGGAATCGAGTTGCGCTCTTACAGCAAGACAACCGAGCGGTCACCACTGTGGCAACTCCTGCCGTGCGTGCTGATTCCGGTCGTCGTATGTGCGGCTGCGGCTTTTCCCTTCGCACACCGGTTGGTCGGACCAGACCACAACCCGCTGCATGTGTGGTTGTTCGTAGGTGTGGCGCTCAGCGTCACGGCCGTTCCCGTCCTGGTGCTGATCATAAAAGACCTTGGTGTCGCGGCGCCTATCCCGGGTGTCGCGCTGCGGATTGCCGTCGCGACCGATGCGGCGGCATGGGCGCTGGTGACGGTACTGATCCTGGTGACCACAGACCTCAGCACGATCTCGGTGCCGGCGCTGTGTGTGGGCGCCGGCTTGCTGTTCACAGTGATATTCGTGCTGCCACGGATCGTTCAGCGGCTTTTCCGAGACTCCCACCAGGGGGCTCCGTTTGTGGTGGCGATGTTTGCATACGTACTGGTTGGTGCAGCAGCAACGCAGGCGTTCGGTCTCCACGCGGCCCTCGGTGCAGTGCTCGCCGGTCTGTTCTTTCCGGCAGGGTTGGCCAACGAGGCATCGCAGCGGGCGCTGGCCGCGGTTGCCGACATGCTTATTCCGGCCTTCTTTGTTTCAAGCGCGCTGTCTGTGCCGCTGCAGGTCCTGGCGGATCTGTTCCGGTGGGGCAGCCTGGTGTGCCTGTTCACCCTGACCATGGCCGCCTTCGGTTCAAAGCTCGCCGTCGGTCTGGTGGCCGGCAGGATGCAACGCTGGCCACGTAGCACTTCAACCAAGCTCGGGGTCCTGCTGAATTGCCGCGGCGTCACCGAATTGGCCATCGCGTCGATCGGTCTGCAAGCCCACTTGATCGGGCCCTATGCGTTCGCGATGTTGTGTGCACTTGCGATCGTGACCACAGCGGTGACGGCCCCGCTCTACCGCGCGATCAACAATGTCACGCGTACCCGGGCGCATACCGAAACGTCGCGCGCCGATGTCGAGCTAGCGGCCTAGACGTGAGGTCCCGTTTCGCGTCATGAGCACTGAGGTCAGCAGCGCTGAAGAGCATGCCGTCACGACCACCCATCCGGACGGCAACGGACCGACTCCGAGGGCTACGGCCCCGGAGTCGGTCCGTGCTCCCCGCTGGCTGACGGCCGTAAGGCTCCGCGTCATCGCACTGGTGGGGGTCGTTGCATGCGCGATGCTCACATCGATCGTCTTGTATGTCGATGGCGCTGGGTCGCAACGCATTTCAGTCCATGGGGGGCCTACTGGCAGCGGCACTACTGTGACGCTGGATGTGGTGAATATCCAGAACAATTACAGCGAGCTCGTCGGCGACCTCATCGTCAAACCCGGGCCGGAGTTGTTGGATCCCGCGACCGACGGTCTCAAGCAAGACCTCACGGTGGCCGTCACATCCGCCACGACGCCGGTCAGACGGACCTGGTCCAAGGGTATGTTGCCCGGCGTCTTCCCCGTTCCCATCACTCTGGCACGCGACGTTGAACGTTGGCCTTTCGACAGCTATTACACGGGGCCGATCACCGTTTCGCTGTTCAACGGCTCGGGACAACTGCCGGAACGCGCCGATGTCACATTCGTCGATCGCCTGACCGGCTGGAAAGTCGACGTGCATCGGGTTAACAACGCCCACGCGCTGGCACCGTACGAAGTCGACTTGCAGCGATCAACGAGCACGATGGTGTTCGCGATCGTCATCCTCTGCATCTTCGTGGCGATCGCTGCTGTCGGCGTGTTTGTCGCAGTTCAGACCGCCCGGGACCCGCGCAGGTTTCAGTCGCCGATGACAACCTGGTACGCCGCCATGCTGTTTGCGGTGCTACCACTGAGAAACGCGCTTCCGGGTTCGCCGTCGTTCGGGAGCTGGATCGATCTCACCATCGTCATGTGGGTACTGGTGGCCCTGGTGGTCTCGATGCTGCTTTATATCGGGGCCTGGTGGAGAGCGACAACTAAGTCCTAAACCCCGACCACGCGACCACGATTCAGTGCTCCGGATGCCGGATGCCCCCTCCGGCGCCCGGATACGTCTGCGCGAGAACCGTTTTCGACGTGCGTGCCAGGGCATCCACTACGACGACGTGGCTGGTGCCAGCATTCTGGCAAGCTGATTACAGCTAACTCACAGGAGCCGCTGTTTAGAATTGTTGGGACTGTCGTGGGCAATCGATCCGTGGGGTGAAAGTAGTTGTCGCGCAAGGCTGGGACTTTGCGCGAAGGCGCTCGATGCGCAAAACCTGAGAAACGCGGGTGATCAGCCTGAGAATCGTAGGTGATTGCTGCCACGAATGGGCGTCAAGATGGCGTTATGATTTTGTTTGCCATGCGTTAAGAAACATAATGGGATGCCCGAATGGTCAATACATCGTGGTGGTGGGACCTTTTGACCGACAAACCTGGCGCCGTGTGACTGGTGCTCAGCCGAACCGTTTCCGGAAAGAGGGGGCGATGCTTTCCACGACCGTTGAACCCGAATATCGGCAGCGGCCGTTCATCGTTTCATACGCGATGACCGGACCGGGAAGCGGCGAGGTTGCGGCCGCTGAATACGCGCCAGTGCGGGAAGCGTCAAAAGCCTTGGCGCAAAACACTATTCACCCCGCAGCCGACCGCGTCGCAACATACGGCGCCACCGTACCGGCCAATTCGCCCGCGGTGCACCGAAGGGGTTGCTGAGCAATGGATTTCGGGACCTATCCGCCGGAGATCAACTCCCTTCGGATGTATACCGGGCCGGGGGCGGCGCCCATGCTCACCGCCGCACAGGCTTGGCAAGGGTTGGCCGCCGAACTACATTCGGCGGCCAGCTCATATCAGTCGGTGGTTTCGGGCCTGACCGCCGGGCCATGGCTCGGGCCCGCATCAGCGTCGATGGCTGCCGCCGCGGCAACTTACGTCACGTGGCTGAACGCCACCGCCGCGCAGGCCGAGCAAACGGCCGCGCAAGCCAAAACCGCAGCCGCCGCATACCAAACGGCGTTCACGTCGACGGTGCCGCCGCAAATGGTGGCCGTTAACCGCAGTCAATTGACGACGCTGGTGGCGACGAACCTGTTCGGCCGAAACACGCAGAAAATCGCGGCCAACGAGGCGCAGTACGCCGAGATGTGGGCTCAAGATGCCGCAGCGATGTACGGCTACGCAGCTTCCTCAGCATCCGCGACGTCACTGACAGCGTTCACTCCACCACAGCAGACCACCAACCCCGGCGGGTCGGCCACCCAGGCCGCGGCGGCCAGTCAAGCTACCGGCACCGCGGCCGGCAACGTGCAGAGCACGATCCAGCAAGCGTTTTCCTCGGTACCCAATGCGCTGACTAGTGCGGCAACGTCGGCCGCTACGTCTGCGCAGGCCGGTGATCCGTTGGGCACGTTGAGCGACCTGATCAGTATCTTTCTCGACGCGCCGTCAGCCATCGCTACCTTCGCCGCCGACATACCGTTCGGCGTGATCGGGGTGGTGGCGCTGCCCCTAGACATCATCGGTGCCGGGACCGGTTTGCACACCGACAAGATCGTCAGCGGTTGGGACGGAGAAGAGCCCTGGCCGGACACCGGAGAGCAGCCGCCCACGGCGTTCCCGGCGCGGATCACGGGCCCGATAGGGCCGTCGCCCGCGACGGCCCTATCGGCGGGCCTGGGTGAAGCCAACACGGTCGGGGCGTTGTCCGTGCCGCCGACGTGGGCCGTCTCCACACCGGCGGTACGCCCCATCTCGTACACGCTGCCGGCACTGCCGGAAAGCGGTGCCGGCGCCGTCCCCGCGGTGGCCGCCGAAGCCAGCTCAAGCAGCACGCTCAGCGAAATGGCGCTGGCCGGCATGGCGGGGCGGGCGATGGCCGGGACCGTCGGCACCGGCGTCAGCCGTACCGGCAAGGCGCCCAAGGGCACTCCTGCGGCGGTTCGTGCTTCAGAGGCGGCGACCAGTGGCAGTGCGGCAGCCGGCGACAAAGACGAGGCGCCTGAAGACAAGCCTCGGGCCGTAGTCACCGGAGTGGCGGCCGAGCTGCGCGAGTTCGCCAAGCTCCGCGACGAAGGAATTCTGACCGATGAGGAATACACCGAGCAGAAGAACCGCCTGCTCGGCCGCTGAACCGCTTGCCGCCGAGCGGCGGAAGCACCGGTTGCCTGGAAGAGGAATGCGCAGTAATGGATTTCGGGTTCTATCCGCCGGAGATCAACTCCGGCCGGATGTATACCGGTCCGGGATCAGGGCCGATGCTGGCCGCTGCGCAGGCCTGGGGCAACCTGGCCGACGAACTGTACACCGCGGCCAGCACATATCAGTCGGTGGTGTCGGAGCTGACCTCGGGGGCTTGGTCAGGTCCGTCGGCAATGTCGATGACGGCCGCTGCCGGGCCCTATGTGGAATGGCTGAGTAGCACCGCTGCACAGGCCGAGCAGACCTCGGCCCAGGCCGCGGCGGCGGCCGCTGCCTACGACGCGGCGTTCGCGTCGACGGTGCCCCCGCCGGAGATCGCCGCCAACCGCGGCTTGTTGGCAGCCTTGGTGGCGACGAACTTTCTGGGGATGAACACGCCGGCGATCGCGGCCACCGAGGCGCTGTACGCCGAGATGTGGGCGCAGGACGCCGTGGCGATGTACAGCTACGCGGGTTCGTCAGCAGCTGCGACCGTGCTGAGCCCGTTCATCTCACCGGATCAGAACACCAATCCGGCTGCGTCGTCCGGCCAAGCCGCCGCGGTGAGCCAGGCCGCCGGCACCTCCGCCGGCAATGCGCAAAGCACCGTATCGGGTGTCTCGCAGGCATTGTCCGCTGCAGCGGCGCCGGCCCAGAGCGGCGACGCGCTGGACACACTGAGCGACCTGATCAGCGTCTTTCTCAGTGCACCAACGGACCTGATCACCCTGTTTGCGATCATTCCGATGGATGCCCTGTCTGGGCCGGTCGACTTTCCCATCGCATATCTGGGCACTATCGGAGGTCTGCGCACGGATGACACCATCAGCGGCTGGGAAGGGACAGAGGGGTGGCCCGGGACGGAGGATGTGCCCCCCGAACGGTTCCAGGCGAGTATCACCAACCCGGGTGCGATCGGCGCATCGGGGCCGTCGGCGAGCCTGGGCCAGGCCGACACGATCGGGGCGCTATCGGTCCCGTCGAACTGGACGGTCGCCGCGCCCGAGATACGCTCCGTCGCAATGACGTCGCCGCTCACCGGCCCCGCCGCGGCAGCTGCGCCGGCGGTGGAAGCCGGATCGGCAAATGCGGTCAACCAGATGGGAATTGGTGGAATGGCCGGGCAGGCGATGGCCGGCCCGCCGGCTGCCGGCAACACCCAGGAAAGCGGCAAGCCGGTGACCCACGCGCGTCTGACGCCTCGCGTTACCGGCGCGGCGAGTGATGGTGAACCCGAAGCGACGCCCGCAACCCGCACGGTCGTCACCGGAGTCGCCGCGGCGATACGGGATATCGCCAAGCAGCGCGCTCAGGGATATCTGACCGAACAGGAGTACAAGGAGCAGAAGAAGCGCCTGCTCGAAATCTCCTCCGGGCAACGCCCGTTGGCTTAACGGTTCAGGCGATCGACAGCGCGATGCCGTCCAAGATGTCGTGCTCACTGACCGTCAACGCGTCGATGCCGGCACGCTCGCGCAGCGCGATCGCCAGTTCCTCGATGACGATGGCGCCGCCACCGATGACGTCGACCCGCCCCTCGTGCATGGGCCCCAGCGCAGCGCGCTGCGCTCGCGGCATGCCGATCAGCTCGTCGCATACCGTCAGCAGCCGGTCCACGCCGACGCTCGAAAGATGAATGGCCGCAGAGTCATAGGTGGTCATGTCCTGTGCGAGTGCGGCGACCGTTGTCATCGTGCCGGCCAGCCCGACCCAGGTGCGGGCCTGTTCCACCGGGACGACGCGCAGTGCCGCACCGAGCCGTTCGCGAACCAGCTCGCGCGCGGCGGCCACCTCGGCGGCCGTCGGCGGATCCGAATGCAGGCAACGCTCGGTCAGCCGCACGCAGCCGATGTCGGCCGAATAACTCGCCACCACGATGTCGGTGCCCAATACGACTTCCGTCGAGCCGCCGCCAAGATCGACAATGACGAAAGGCCCTGCAGCGGGATCTAATTCATTGACCGCGCCGCGAAAAGACAGCTCGGCCTCCTCGGTACCGGTGATCACCTCGGCGATGGCACCGTCCACCACATCGCCGAGCACGTCGGCCGTCATCGCGAAGAAGACGTCGCGGTTGCCGGCGTCACGGGTGGCCGACGTCGCGACCATGCGGATCCGGTCGACGCCGTGGGTTGTGCACAGCGCGGCGTAGTCGACAAGCGCAGACCGGGTGCGCTGCAACGCCTCCGGCGCGAAGGCACCGGTGGCATCGACGCCCTGGCCGAGTCGCACGATCCGGATCTCGCGATGCACGTCGCGCAGCTGCCCGTCCAGAGCATCAGCGATCAGCAGCCGAATCGAGTTGGTGCCGCAGTCAATTGCTCCGAGGCGGGTCATGTCCACTCCCCCGGCGTCAGGATGCCGGCCATCGACGGCTCGACGGCGAGAACCGCCAGCGCCTCGTCGCCGAACGGGTTGACTCCCCGGCCCTTGGCCAGCGAATGCGCGATCACCACGTGCAGGCACTTGACCCGCGCGGGCATGCCGCCACCGGAAAACGTGGTCCCCAGCGGCTCGATGGCATCCCGCTCGGCCAGGTAGGACTCGTGGGCCCGTCGATAGGCGGCGGCCAGCTCGGGGTCGGACTGCAGCCGCTGGGTCATGTCTCGCATCATTCCGGTTGTCTCCAGCCTGCTCGCCGCGGCGGTCAGTGCCGGATGCGTCAAGTAGTACAACGTCGGAAAGGGGGTACCGTCAGGCAGTTTCGGCGCTGTCTTCACCACGCCCGGCTCGCCGTTGGGACACCGGTAGGCGACGTCGAGCACTCC
>Ga0302325_10018169_pt1 | contig 14826 bp, 19 predicted proteins | sample Palsa_T0_2_FD_201948 | JGI IMG/M metagenome (GOLD analysis project Ga0302325, IMG submission 201948) | Peat permafrost microbial communities from Stordalen Mire near Abisko, Sweden - Palsa_T0_2 | ecosystem: Environmental > Terrestrial > Soil > Palsa > Peat permafrost | place: Sweden: Abisko... | reverse complement strand
TCGAAGACGAACGCGCCTGCCGACGGCGCCACTGGCTGACTAGCCCCTCACGGCGCGGATGAAGGAGGAGGCGTCCAAGTTGCCGACCCGCCTGCCGACGGAAACCGCCGAGCGTCGCCGCCCGGGGATCGAAGGATGTCCAAGCACCCGTCGAGAGATTCGCACGCGTTGAGGCGCTGGCGGAGCGACGCGGCTCCAGCAAGCCCCTTCAGGTACCCCGCGAGATGCCGGCGCGTGCAATGAACTCCGAACGGCTCCCCGCGCTGCTCGACATTGGCGATCAAATGCTCTCGACACAGCTCGAGGCGCTCGTCGGAGGTTGGTGGGTCGAGCACCTCGGCCCGATCGACGAGGGCGCGAGCTTCACGAAAAACCCACGGGTGCTCGATCGCTCGCCGACCGATCATGACCCCTGCGCAACCCGTCTCCTCGATCGCGCGAAGCGCATCATGCGCCGTGCGGACATCGCCGTTGACCAGGACGGGAATACCCACGACTTCTCGAGCGCGCGCCGCCCATGACCAATCGGCAGCGCCCGAATGCCCCATCTGGGCTGTACGGCAGTGAATGGTAATCGCGGCCACGCCACAATCTTCCAATCGGCGCGCCAAGTCGACTATCGGCATGTGCGACTCGGGACCGAGGCCGATACGCGTCTTGACGGTAACCGGCAACGAAACGCGCGACACGACGAGCCGCGTCATCGCGACCATGGCAGCGGGGTCGCGAAGCCAACCGGCTCCGGCGCCTCGTCCGGCGATCTTCGGGACCCAGCAACCGCAATTGATGTCGATGAAAAGGGGGCGCGCTTCTTCGGCCACGGTCGCTGCCTGCGCCAAGCGCTCTGGATCCGAGCCGTAGATCTGCACGCCGGTGAGCGCGTCGTCGGGCGCGAGCTCCACCTTTCGGCGCGCGTTTCTGCATCCACGAAGCAGGCCCTCGACGTTCACGAACTCGGTCATCGCGAGCGTTGCGCCGTGCTTGCGACATAGCCGCCGAAACACTGCGTCCGTGACGTCTTCCATCGGCGCGAGGACGATCGGCTTTTGCCTGAGCAGGCTTATTAGCGAGTCATTTCCCGGCATCGGAGCCGCCGGCAAGCTAGCACGAGAGAAACTGCGGGACGCCGGACGTCAATGGTGGCAGTCTTTGCGTCGCTCGCCGTCCGTCCTGGGGCAAGCAAGCTGGCTCACCCCCATGCAGCGTCAAACCTTCCTCCGCTTCGCGACGTCCCTCGCGATCGTGGCCGGCTGTAGCCCTTCCTCGGGGTCCGGTTCCGAAAAAGGCGATGCGTCTGCTCTCGATGCGGGGCCGCCTATCGAGGAGCTCCCGCCTATCGACGTAGCGGCGCCGACAAAGCTCGTAATCGACTTGTCGACCAGCGAGGAAATCTTGCTTTGCGACTGGAATGCGCGCGAGTTCGGCGGCTACGGCTTGTCGATCCCGTGCCTCGACGACTCGGGAAACCCTGGGCTCGCTGCGCCAGCGAGCATCGAAGACTGCGTGAGCACGTTTCAATTTGGCCGCTGGGGCTCCGACTGCCCCCTCACGGTTCAAGACTTCATGACTTGCGTCGCTTGGCAGGTCGACAACGTTTGCAACGTCTACAACTTGCCGCTGCCGCAGGAGTGCAGGACGCAAGGCGGCCCACAGTGCGAAGGCGCCATCTACTCCGACGCGCGAGCTGCGGCGACATCCGACGCAACCGAGTCCGGTAGCGGAGACGCCGCGCCTGTTCTCGATGCAACAGCGGCGCCTGGAAACGGCGATGGCGGAACTAGCGGCGAAGCGGGAAGCGACGGCGCCGATGGGTCGCCCGATTGATCGGCGCACGTCGCAAGTGCCGCATCAAATGACTCGATAAGGACTAATCAGAGGTAGTAAGTGGCCTGAATCGCGTTGGCGAAGATGGCCCAAGGCGAAGCGCCGACTGTCGTGGTGAGGTTGTTCGCGTGAGTCGAAGGCATCCCTGCGGCGTTCGTATTGGTCTCGGCGTGGGTGAACAAGAGCCCTACGGAACCTTGTAGAGCGAGCTGCGGAATGCCGATGAAGCCGAACTGAATCTCCGCGCCCACGCGCGCCCCCATATCGAATAGAAATCCATCGGCAGTGGTGTTCGGCATCCCCGGAACGGGCGTATTCATGTGAGCGAAGGCAAGATTAGCCTCCGGCGTAACGAGAAATGTGAAGTGCTTGGTGCTGGCCAACGCGATGGGCACGCCCGCGTGAAACGCCATCGCGAATGGGCTCGGACCGGACCCGGTATACCAGCCGATCCCCAGGCCCCCGTCGAAACCGAGATTGGGCATGAGCCAATAACGCACTCCGACGACGGGTGCGGTTACATTCGCTGCGGCGACGGGAAACGGTATGGCCTGAGTCGGAAACACCGTGACACCAATGTGGCCGACCACTCCATCATGGTCCGTATCTCCACCCCCGGGGGGAGGAGCTGTCCTTAGTGCCGCGGCCGCTGGGGGCTGCGCAGCGGCGTCTTGCGCGCGCGCTGCGGCGGACGCCAATAGAATCGATGCGACGGTGCCGGTGATTGCTGCGTTCTTGCCTATCATGGTCCACCTCCTGGGGTGAGATGGCGATGGTAGTCACGAGATCAGCCCGTCGAGCAAATTCCGCACGAGTTTCCGCTTTGCGCGCAGTTTTTCACACTTGCATTTGCAATTCATTGCCCTTCCAATTTGCAATTCGCTAGTCCGATGCCGTGGGCGATAACCGTGGAGCTACCGAGCGCACGGATGGCCCCGCCCACCGACGGGCCGGCGTTCTTACTCCTCGACGACCGGCTGGGGTCCGGGGACGATGCCGGCGATGTCAGGGTCTTCCCCTGGCTCCGTTCCCGGCGGACGATCGACCCGATCTTCGCGGCGCTGCTTGCGCTTCTCAGCCTTGGCGCGCTGGTACTCTTGGCGGTCGCGTTCCTTTTGACGCTTCTGGATGCTCGGATTGCTCATCAACCACCTCGTGCGTAGGCGTCGCCCTGCGGCTCTGCCGCATGCGCGCCGTTGTCTTTAGTTTCCGGGACTAAGCCGCGCGCGCCCAACGATGGCCCCCGGTGGGGATCGTGCGCGCGGGCAATGAAGATCAATTTACCAACGGTTGCGCCGATCTCCGCCGCCGCCGCCGCCGCCGCCACCACCGCGACGGCCGCCACCGCCACCGCCACCGCCGCCACCGCCGCCGCCACCTGGGCCGCCGCCACCAAAGCCGCCGCGCTGGGGCCGTTCTTCAGCCTCATTCACTCGCAGCGGCCGACCATCGAGCGTGGAACCGTTCATGGCTTCGATCGCCTTTTGCGCCTCCGCCGGCGTCCCCATGGTGACGAAGCCGAAGCCTCGCGACTGACCCGAGGTTCGATCGGTCACGATGTGAACATCGGTCACTTCTCCGATGCGCGCAAACGCCTCGCGAACGGTTTCGTTGGTGGACGAGAATGAAAGGTTGCCGACATACAAACGCGTTCCCATGTGTCTCTCTCTTGTGCCTGGCGGCCCCGGAATCGCGCTCGCTAAAGCGCTCACTCAATAACCTGTCACCCTATCGGCCGCGGAATCAGGAGGCAGGCCGCGGTGGCACCGTCCGCCGCGTCCACACGTTGCGTTGCCGTCGATCGCGAGCCGCGGTCCCATTGAGGCGAGAGAGCAGTCGTAGCCGGGGAAACGTCCGTGAGCCCCCCAAACATAACGAAGCGCGCGGACCGCGCAAGTTGGGGTATTTCTCGCCTGGCAGCTGGGCGGCCCCGAGCGTCTACAAGATTGGCTTGGCGAACTTTGCGGGCTCCGGAGCCGGCTCGAGCGTCTCGAGCTTCTGAAGGGCAAGCACCCCACCGACGGGCTCGCTGACCATGTCGGAGACGACGACTTTGGAGACATTGTAGGCACCGGTAACCTTCACCTTGGCGCCGACGGCGGGAAGCGGGCACGGGACGTCGACGTTGAGCATGTCGTCGGTCACCGGCTTCTTGGGCTCTTCTCCCGGTTTGACGTCTTTGTAGGCCTTCATGGCGTCGTAAACGACGGCAAAGTTGCGTGCCCAACCGACGACGCGAACCTTCAAGCCCGTGGCGTTGCCCTTCTCGTCGGCAATCCAAAAGCTCGGGACTTCGATCGGTTTGATCTCTCCACCAGGCCCCGGAGGGGGACAGTTGTCGGGGTCTTTCTTCCCCGTCTTGTGCACGGCGCAGTCGGGAGCCCGCGCAATGTTCGAATCGACGACGTATCCCACGATCGAAATGGGCTGCGCCGTGACGTCTTTCGAATGCATCAGGCTTCGGAGCTGGTGGACGGCTCCGTAGATCGTATACGCGTCCCCCTGCTTGATCGGCGTGCCCGGCATGGGCGGCGGGGTCGGAAGGTTTGCGGCCTTTCCCGACCAAGCCGGTTGCGGCTTGTAGGGGTTTTCTTCGCCCCCACAGCCCGAGACCATGGCCGCGCTCGCAAGGACCATCGTGCAGAGCACGCGCAGCGCAAACCTATCGGAACTGTGCATTGTCACCCTGACCTCCTGGAACTCGAAGCGCGGCCGGCGGAGCACGAGTAACACGCCCGAAACGTTCGGGACAAGGACGCTTTTTGCCGTCACGCCGATATCGGATCTTTCCGCACGCGACCCCCTAAAGCGACCGACTGGCCAGATTGGCGGTTAGGACCGCCCAAGGCAACAAGCTCGACGTCGGCGACGCGGACCATGTCGCCTCGGCAGCTCGCGACGAGCCGTTGGACGACCACGGAGAGCTCGGCGACGTCGCCTGGAAAATCGTACTCGGCAAGGCGGGCGTAGGCCGACGGCTCGATCCCGAGGGGCTTGCCCACGACTCGCATACCCTCGCGCGCCAGCTCCCCAATCACGATTGAGCGCAGGTCGTCCGGACGCTCGCTCAACGGAGGGAGTACGACGGGCTCGCCGAAGGCACCTCGGGCATCGCCGGATAAATAGCTCTCCTCGGCCGCCGGGGCGCCGGGGCGTCGGACGATCGTCGCGACGAGTTGAACGCCAAGCCGCCCTCCCCCTTCCCACGGAGCACGGTGCTCCATACATGCCTGGAGGATGGTGGCGTGAACGTCGCCCGGCAACGCCGCGGCGTCGAGAATCGCCAGGATGCCTCCCACGGCAAGGGCGAGCGGAGAGCTCCGCGCGTCCAGCCAGCGAGTCAGCTCTTGCTCACGGGGATCGGTGGCGTCCACCACGACGAGCGCACCGCTCGACCCGCCGGTGCGTAGGTGGGCGCGCGCAACGAAGGGGATCGGGTCGAGACCGCTGGGCCCCACCACGACGACGGGTCGCCCGGACGCCATGCGGCGCTCGAGCGCTTCGACGGCCATGCGAGCTACCGCAGAATAGATTCCTACCTCGGCTCCGCGCGCCAAGCGCTGCTCTGCAAGGGAGTCGCGTGCGGCCATGACGGCTTGCGCCTCGGTACAATGCTTCGCTCGCATCTCGGCAATTTCGACGCGCTCGGCGGCATCGCGCACAGTCGCGCGCATTCTTGCCGACGCCGCCCGGGCACGACACGCGACCGCTAGACATTCGCACGTGCCTCGCATCGCTCGAAGCTCTTCGAGCGTTATCCGCTCCTGACGAAGACCCCGCGGAAGGACGAGGACTCCTTCAGGCTGTCCCTCAGAGGCGACCCGGGCCGCGAGCAGCGCCCCGCGAGCTGCCATCCATCCGCAAAGAGGACGCAAGTCGGGGCGCCGAACTTCGAGCGCATCGAGGACGTCCGACCGGAGAGCGCCCTCGGGCTCGGCCGTCACGACGGCCAGCAGATCGCTGGGTAGCTCGGCGGTCTGCTCGCGAACGTATCCGGCGGCGTCGACCGTCATCTGCGTCGGCGGCGAGAGCGTCCAGAGCTCGGGGGAGGGCTGTCCGGGTCCGTTGGGAGCTCTCAGAGCGAGTAGGACCGCGCGGATCGCTTCGTCAGGCTCCGTTCGGGCTGCATCTTCTCGAGCATGCGCAAATGCATCAAGCCATGCCCCACCGGCCGGCCTCAATGGTTTCTCGACAAACGCGGCGCTCGAGCCGATGGCAAGGGCCACACCCGCAGTGACTGCCGTGACCCATCCCGTAGACGAGCCTTCAGCTGCGATCGCCCCGAGCGCCGCCACACCGCCACCGACGATCGCGAGCGCGGTCGCACGCCGCGCATGGCGCACCACACGCACGGCATCCGAAGTGACGCAAGCGGCCACGACGCAGGCAGACGCCACCGCCAGGCCCAAACGGATGATCGAGCGGGCGTCCGACGGAGCAATCAGGGCCAAAAGGAGCGCAAACGAAAAGGCGACGACTTCGAGCGAACGAGCCGCGAGCGCGCGCTCGACGACCTCGAGCTCCAATCGCCGCGCCCGCCGCGTCCATTCGGTCATGCCGCCGAGCGCGCACGCGCTCAAGATCATGGCAACGCCGTTTCGAACAGCCGAGTGCGTCGCGAGCCACGCCGCAAGAGACGCTGCAGGATAGAGGGACGGGCCCAGTGTCAAACAGCAAGCCGCCACGAGCACGGCCACGGGCAATGTCGCGGAGAGGCGCCTCGCCGGCGCCACGCCACCGTCTCCGGGCAGCCTCGCCAGCGCGATGCAGGCGGCCGCCGTGCAAGAGAACGTGCCCATCGCCGCGAAGGCGTCGAGAGTCGCGTTTGCAGACGGTGCCCCGAGCGTCGCGACGACGATCGCAAGCCCCCAGCTCACCGCGCCCACGACCCCCGTCCGCCGACTGGCAAGGACCGCAAGGCACACCGCCGCGATCGTTGAGCTAAAGGCCGCCGGCTCCCTTCCAGCAGTCGCCCAAACGGCCAGACCGCCGATATAGACCACGGTCACGATCTGCGGCACACGCCTATGCCAGCGGACCCGAGGCTTCGTGGTGATCGCGTCCGGCATCGCGGAGCCGGAGTCTATCGCACGTTCGCTGGCGCATTGCCGCCCGGTGTGGTCTCGTTGGCGTCGATGCCCGGGGCTGAGAGGCGACCGCGGACGATGGCGTTCGGGATCTGGCTGGCGACGCAGGCCGGGGTCGCTCGAATAGGCCTGGCGCTCGGGGCCGGGGTGGCCGTTGCCGTAGGCCTATTTGCATTCGGCCACGCCGGCCCGCTTGCTTCTCGGCTTCCAACGCTCGCGGCGATGGGGGTCGCATGGAGCGCCGGCATTTCGGTGGCGTTCGGTGGGGCGCTGCTCGCCTTGCGCAATGACGTCGAGCAAGGCGTCGTCACTCTCGCAAGGCTGCGGGGCGTCAGGCTCTTCGCTTATGCTCGTGGGCGCGTCTACGGCCTGACCGTTCTGATCGCCGTTGCGGTGGGGGCGGCAACTCTGGGGATCGGCATTGCAACGACCTTCGCGGCCGCCGATCGCGCTGCGGCTGCGCGAGAAACTATGGCGGCGCTCGCCTACGCGCTGGCGTTTGCCGTGACTATGGGTCCGCTTGCCATGGCGACCGTCGGCACCGGGGCGCGCATCGTGGGATATCTGTCGCTCGCGACCGTCGTCGTGGTGCCCGAGCTCCTGGCAGGATGGACGAGCTCTCTGCTGCCGCGGGGCTGGTACGAGTTGACGAGCATCCCATCGGCGCTTGCCGCGGTGGCGGCGGGAGTCCGCTTTGGCGGGCCCTCGCTCTGGCACATGACGCGAGCTTTGGCGGCGCTCGCCGCGATCGTCGCGGCATCACTGGCCGTCGTTTGGGCGCGGCTAGCGCGGGCGGAGGCCGTAGCGGAGTCGTGATCGCGCTCGACCGATTGAGTGCGCGACGCAAGCCCGTGTCGATCAAAAGCGTAACGATCGATTGGGGACCTGGCATTCATGCTGTGGTCGGTACGCCTGGCGACGGCTGTTCGCTTCTTCTTGCCCTCATCGTAGGAGCCGCAAGACCCCGAGTCGGCAAGGTCCGTGTCCTCGACGGAGCTCCGACCGACGCGCGCGTCCGTCCGCAGATCGCACGCGTGGGGATCGATCCGTCACTCCCCGATGCTCTCCGGGTCGACGAAGCCCTCGCCCTGGCGTCGACCCTTCGGGGAGAGCCTCCTCGAGCGGCAAGCGAACGACTCTCCGTCCTGGGCCTCGAAGCCCTGTCGCGGCGGCCCGTCGACTCGCTCTCGCGCCAGGAGGCTCGGGGCGTAGCCTTGGCCGAGGCGGTCACGTCTTCGCGGGTTCGTGTCGTCGTCGTGGACGAGCCGTTTTCATCGAACGACGCCAGGGCCGCGAGTCGCATCATCGAGGCGCTCCGGGCCAAGAGCCGCAGCGGATGCGTCGTCGTCGTCGCGACCGCGTCTCTACGCGACGCCGGAGAGCTCGCGGACGATTACGTGCTCCTGCGGGCCGGCGCGATCTTGGGTAAAACCACGTCCGTGCGTGCCCTCGCCCGCATGGCCCCAGGAGGAGCACGCCTGACGATCCTCGCGCGCGATGCCCTCGAGGCCAAGCGGTTGGTCGCGGCGCTCGCGGGCGAATCGGACGTCGCCGGCGTCGAGCTCGAGGCCAATACCGTCAAGGTCCGCGGGCCGGATCCCGTGACTCTCGCGCGAGCCGCCGGACGAGCCGCATCCGAAGCGCACGTCGACGTCGTCGAGATTCGCGCTGAGCCTCCGTCTCTCGCCGAGGCCCGCGCCGCGGTCGCGATCGAGCCCGCTAACGCCCTCCCGGTGGCTCCGTGATCGCGGCGGTCGGTCGCCTGTCGGCGATACGCATCGCTCGCTCCTCGCGGCTGTGGCTCAGTCTTGGAGTCTGGTGCTTCCTAGCCCTCGCGTTCGCGGTATTTGCTCGCAGAGACGGCTGGGGCCACGGCGCTGATCGGGTCCTATCTTCATTTTACGGTGGCCTAGCCCTCCCGTTCATGGCTTGCGCCGTGGCGCGAGCGGCCTTCGGAGGTCGCTCGATGACCTCCTCCACCGCGCCCCTCGTCGCCCTGGGGGTGTCCCCGTGGCGAGCCGCACTCGCGTCTATTGGAGTCGCGGCCGTCGCGACCGCCCTCGTCGGAGCCTTGCTCGCGGCATCGGTGGCCGTCATCGCTCATGGTGCTGCGGATCCGCCCCGAGGACGCGACGCTATCGCGAGCGCTTACGCCGGCGCGCTCGGAGGAGCCGCCTATGCCGCCTGGTTTGCGCTCGGGACGACGATCGGACGTCGAGGCGGGGGCCGCCTCTTCCTTCTTGGTGCAGATTGGTTACTCGGCGGAGCAGGCGCGGCGACCGCGTTCGCGACCCCTCGCGGCCATCTGCGAAACTTGCTCGGCGGCGATTCGCCCATGAACATTTCCGAGCGCAGTAGCTCGGCCATGCTCCTCGCTCTGATGGCCGTCTGCACGATCCTCGCGTGCCAAAATGCGCGGAGACGCTGAGGCCCGCTAACGCCGAACGTGAAAGGCGCCGAGGAGCTCGCGAGCCGCTCGCGTCAAATCGAGGGCTCTACCTTCGAGGACGAAGGTGCCATCTGGCTCTTTTCGGCACGCGTGGATTTTCACCCGCAGCGTGACCGACCGCTCACCGGTTACCGCACCCTCGATCCGAGAGCCCGGTGGTGACGGGTGAGTCGACCGCAGGGCGATCTTATCGGCCTCCATGGAGAGAATCTCCGCCGTCCCACCGGCGACCCATCGCACGTGAGGCTCCTTCAACGGTTGCCCCTCGCAGCCACCAGAGCTTCGCGCTCGGCGTCGCGTTTCGCGATGTGAGCTCGCTTGTCGTATTTTTTTCTCCCGAGGGCCTTCGCGAGCTCGACCTTGATGCGACCGCGTTTGAAGTACAGGCGAAGCGGAATGACGGCATAGCCGCCGCGAGCCACGGCCTTGTCGATGTCCGCGATCTCTCGCACGTGCAGCAAGAGCCTTCGAGCGCGGCGCGGCTCGTGTGGAAATGCCGATGCCTGTTCGAAAGGGGCGATGAACATCTGCCGCAGCCAAGCTTGGCCCCGATCGACCGCCACGTAGGCGTCGGAAAGGTCGACCTTGCCCGCGCGCATCGACTTGACCTCGCTGCCGACCAGCGCGATGCCCGCCTCGAAGCGCTCTTCGATCTCGTAGTCGTAGAGCGCCCGGCGATTCTTGACGATCAGGTCCTCACCCGTCGACGCAGGTTTGGCCATACGCGACTAACCGCCATCCGCCGGCGGCAGCTCGGCGCTATCGAAGGTCTCATGAAATGGGAGATCGTCGGGCTCGAGCCCGAGGCGGGCCTCGAGAGCCGCGATCCGGTGCCGGAGCCTTTCGTCATTTTCGGCAAGGCTTCGAATCATGTCGGCGACGGGGTCCGGCAGCGCGGCATGGTCGAGCGCGGCCTCGAACCCCGCGTGCTTGGGGACGATGATACGAGCCGGAACGCCGACGACCGTTGCACCAGCGGGAACCTCTTTGATGACGACGCTGCCCGAGCCAACGCGCGCACCGTCTCCGATGTGGATGGCCCCCAAGATACAAGCGTTCGAGCCAATCACTACGTCGCGCCCGACCTGAGGGTGGCGTGTGCGCCGATCGAGCGATGTGCCGCCCAAGACGACCCCTTTGTAGAGTAGGCAGCCATCTCCCACAGTGGCCGTCTCTCCGATGACGACTCCCATCCCGTGGTCGATGACCACTCGACGGCCAATCTTTGCGGCTGGATGGATCTCGATACCCGTTACGAAGCGGTTCGCGTGGGCCACGATCCGAGCCCCGAGCTTGATGTCGTGTTTCCAGAGAGAGTGCGCGGCGCGGTGGAGCCAGAGCGCGTGCAGACCGGGATAGACGAGAGCCACGTCGAGCGGCGTGCGAGCGGCCGGGTCGCTCCTGCAGACGGCGTGAATGTCTTCGAGAGCGAGGTCCGCCGAGCTCTTTATCTTTTCGATCCAGCCAAACATTCGTGCGAACGAGCTTAGCATCGCACGCGCATCGGCTAGCCTTGTGCGCCATGGCTCGTTTCGCGCTCGAGGCCCCGAAGCTCAAGAAATGGACGCAGCTGAAACGCGAACAAGTCGGCTCTTTCCGGATCTTGGAGGTCTGCCGCGTCGAGCTGCAAGACGGGGCGGGCAACGCTCGCGGAGATGCCTTCACGGTGCGCTGCCGCGACTGGTGCAACGTCGTCGCCGTCACTCCCGCCGACGAGCTGGTCCTCGTGTGGCAATACCGTTTCGGGACCGACTCGTTGTCGCTCGAAATCCCCGGCGGCGTGGTGGACGCCGGCGAGGAGCCCGCGCACGCCGCCCAACGTGAGCTTCGCGAAGAAACTGGATACGAGGGGGAAAATCTCGTCCCGCTGCTCGTCGTCGAGCCGAACCCGGCCATCCAAAATAACCGCTGCTTCACCTTCATCTCGCCGGCGGCCCGGCGCGTGCAAAGCCCGAGCTTCGACCCCCAAGAGGAGCTCGAGACGGTGCTCTTGCCTGCAGCCCGGCTGGGCGACCTTCTCGACAGCGGACAGATCACACATGCGCTCGTCCAAGGCGCGCTCGAAGCGTACTATCGCCGGCGCACCATGCGATGACGACGTGGGACGAAGTCGAGCGGGTCGTGCGCGAGCTCGAAGAACATCAAGCTCAGAAGGTGCTCGAGCTCGCTCGCCGGCTCAGGCCGGGCCTGACACTCGAGGACATCCACAACCCGCATGATTTTCCAGAGCTGGACGATCCGGACTGGCAATTCGAGGACGGAATGCTGAGCGGCATCCAGAGCGTGGCGGCGGCCGTGCGCTTGCGTCGGCGCGAAGCCGAGGGCTACACGTGAGCGGCAAGACCAAGAAGAAGAGCCAACCCAGCAAAGGCGGGTTCGAAGCGCTGCGAGAGCTCCGCGATACGCTCAAGCGGCAGACGCCCGCGACTCCAGCGGTGAAGCAAGAAAAGACGCCTCGTCTGGTCAACCCTCGCGCGCGCAAGCGAGCGGACGACGACGCGAGACTCCTTCATCGAGCTTACACGGGGGTCCAACCGCTCGACCGCTCCAAGGGCCCGCGCCCGCGCAATCCCCTTGAGCCCGCGTCCGTCACCGAGGCCGCGGCGGCCAAGGACGCCCGCCGGTCCGGGGGCGAGGACGCGGCGATACACGAGCGGCTCCGTGTTCTCGCGCTCGGTCAGACCCCCTTCGAAGTCTCGGACGAAGGCGATCGGGTCGAAGGTCGCCGCACGGATGTCCCGCTCGACCTCCTGCGTCGCCTTCGACGCGGGCAATTCCCCGTCGACGCGCGCCTCGACCTTCACGGGATGGTCGCGCAAGAAGCCAGAACGCGCGTGGAGCTTTTTCTCCGAACCATGCGCAGCCGACGCGAGCGCATGGTGCTCGTCATCCACGGCAAAGGCGAGCATTCGCCGATGGGTCTAGGTGTGCTCCGAGGGGAAATCTCCGCATGGCTCTCGCAAGGGCCGTCGAGCGAAAACGTCGCCGCCTTCGCGACCGCTCGCGAGAACGACGGGGGGCTCGGCGCCGTCTATGTTTTACTTCGACGGTAGCCGTGACGCGTCAGCTGTAGTCCTTCTCCATGCGCTCTTGATCCTCCTTGCAGCGGATGCAGAGCGTGGTTTCAGGACGAGCTTCGAGCCTTTTGACCGAGATTTCTTCGCCGCACTCTTCACAGATGCCGAAGGTGCCTTCGTCGATCTTGCGAAGCGCCTTCTCGATCTTGTCGAGAAAGCTTTTCTCTCGCCCTCGCAGGCGAAAGGTGAAGGATTGAAGATATTCGCTCGAGGCCAGATCCATTTCGTCGGGCAAGTCGTCGGTGTCGAGCGCCATATCTTGCTCGAGCGTCTGCTTGGCCTTCTTGAGAATCTCGTCGCGCTTGTCCGTAAGGAGCGTTCGGAATTTCTTGAGGGTCGCCTTGTTCACAGTTGACCTCGAATCGCCGTCGGTTCACAGGCTGTCTTGGAAAGGCCCATCCCCGACGAGGGCCAGGTACGTTAAACATCGCGCCCCCAGTCGTCAATGACACTCCACAGATCCATCCGCGTCGGCATCGACGAGAACGGCCTCGGGCCGAGGCTCGGGCCGCTCGTCGTTACCGCGGTGTGGGCCGAAACCGAAGGGCCAGGGCACGAGCGCGCGCAGCGCAGGCCGCGCGGGAACCTACGTTTCCGGCTCGGCGATTCGAAGAAGCTCGCTCGTTTTGGCGACGCAACCCTGGGGGAAGCTTGGGCCCGGGCCATCGCCGGCCGTTTGGGCGGCGACGCCCCCGAGACGCCCGAGCCGCTCATTCGAGCCCTCTCGCTCGACTCGGCAGAGACCCTTCGCGCCCCCTGCCCCGAGAAGCACGCCGAACAGTGCTGGAGCACGACCGACGAGAAATTCACGGCCGAGCCGGTTCTCGTGACTCAGGTCGAGCGCGATCTGGCCAGGCTCGATGAGCAGGGCATTCGGGTCCTTCGGGCCGCCTGCGTGGTCGTTTGCGCCAAGCGCCTCAACGAGGCCGCCGCTCGGGGCCTGAGCCGCTTCGACTTGGACCTTCACGCGATGGAGCGCCTGGCCCTCTTTTCGAGAAGCCATGTCGGATGCGACGTCGTGGCGACGTGTGGAAAGGTCGGCGGGTTCGACCGCTATCCGCCCGCGTTCGGACCCATGAGTGGGTGGCTCCACGCGACCTCCGTGGAGGGCCGTGCGCGCAGCGAATACGCCGTGCCGGGGCTCGGCCAGATCGCATTCGTGCGCGACGCCGACGCAAGCCATCTTCTGGTGTGCATGGCTTCGCTCGTCGGTAAGTGGGTGCGCGAAGTGCTCATGGCACGGGTCGTTCGCTATCATCGCGCGGTGGATCCGAATCTCACGGAGGCCAGCGGCTATCACGACCCCGTGACCGCGCGTTTCATCGTGGCATCGCGACTTTCGCGCAAGAAACGCGGCCTGCCCGACGATTGCTTCGAGCGTCGAGCTCGAGACGAATTCGAGCGTCGAGCTCGCGACGAAAGCGCCGAAAAGGGGCGAGGCCCTTCGGGCGAAGCTTGAGAATTCCATTCCCAAATCTTCCCGTCTTCCCGTCTTTCTGTTCCATTCTCCTCTCATCCTCCGAAGCCGACTTCAGCTTGCTTCCGCGAAGATGTGGGCGTCTTGAGGCTTTACTCAGGCGCGGGTGCCGGGGCAGCCAGCCATGCCGCGAGCTTTTGAATCTTCTCGTCCTTCGTGAGCTTGAGCGACGCCAGCTTTTCCGCGGGTGCGCTTGGTTCGAGGACCAGCTCCTCGTCGCTCACCGACACGACGACGGGCCCTTTGCGAGCGACGACGTACTCGGCCTTCGGCCGATCGGCGGCCTCTTGAAGGAAGAGATGAACCGCTTCGTCTCCCAGGCCTTTGACGGGCGAGCTGCCCGGCTTGAGCCTGAAAGCACGAAACGTCTCTTTCGCGGCCTCGGGGTCAGAGGACACGACCGCCAGATCGCGCCATCGCTTGTCGCCGTCCTTGTAGTAGCCGACCGCTGCCGGGCCGATGCCCGCGAGCGCGGGCAGGTCGTGGGGATAGTAAGCGATGCCGAGAGGAAGGCGCGAAGCGACCGGCAACCAGCGCGCCGAGGGCGGAAGCGATGGCGCAACCGGTAGCAAGCGGCCGATCGCCTGAGCGATCGCGCCGGTCGAACGCTCGTTTTCGCGCGCCATGCCTTCAGGCGTCATCTTGGCGTCTTCGGTCACGAACGTAAGCTCGACGAGGTAAGCCCCACGCCAGACGTAGCCGTTGCTGCTGCTCATCGCCGCAGCGGCGCCGGCCGACAGCGGCCTCACCGAGGCTCGGGCGGGATCGCCATCGGCCACGACGCGCTTGGTGAACATGCCGTAGGCGCCGTCGACCGTCTTGAACCGCGAGAGATTCACCTCGACGCTGCTCGGCGCGCCGCTTCCGTCGACGTAACGCAGGACGACGACCCGATCGAGGCCGAAGCGCTTG